>Ga0209636_10002453_pt1 | contig 18895 bp, 19 predicted proteins | sample DeeMarSWOR152_54_FD_187464 | JGI IMG/M metagenome (GOLD analysis project Ga0209636, IMG submission 187464) | Marine sediment microbial communities from White Oak River estuary, North Carolina - WOR-1-52-54 (SPAdes) (version 2) | ecosystem: Environmental > Aquatic > Marine > Intertidal zone >... | reverse complement strand
ATCGAGCGAACTACAACCCGTTGGAATAACGTGTTGCAACGATTCCACATCAAAATCGAATAGAAAGCCAACGTTAATAATTTTGTCTCATGCAAATGTTTGCTTGCGCGCGAGAAATCAACCTTGAAGCCCGTACAATAAAGCAATCTGCACAAAAAGCGAATATAAGCAAATTCGCTAACTATCACAATTCATGCGCGAAGGAACAATTAAATGCAAGCCAAAATCGCGATCGCAACCGTTTCAGGGAAAGCCTACTACAAGCTGGTGAACGAGCTCAAAGAGAGACAAATACCCTTCTTAAGTCTAGCGCCCAGGGACCCTGTCCCTCCAAGTATCAAGGTCATCATCACAACGCGGAAAGAGCGCCGTTTGATAACGCATGCGAATGTGCTAGTTTTTGATGAAGAAACTGACCCCAAGCACATTATTAACGAAGGCCTCCGACTGGTTGAGGGAAAGAAAAGCTACGAAAAAATTGTCTTCGGGATAGATCCGGGCAAAACCTTTGGGGTGGCAGTTTTGGGTGACGGAAACATTCTGGAAACCGTCACCTGTTCAAACTTGGAAGAAACCGTCACCACAATCATGAAAGTCTTGAAAGGAACACCAGCTGCAACTGACTTGGTGAAAATAGGAAACGGCGCCCCCCCTTACACTCAACGGCTATTGAAACTCTTGGATGAAACTCTCCCGAAAGAGACAGCGATAGAAGTTGTCAGCGAAGCCGGAACTAGCCACTTCGAGAAGGAGGACAGCCATAGACGAGTGGGAAAAGACGTTATGTCTGCCATCAAGATCGCGGAGAGAAGAGGCACCATTTTTCGCAGGAAAAGAAAACAATGATACAAGTTGTGAGCAAAGGCAAAACTTTGCTGGTAGACGGCCCAGCATCAGTGAACCTTCTCTCTGGAGAAACCGAGATTTTAGGAGCAAAATTCAGGGAAGGCGAGAAAATTGTGATACGAGACGGAAAGCGCCTACCTCTTGAAGTAATCGAAACAGCTACTTTTCATATGATTTTGGGTGAGAAAGCCTCTTTCAATGAGATGAAAGGAACCACCATCCCACTTTCTTGGGAAAAAGCGTTCAAAGAGATGGCTTCTCAGGAGAGACCAGTGACAGTTATGGTCATAGGAGGGGTAGACTCTGGGAAAACAAGTTTTTGCGTCTACGTCGCAAACAGAGCGTTGAGAAACGGGTGGAAGCCCGGGGTTATCGACGGCGATTTGGGACAGTCGGATATAGGTCCGCCTTCAACCATAGGTTTCAGTCGCGTCACGAAACCGATCAAAGATCTTTTTGAATTGCAAGCGGAAAACGTTCTTTTCGTGGGAGTGACAACCCCTAGCCAAGCCATCAAAAAGGTCGTAGAAGGATTGACAGCGACAAAAATCAATGCCTTACAGTCAGACCTGAATTTACTAATCATCAACACAGACGGATGGGTTGAAGGCGAAGAAGCCGCAAGGTACAAGGTTCAATTGGCGGAAAAAATCGCCCCCAATCAGGTGGTTGGAATACAGCAGACAAACGAGTTGACGCCCATAATGACATTGCTAATGAAAAAAACGAGAGCGATTGCCGTAAAGTCTCCGAAGGTGATACTGAAGAGAAGCAGAGAGAAGAGGAAAACTCTGCGCGAATTGAGTTACAAGAAGTACCTGAAAGAAGCTAGGCTGCGAGCGTTTTCTCTGAACCAAATTAGAGTCCAAGAGACACTCCGTGAGACTTACAGGGTCTTATCCACCGAGCAGATGAAAGAGATGGAGAAAGGCTTACTCGTGGCACTACAAGACGCTGAAGGAAACTTTTTAGGGATAGGTGTCTTGTGCGGAGTCCACCCAAAGAGAGGAATACTGCAAATTTACACGCCAGTCGATCGGAACGTGTCCAATATCTGTGTGGGTCAAATGAAACTGGACAAGGAAGGCAAGGAAACCGGTTTAAGCCCAGTTTTTGAGCAATCCACCAGAATCATCTCAAACCAAAACTTAAGAAACAAGAATTGAAATAGAATCTGATTCACCCAACTCGATAGAGTCTCTACCAGTCTTGTCGAGAATCGTTTCCCCAAAACAATGCAATAATCAATTCGCAGATGCGGCCGCAAATCTGTTTAGTCTCAGTTGCTTCTTCCTTGCCCTCTCAACGTGAATTCTGTCCTCAACGCTAATTCGCATTCCGTCAGACGCTGCCAAAGTGGGAACCCCTGTTTTCTCTTCAATCATTCTGGCCTCATGTGTTGGTCCCTTGAAGATCATTTTCATTCCGAAGTGGGTTGTCACCACCATCTCCGGATCAGCTTCCTCTACTATTTTCACAGCGTCTTCGGTGGTCATGTGTCCCTTCCATGGCTCTCCCGAGGGCCTCATGACGCAGAGCAGAAGGACTCTAACTCCCTCGTACAGTTTTCCAACTCCCTCAAAATATTTTGTATCAGATGTGTAGCCGATGTCTCCCACATCTCGTCTTCCCAGTCGATATCCCACCGTATCTGGATCTGTGTGCTGAGCTTCCGTAGCGAGCATCTTTACGTCGTTGACGGTGAAGGCAACGCCTGGCCTTGTCTCTACTACGGTTTCACACATCTGCTGATGATACTTGGAAATGGCTGGTCCACAGACCTCATTACCAAAAAGGACGCTTCGAGGCGCAGCGAGAACTCCCCTCTTCCTTGTCATTCCGCGGGTCATGGCTTCAACAAGAATCTCCGCGTCAGTATAGTGGTCTGGGTGGCAGTGAGACACGAGTACCGCCTTGACCCGTTGGGGGTTTAGCTTCATGTTCAAGGAGTATATGAGAGCCCCCGGTCCGGGGTCAAGGTGCATGTGCAGGTTGTCACAGATGACGCGAATTCCCCCAGTTCTCCTTTTCTGGGTTAAGGTGGCAAATCTTCCTCCTCCAGTTCCCAGAAATACTAGTTCGATTCCAGTCATGCTCTTCACCCGAAAGCGTGTTGTGGAGATCAATGTTTGCCCCACTGGTATATAGAAGTTCGGAGAAAGAATGGTGAGGCTTATTATTCGTGAGCGTGAAACAAATACGTGGGAGGATGTTTCGATGAGAATGGTGGTCCGCATCGGAGGCTCTATAGTAGCTTCGCCACCCAATCCCGAGATGATGAGCAAATACGCCACCTTGCTCAGAGAGCTGAGGGAGCAGGGTCACAAGCTTGTAGTTGTGGTAGGAGGCGGAACGGTGGCGAGAGACTTCATAAGGGTTGCTAGGGACATGGGCTTGAACGAGTCTGACCAAGACGAGGTCGCCATAAAGATTTCAAGAATTTTGGCTCAATTGTTGGCGAGGGGGCTAGGAGACCCCAGATTAGGAACTATCCCAACGTCAATAGATGAGGCTGTTCAAGAATTAAAATCCAGAAAAATCGTTGTCATGGGTGGACTGAAGCCGGGAATGACCACGGACGCTGTAGCTGCAATGATGGCTGAAAGGGTGGGAGCTGAATTGCTGGTGAAGGCCACGGATCAAAATGGCATATACTCCAAAGATCCGAGGAAGTACCCTGACACAGAAAAGATTGACATGTTGAGTTTCGACGATTTGTTTCAGCTTTTTGAAGAGAATAGGCACAAGGCTGGGATACACCAGATTCTGGATCCAGAGGCTGTGCGAATCCTTCAAAAGAGGAAAACTAAAACAGTTGTGGTCAACGGATTTAGGCCTGAAAATATTTTGTTGGCTGCAAAAGGCGAAAAAGTTGGAACCATAATTAAATAGTTCACTGAATTTTCGAATATAGATTTCTGGTTCACAACGCTTTTTTGATATCTTGCCCATTCTGAATTCTAGGAGAGTATGAAATGTCAGAAACCCGTGTCATACCTGTGGATTCTCTCGACGCAAGTTTGAGAGAGCTGATTCCGTTTGGCGAAAAGATCGTCTACACGTCCAGGGTGAAAGTATCGAAACCCGGATGGGGACAGCCAACGAAGCATGGCGACCTAATTCTCACTCCCAGCGGAGTCGCTTTCAAAGCTGGAGAAGGACAATCTAAGACAGACATCTTTGAGGACTACGTGCCCTATACGCACATGACTGCAGTTAAGAGCAAGAAGGGAACACTGGAGTTTAAGATCAAAAATCCCACTAGCCCAGAAATAAAGCGTGGATGGAAACTGACCCTAGAAAGGTTTGAAGACGAAGACAAGAAGGCATTCAAGAAGAGGGAAGAACTGTTCACACAGACCTTTGAGGATTTAATGAAAAGAAGACTTGCAATCTACTTCTAGAGACTCTGCACTCTGCGCGCGCTCACTGCTCATCGACTTGTGGCTCCTCCTCCATCACAAACCATCAGCTTCACATTAGCTCATTCTACAGAAGCGCCCCCAAAAACTTCATTTAAAGAACGAGAATAGAAAGATTAGAAACCAACAGGAAACCAAAAAAATAAATTAAACCCACCCATCCATCACCTAGCACAAGTAAAGATGTTTGAAAAGGATCAGCAAAATGGAACCTCTCCCTAAACAATGCAACATCCTCCAAATCGAAGAGAGATGGCAAAAAAAATGGGAAGACATGGGCGTCTACCATTTCGACTGGGAAGACACAACCCATCCGGTCTACAGTATAGACACTCCACCACCTTATCCCTCGGGCGATTTCCACATGGGAAACGTTCTCAACTGGACCTACTTCGACCTCGTAGCCAGATACAAGCGCATGAAAGGACACAATGTCCTTTTCCCCCAAGGATGGGATTGTCACGGACTGCCAACGGAGGTCGAAACTGAAACCCATTATGGAATCAAAAAAACAGAGGTTCCATCACAAAAGTTCAGAAAGCTTTGTGAAAGTCTGGTCAACAAATACATCAACGCAATGAAAAGCGCCATCGTGCGCCTCGGATGCTCCATAGACTGGACAACTGAATATAAAACCATGAACCCCGACTACTGGCGCAGAACCCAACTCTCATTCTTTCTTCTCTACGAGAAAGGCTTCATTTACAAAGGAACCCACCCGATTAACTGGTGCCCCCGCTGCGAGACAGCCATAGCCGACGCGGAAGTGGAACACCTGACGAGAGAAGGCTCTCTACATTACATACGGTTTCAGTTGCCGGACAAAAAATCATCATTGACAATAGCCACCACCCGACCGGAACTCTTGCCCGCGTGTGTAGCAGTTGTAGTAAACCCAAACGATGAACGGTATCGACAATACGTGGGAAAAGATGTCATTGTGCCCATAGCAGGAAGGAAAGTCAAAGTTATGACGGAAGAGATGGTGGATCCTGCGTTTGGAACAGGGGTGGTTATGATATGCACCTATGGCGACAAGGCTGACGTAAAATGTGTCACAAAGCATCATCTACCAGTCATTATGTGTATCAGTGAAACAGGCAAGATGACTGCAAAAGCTGGGAAATACGCTGGAATGTCTGTGGAAGAAGCGAAAGAAACCGTAGCCAAGGATCTGAAGAAAGAAAATCTCCTGGAAAAGACGGAGAAAATTCAGCAGGAGGTTGGGATTTGTTGGAGATGCCATACCCCCATCGAAATTCTGGAGCGAAAACAATGGTTTATGAAAACCCTCATTTTAACCGATGACGTGGAGAAAAATGCTCGAGAAATTGCATGGTATCCCGACTACATGAAAACACGTTTGATCGACTGGGCCAAGTCACTGGACTGGGATTGGGTGATTTCACGCCAACGTGTTTTCGCTACTCCGATCCCAGTTTGGTATTGCGAAAAATGCGGTGAAATCGTGGTTGCACAGCCCGAATGGATTCCTGTGGATCCTAAGTTGCAAGGACCAAAAATTGACAAGTGCCTAAGATGTGATTCCAGCTCTTTTATTCCCGAAAGAGACGTGTTGGACACATGGTTTGATTCTTCAATTACCTGCGCTGTTCACGCTGGCTGGCCAGATCGAGAAGACTGGAAGAGGCGTTTTCCAGCAGATCTGCACCCGTCTGGCATCGACATCATTCGCACATGGGCATACTATCTTATGGTTCGACACCTTGCGTTATTCGACCAAAAACCGTACAACAGTTGCTTAATCAACGGTATGGTTTTAGGAAGTGATGGGAGGATGATGCACAAGTCACTTGGTAATTATGTGGCGGCTCCTGACGTGTTTGGCAAATATGGCGCCGACGCGGTACGTCAGTGGGCAGCAAGTGGAGGAGCAACGGGATCGGATATACCTTTCCGCCCGCCGGACGTAGAATACGGATGGAGGTTCCTCATCAAGCTTTGGAACGCTGCCCGCTTCGTCAGCCAACATTTGAAAGAATTCACTCCGCAAGAAAACATTGAGCTGGAACTCTTAGATAGATGGTTGCTCAGCAAACTGGAAAGAACTACTGCAATAGTGACCGAAGCCTATGAAAGGTGTCAGTTTAACATTGCAACGGAGGAAACTCGAAACTTCATATGGCATACGCTTTGCGATCAATACATTGAGGCGATAAAGCATCGGCTATACAGACCAGACAAGTATGGAAAAGGGAAAAAAGCAGCTGCTTTGCACACCCTCTACACAGCTATTTTCCGCGCCCTGCAACTAATGGCACCCGTCTCCCCCCACACGACTGAGGAGATATACCAAGTCATGTATGCGAAGGACAAGCAACACGAGAGCATCCACGTTTCTCCTTGGCCCACCCCAGACAAGGAGAAAATCGATGAGACAGCAGAGAAGTGCGGAGCATTGATCATCGCAGTGATAAGCGCGGTCAGAAAAGAAAAGGCGGAAAGAAAGATGCCGTTGAACGCAACGATTAGGAAACTTACGATCTACGCAAGTACAAAAGGAGAGGTGAACATTTTAGATCAGAACAAAGAGGACATCGAGGGAACCTGCAAGACAGAGAGAATTGATATACTGCGCGAAGAGGGCAAGGGCAAGGAAGTACCGGATTGTCTAAATGTTCGATTTGCAGTCGAGTGCTAGCTGGGAAGCCTAAACCGCAGAATGGCTGCGACACCACCAAAAGAGTTCTTCAACATCTGGCCCTCTTCTGTCTCGATAGAGATAACCTCCACATCTGTTCCAGTCTGCTCCGCCAGTTCGGCCAGTTCGTCGATGATTCCCTTGGCCTCTACTAGTTGGAGAGATGTTGCCTTACAATTTGGACAGGGCTGTCCACTTAGGCTTTGTTCAAACCCTAGAACCTCTTGCTCTCTCATGGTTTTGTCTTCAACATGGTCGCAAGCCGTACACTTTACTATAACTCGAACCACGCTAAGAGCTTCAGACAGCAAAAGAGTTTTCACCGCGCCACTCTCCAAGCAACGTTTCACCTCCTCCTCTCCGTACGTCGCCAAGCCGGTGTCATGTCCTATCTCGTACAGAAAATCCTGCACAATCCGTTTCTCTTCCACATAGCGAACGTGCCGCAAAATCGCCGGGGCTCGTTCCATCACCTCCTCCACTCCCTGCTCGCCAACGTAGGCCGTGTCCAAAGTAGCAATGATTTTGTCTTTTAGCGTGTAATGAATATAGTCTCCCTTCTCAAAATCGTTTTTTGTGGGTCCCGGTCCCCCGATGATTACGCCCTTCAGGTCGGGTATAGACAAGAAAACCTCATCGGCATGTTCTCCGATCCGCTTGAAGTAACCCAAAAGTTTTGCTTCTCGCAGTCGCTCAAACCTCCTTGCTGATTGTCCTCCAGCCCGATGTTTTCCGGGCACGCCTGAGGTGATTTCCTTGACGGTTTCTAAACGTCTCCCTCGCAGCGTAGCGAAAGCCGTTGCACTAGAATCGATGACAATAATTCCGTAGGTTTCTCTCTCCCTCAGAAATTCTTGCAGGTGTTCCGTGTGGAATCTAGAGTCACAGCGGTAAAGGTACACTTGGATGGGCTCAGGCGGAGTAATCACATAGGTTTCAATCCTTTCACTTCCCGGACCATTTTGCGGGATGGCTCCGCAGAAGATCACTAAGCCTTTTTCTGGCACCCTCTTAAAGAGTTTGAGCCGCTGCATGACTTTCACAATGGCGTCTTGAACGTTTTTCCTTGTAGTGTCCGACTTGATGTTGGCAGCAGTTCCATACTCCTGTTTGAGCATGGCGATGGCTTCGCTAATCTGACGGCCTGGTGGCACGTACAGGGAGATGAGTTCGGTTCCCCTCCCCTCCTTGCGGCCTAGCGTGTCCAGTGTCCTCTTTAAGCGAAACCTTTCAAGCGATGTTCGTTTGACGCTCAAGTCACTATTCCACACGTTGATGTAAGCCTACAAGGTAGCGGGCCACATAAGATTTGCCGTTTTTCGGAGAGTCAACAAGGGGAGCGCATTTAAGATTTAGGATCAACGTTCAAGAAGTCCCGTAGCGCATGAGTATTCGGGGTTTGGCTATTGTTTCTCTGACTTCGAGGCTGAAGAAGTCAGACGCGCTGGCTGGCTTTATAACTAAAGCAGTGTCTGCTCCTCTGCCCGTTCCTGCTATGGCAACGATGTTTTTGTCCACCGGGATGAGCCCCGCATCAGCTGCCATAACACTGATCTCAACGCAAACCTTGGTTCCCTCGCCGAATAGCCTGAGAGCATGAGCGATGAGTTCAAGAGGCAGAATTGTCGTGAACTTCTTTCGGACGGCCCTCTCGACACCGCTTAACGCGTGGGTGGCAGTCAACAGCTTGGCTCCTCTTTCCAAGATTTTCCGGCGATTTTCCTCTCTTAGCTCCAAGGTCCCAGGCTTTACAAAGCTAGAGTGGTGAGTAACAACCACCACGTTGAAATTTTCGAAGACTTCTGATGCTCGTGCTCCGGTTTCGCCTGTCGTTGAAGCGACTAGGATGTCTTCTATCCCTTCGCCTTGGGCGTATTCTTTTGCCAATTTCAACACTAACTCTGTGTTCTGTGAACCAGCGGTCTCGAAGTAAACTGTTTTTCGTTCCGTGAAATTCATTCTAGTTCCCTCTCTAATAGCTGTAAATATTGCTACTGAAAAGATGCTTTTCATAAAACTTTTTCACCGGATACGTGTCTTATGCCAGCTCGGTCTTGGCTTTTTTCGAGATTAGATGTGAGAGATTGACTAGGCAAACGTAGGCAGAGGATGAAGTTGTCTCCGCTTCTTGTCTATAGCAGATGAATTAATGCCAACTTGTGCGTATTCGCTACGAGTTATGGGGGGACATCCCTCAGGTATGTTAGAGAAAATCTCTTGAATTCTTCTTCTCCGATGCTAATGACAAAAGTTTCGATGTTTTCTGTGAAGTCTTTCCAGTCAGTTCTCAGGAGATTTATCTTCTGATGGTAGTCTGTATAGTTTTTGTGAAAAGATATAATCACTCCCGTCATGCCCAGACCCTCTCCGGTAGAGGCAAATATTGCATTTGGAAACTTTGCAGCATATTCTCTCGCTTCCTCCATTCTCTCTGGCGTAAGAATTTCAGCCCCCATCTTGACAAAGGTTAAAGCCAATATTTCAAAACCCATCTTCCTGAAATTCGGCACAATTGTATAGTCTTGAATTAGTCCGCTCTGTTCAAGTTTGTGACGAGTTCTGGTGATTGTTGGCTGGGAGACCTTGAGGACTTTGGCAAGTTCTCTGTCGCTTCGTTTCGAATTCTTAAGTAGCTCCCGCAACAATTGTGAAACTAATTCTTTTCGCATGGATTACAATTATGAAATAACACATTAAAAGTTTGTGCTATTTGATAAGAATTTTCAAGGACAAAAATACTTCTCATGCGCGCGCATAAATCATGTTCACGCACAAAACTGTACGTATTGCTAGCCATTAAGAATCGATTTGCAATTCTGCAGATAACAAACCGAAAATACTGCGGCAAATCGATTCTGAGCGGAGACTCTAAATCTCCATGCTTCTTGTCAACGTTGGCGGCATACCATCGTTACTCCTCCACACGCTTAGATGGACACAACGCGTTGACAGGACAGGACTTGCAGAGAGGATTTCTGGCCTTGCAGTATCTCCTTCCAAGGGAGATGAGTAGGAGGTGGACAGAAAGATAATCTTCAGGTTGATAAAGAGATTGAAGTGCCTCTCGAACACCCTCGTAATCAGCTTTCGGCGACGCCAGCCTCAGCCTCTTTGAAACACGATTCACATGCGTGTCAACGGGAAGAGTTGGTTTTCCAGCGCAGAAGAGTAGAACAACATCAGCGGTTTTCGGTCCTACTCCGGGCAAGCGGATAAGCGTTCTCCGAGCCTCTTCCAGCGGCAACGAGTGAATAAACTCGAGGGACCCACCAAACTCTTCAAGGATCACATGAGAAAGCTCTTTTATGACTTTAGATTTGTTTCTGTATAAGCCTCCAACTCGTATGGCCGCCTCTAGCTCTTCCAAATTCGCGCGAGCCAAACTCTCCGGAGTGATCAGAAACCTTCTCGAGAGATTTCTAAACGCTCTCTCCGTGTTCTTGTCTGCAGTTGCTTGGGAGAGCACAGTCATGATCAACGTTTGAAAAGGGTCCCTGGATGCCTCTGCCCACCGCGGCGTAAAAAAACTGCTTCGCAGCACACGAAGAATCTCAGTTGCCTTTCTTCCAGTCACGCTCGTTCCACAACTCTCTTGAGAACCTTAAAAGTAAAAAGGGCAAGGCTATAAATTAGCATGTCAGGTTGCTTATGCCGGAAGCAAAAGTTGTTAAGGAAAAAATAAGAGACGGAGACAAGCTTTTCTCAGCTTTATACTTGGAAGTGGAAAACGCTGGCTTGCTCCTCCTGAGCGAAGGAGACGATCGATTAGGAACGCTGGCAGCAGCTGTCCCCCAGAGACAGAAAATGACTGTTCCAACGTTGTCCTCTCTCCTGCTCGGCGACCGAAACGTAACTACTGCCCGCCTCTTCGCCGAACGCCTCGCTGACCAAGTGAACAAAATCGCCTTGGCATCAGTCTTCATCAAATCCTTAAACGAGAGAGAGGCAGGACCAATCCTTGTGAAACTGTTCAAAAAGACCCTCAAAAAGAAGGAAACAAGGAAGACTCGATAGTTTCTCAGGGCAGTCTCAACGAAAAGATTGAAAACACAATCTTAGACCAGTGTTCCACGTTTTTCTAAAAGGCTTAAATTCTTGAACACTTCTCAATTCAACGAGTTTCTTAAAACCAGTGGTGGCTGCGATGAAAGTTGTGGATTTGAGAAGCGACACAGTTACTCTTCCCACTGAGGAGATGCTTGAAGCTATCAAGAGCGCGAAACTTGGAGACGACGTGTTCCGCGAGGACCCCACCGTTAACAGGCTGGAAGAGATGGCAGCCCAAAGAATGGGGAAAAAAAGCGCTTTACTGGTTACCAGCGGAACCCAAGCCAACCTCGTGTCCATACTGTCGCACACCAAAAGAGGAGACGAGGTAATTCTGGAAACTGACTCACACACTTACAATTTCGAGGTTGGAGGACTCTCCGCCATCGGAGGCCTCCTGGCCAAACCATTACGGGGAGAGATGGGGGTACTTGATCCAAGAGATGTGGAAAAGGCAGTCAGCCCCAAGGACGTTCACCACCCGGACACAACACTTGTCTGCCTGGAGAACACCCATAACTTGACAGGAGGAACAGTGGTCTCGCCCCCTCAGATCGAAGCGATCTGGAACGTCGCCGAGAAACACGGTCTCAAAGTGCACATGGACGGCGCCAGAATATTCAATGCTGCAATAGCTCTGAACATCGATGTCAAAGAACTAACGAGGCATGTTGACTCCGTAATGTTCTGCCTCTCCAAAGGTCTAAGCTGCCCCATAGGATCCGTTGTAGCGGGAAACCAAGAATTCATAGAGAGAGCGAGAAAGTGGCGGAAAATGCTTGGAGGCGGAATGCGGCAAGCGGGAATCATTGCGGCGCCAGGAATCATTGCCCTAGAAAAGATGATTGATAGACTGAAGGATGACCACCGAAACGCCAGAATTTTAGCTGAGAAGCTCGCGAAAACAGATGGAATCTCTATAAATTTGGAAACCGTTCAAACCAACATGATAGTATTTGACGTTCGTAACCTGGGAGTGACAGCCACCCAATTCACACAGAAATTAAGTGAACAAGGTGTAAAGTCTCTTCCCAGAAGTGAAACTGCTATAAGAATGGTAACCCACAGAGGCATAGAAGAGGAAGACATCGAGTACGCAGTAGAATCTATCGACAAAGTAGTTAGCTCAATGAGGAAAGGCGACATCAAACAGAGAACCCCAAAAACACTAGCGAATTGAAAACAATTCCGCAATTGCGGCGGATTAGTTTATAAGCGCAATCGTACAAAACTTGCTTGGTGTTTCAATGTCCCTGGAAGTCGAAGATGTCATGGTCGAAGAAGTAGTGACTATTGACGAGGACGAACCGGTTAGCAAAGCGGTGGAACTGATGAACAAACATGAGATCGGATGCTTAGTCACAATCAAAAGGGGGAAACCCTCCGGAATACTAACTGAGAGAGACCTCCTTAGACGCGTCCTCGCTGAATCGAAGGATCCGGCAGTGATCAAGGTTTCAGAGGTCATGTCGAAACCCCTTGTGGTAGGTAAGCCACACATGGATGTGGAAGACGCTGCGAGACTCATGTTCAAAATGAAGATCAAAAAGCTTCCCGTGGTAGAAAAGGGGAGACTCTGTGGGCTTATAACCCTGACCGATCTCGTTCGAGTTCAGCCACAGATGATCAGCATACTTAAGAAGCTTTCTACTCAAGAGATTACTCCAAAACGAATGAAGAAAGTCATTGACTACTACATAGCGTAAAACCTGGGCACCAAAAAGGTAAAGCTTAATTAATCTTGGGCGTAAGGCTACAAGCTAATTAAATGCTTGGCGCAATGGAGGTAACTTCAATCATCATTCCCGTTCGCTGCTTTACATGCGGCAGTTTGGTAGGTGACAAATGGGAAGATTTTGCCAGAAGGGTGAAGCAGGGAGAGGATTCAGGAAGGGTCCTGGACAGTTTGGGCGTGAAGCGTTATTGCTGTCGTCGCATGCTCCTGTCCCACGTGGAAATAATTGATGAAATTCTCAAATTCTACGAAGCCGCGGAAAAGAGGAAACCAGGTGGGCCGCTGGAATGAGGGCTGGTTAAGCGTTGTCCACAGTGATAGATGAAGTCGTCGCCCGAAAAATCTTCAACAGTCGGGGAGAGGAAACACTCGAGGTTGATATAGTAACCACCGCTGGATTTGGAAGAGCCTCCGCCCCAGCCGGCGCCAGTAGAGGAAAAGCCGAGGCAATCCCCTATCCCGACGGCGGGGTGTCCGAAGCCATAAGAAAGGTTGAGAAGATCATTGCCCCGGAACTAATCGGCGTGAACGCTGAACAACAGGACCAGATCGACATGCTCCTCCACAAAATCGATGGAACCAAGGATTTCAGCAACATTGGGGGAAACACCGCCTATTCTATTTCAGTCGCCACTGCAGAGGCTGCTTCCTCCTCCTATGGTTTACCACTTTTTCAACATTTAGCTGGCTACTTTGCAAGCGAACTCCCATTCCCATTGGGAAACGTTCTAGGCGGGGGGAAACACGCGCTTGGAAAGACACCTGATATACAGGAGTTTCTAGTTCTCGCCTTCAAAGCAACCTCCTTCTTAGAAGCAGCGAAGATCAATGTTCTGGTTCACAAGAAAGTTGGCTCCTTTCTCCCAAAATCAGACGCGACCTTCACTGGTGGGAGAGGGGACGAAGGAGCTTGGGCTCCTAACATTAGGAATGAGGATGCTTTGGAGATCATGCTTAAGGCTTGTAAAGAAGTTTCTGATCAGTGTGGAGTAGCATGCGGAGTTGGCGTGGACATAGCTGCGTCCACTCTTTGGAGTCCCAAAGAAAAACTCTACCAGTATGCTCGAGACGGAATCAAAAGAAACGCTGGAGAGCAGGTAGACTTCGTGTTGCACCTTATCAAAGATTACAATCTCGTCTACGTCGAAGACCCCTTTCATGAGGAAGATTTTGCTAGCTTTGCAGCGCTAACTAAGAAAGTCAAGAAAAGTCTTATCACCGGAGACGACCTGTTTGTGACAAATAGAAAACGACTCGCTCAAGGAGTTAGAGTTGGAGCTGCAAACGCGGTCATCATAAAAACAAATCAGGTGGGAACCCTTACAGACGCTTGGGAGACGACGAAAATGGCTCGAAAAGCACAATACGTTCCTGTTATGTCTCATCGGTCTGGAGAAACGACCGATGCGCACATAGCTCACTTAGCCGTAGCCTTCCAATGCCCCCTCATTAAAACCGGCGTGATACCAGGAGACCGCACTGCAAAAATCAATGAGCTCATACGAGTGGAAGAGATGCTCGGAGATCGAGCAAAAATGGCGTCTTTACCATTGTAGGAGGAAAATGCGTGTCAGAAGAGGAAGAAAAGGAAGAAATGGCTCCAAGCGAGGAAGAACTTCTCCTGCCGCAAGACACTCTGCTGTCAGCGGGAATCCACATTGGCACCAGAACGAAAACCACCGATATGGTCCCATTCATCTATCGCGTCAGGCCTGACGGATTGTTCGTTCTGGACGTGAAAAAAACCGACGAACGCATACGGATCGCCGCTAAATTCCTTGCCCGCTTTGACCCGTCTAAAATTGTGGCGGTGGCGGCGAGGCTCTACGGACGCGAACCTGCCACCAAGTTTTGTGAGATAACTGGGGCGATTCCAGTGATCGGTCGTTTCATTCCAGGGATGCTCTCCAACCCTATTTATCCCGGACGCATCGAACCCAGCGTCGCTATCGTTTCTGACCCTAAAGCTGATGCGCAGGCAGTAAGAGAAGGCTCCATCATGGGCATCCCCATCATAGCACTCTGCAGCACCGACAACGATTTTCGTGACGTCGACCTGATCATACCCACCAACAATAAGGGCAGAAGAGCATTAGCTGTCATTTACTGGCTCTTAGCCCGACAGATAATGCGAGAGAAGGGGGAGATACCACCCGACGGCGATATCAGCCTCACTATCGAAGACTTTGAGGTAAAGTTGACAAGGGAAGAGTGAATTGGAGAGAGAAGGCTGGAAGGTCAGGCATCCTGCCGTTGCAGGTTCGTGGTATGCAAGCACTCCAGAAGCCTTGCGATCACAGTTAGAGGGCTGTTTCACCCATACGCTTGGACCGGGTAAACTGCCAAAAGTCGAAGATAAAGAACTCAGAAACATAGTTGGGCTTGTCTGTCCTCACGCAGGATACATGTACTCTGGACCAGTAGCTGCCCACGCTTACTACCAGCTAGCGATGGACGGCCAACCCGAAGTGATCGTCATTTTCAGCCCTAACCACACTGGGCGGGGAAGTGCCTTGGCTCTCATGAAGGAAGGAGTTTGGCGCACTCCTTTGGGAGACGCACAGATTGATACCGAGGTCGCCAGCAAAATCTTGCAGGAATCCCCAATCGTTGACGTGGATGAGGCAGCCCACGCGTTTGAGCACTCCATTGAGCTTCAGCTTCCCTTCCTCCAGTATCTGTATGGCTCCAGCTTCAGGTTTGTGCCCATATCTTTTCTAATGCAAGATTTGGAGTCTAGTAGAGAGGTGGGGCGGGCAACCGCAAAGGCTTTGTCAGGCAAGAATTGCTTGGTGATTGCTTCCACAGACTTGACCCATTACGAGCCTCAGGAGAAGGCTGAACGAAAAGACAAGGCAGCTATCAGTGCCGCGTTGAAGCTGGATGAAGAACAGTATAAGTCCGTTGTAGAGTCACACGGCATATCCACGTGTGGGTACGGTCCGGTTATGGCTGCAATAACCGCAGCAAAGTTGCTGGGTGCTGAAAAGGCGCAGTTGCTCTGCTACAAAACAAGCGGTGACGTAACCGGCGACTTATCCGCAGTGGTAGGTTATGCCTCCATCGCATTCTTGAAGGGCTAATTGAGTGAGGCAACTCCTCTCCAGACAACTTCACCACCAAAAGATTCTTAATTGAGAAGGCAAATTCAGTCGTACATGCACACATAGTTTTGGCCAAATTTTATTTAAATTTTGAACACACACTGTTTATTCAGGGTGGTTTTCGATGGGAAGGGGCTCCGGCTTCGGAAAAGTCATTCTGTTTGGCGAACACTTCGTTGTCCACGGCGTGCCAGGAATCGTCTCTGCAATTGACTCAACAACTGAAGCAGAAGTAAAAAAAATCGGAGAAGGAATCACTGTAAAAGATGAAAGAAAAGGCGCAAAGGGCTACACCGAAAAGAAAAGAACCCAACAAAAAGAATCAATAGACAGAATGCTCAAAAAAATGAGAATCGACCCGGAAAAAGCTTCCTTGGCTATCTGGGTGGGAGGAAACCTCCCAAGTTTCAGTGGAATCGGTGCTTCTGCAGCAAGCATCGTTGCAATTGCTAGAGCCATAGCAGAAGAAATCGAAATGAAGTTGTCAGACGAAGAAATTAATGAAGTGGCTTATGAAGCCGAGAAAGCTTATGCTGGAACACCTTCAGGCATCGACAACACCGCGGCAACCTATGGAGGGTTAATCTGGTTCAAGAGAAACTTAACTGGAAGTCCAAACACAATGGAGAGATTGCGCATAAAAGAACCAGTTGAAATTGTTGTCGGCAACACAGAAATCGTGGCTGATACGAAGGAAATGGTTGCTGGAGTTGCAGAAAGAAAGAAAAGAGACCCAGACAGGTACAATCCGTTATTCGAACAGGCAGAAGAGTTAGCGTTCACAGCGAGAAAGGCCTTGCAAGCCTTTGACTTAAGAAAAGTTGGAAAGTTAATGAACGAAAACCATCGCTTGCTGCAAGAAATCCAAGTCTCCTGCAAAGAACTCGATTATCTAGTGGACTTGAGTCGAAAACAAGGGGCCTTTGGAGCAAAACTAACTGGTGGCGGCGGAGGAGGCTGCATGATAGCGTTAACTCCAACTGAAGAATTGCAGGAAAACGTGGCAAAAGCCATTGAAAGAGAAGGATTCAGAGTCCTGAGAACAAAGATCGGAATTCAAAGAATATAAACGTGTCAGAAATGGGAATTGACCTTGACGGGAAGGAACAAAGATGGGCTTTAGAAATTTCTTGGAACGTCTTGACAAAGACGGAGACCTAATAAGAATAAGAAAAGAAGTGTCAACCGAGTACGAGTTGGCAGGGATCATAGATGCGCTCGGTGAAAAACCCGCCTTTTTTGAACAAGTGAAAGAATCCCACATGCCCGTTGTGGCTGGTTTAGTCTCTTCCAAAGAACTGATTGCCCGAGCTCTAAATCTAGAGAAGGAACAATTGTTGCATAAACTATCTTTTGCTATAGAAAATCCTTCACCGCCAGATGTTGTAGCGAAAGGCGAATGCCAAAAGATAGTTGAGAAAAATGTTGACCTAACAAAGCTTCCAATAATGAAGTATACAGAAAAAGACGGCGGCAAATACATCGCATCTGCCATTACGGTAATAAAAGACCCTGAGCTAGGCAGAAACACGTGTTTCCACAGGTTGATGTTACTAGACAAAAACAAGTTCGTAGCCAGAATCGTAGAAGAGAGAGGAACAGACACTGCCCTCAAAAAATCTGGAGGCGAACTCGACATAGCAATGTGCATAGGCAACTCAACCGCTGTTCTTCTCGCTGCTGCCACGTCCCTGCCAAAAGGCGTTGACGAATTAGGGATGGCTAATGCGTTAGAGAAGACAGAATTGGTGAAGTGTAAGACAGTAGATGTTGAGGTTCCAGCAGACTGCGAGATTGTACTAGAGGGAAGGATAACAAAAGAAAAAGTACCAGAGGGACCGTTCTTAGATCTGACGGGAATTGTTGATATGGTAAGACAGCAACCAGTGATAGAGGTCAACTGTATAACTCACAGAGAAAAACCAATTTACCAAACCATACTTGCTGGAAGAAACGAACATAAGTTCTTGATGGGAATGCCTAGAGAACCAACAATCTTTAATGAAGTGAACACGGTCTGTGAATGCAAGGACGTTCACATAACTCCTGGTGGTTGCAGCTGGCTCCACGCGGTTGTGCAAATCAAGAAAAACAATTCAGATGATGGAAAAAAAGCGATTAAGGCAGCTTTTGAAGGCCACAAATCATTGAAACATTGCGTCATTGTAGAAGAAGACATAAACATCTATGATCAAGACGAAGTTGAATGGGCCATTGCAACGAGATTCCAAGCAGACAAAGACGCTGTTATCCTACCAAACCAAAGAGGATCTTCTCTTGACCCATCTGGTGATTTAACTGAAGGAAGGAAAGCGACGACGTGTAAGATGGGACTAGACGCAACAATTCCATTCGAAGCAACAGGCAAAGGGTTCAAAAAAGAAGCATACAGAAGAGTTGATCTAAACAAGTTTTTGTGATTTTATGTACCTCACCAAAGAAGAAAAACTAATGCTAGATGGAGAAGAAGGCTACGCAGCAAGAAAGTCCATGGAGATCCTCGTTGCTTTAGGAAATATTTTTGGCGCTGAAAAACTCGTAAGAGTAGGTTCCGTCCAAGTGGCCGGAGTCTCCTACCATAACCTCGGAGATGCCGGTCTAGAATTTCTAAATGGATTGGCAAAAGATGGAAAAGTCAAAGTACTTACAACTTTAAACCCTGCAGGAATGGATTTGGCAGATTGGAAAAAACTCGGAATATCCGAAGAGTTTGCAGAAAAACAAAACTTGGTTATAGACGCTTTCCGGAAAATGGGCATAATCATCTCATGCACATGCACGCCCTACCTCATAGGCAATCTACCAAGATACGGAGAACACATCGCATGGTCCGAGTCTTCCGCAGTTACTTTCGCCAACTCTGTTATCGGGGCAAAGACAAACAGAGAAGGAGGTCCATCAGCTCTTGCAGCAGCTTTCGTTGGCAAAACACCGTGCTATGGGCTTCATCTGGAAGAGAACCGAATGCCAAACATGCACGTAAACGTGCGGGCTAAATTGAAAAAATTCTCAGATTGGGGAGCCCTTGGTTACGTCATTGGCAAGAAAGCGCAAAACAAAATTCCGTACCTAACTGGCA
>Ga0209636_10002452_pt1 | contig 18896 bp, 22 predicted proteins | sample DeeMarSWOR152_54_FD_187464 | JGI IMG/M metagenome (GOLD analysis project Ga0209636, IMG submission 187464) | Marine sediment microbial communities from White Oak River estuary, North Carolina - WOR-1-52-54 (SPAdes) (version 2) | ecosystem: Environmental > Aquatic > Marine > Intertidal zone >... | reverse complement strand
CAATTATTACAGATAAGGCAACGAGGAGACTGTTACTGGCAATATTATAAAAAGTAGATACAACTAAAATTCCAGGCATTATAACATCCCCCAATCCCATAAAAAATGCCTCCCTTTTTTCATCCTCCTCGAGTTTTTCCTTCAAACTCTTCGTTTCTTTAAGTAGAGAATACTTCCTGATTTTTGGTATAACCAATATAGCGGGTAATTTGAGATCCAAAACAGTGTCTGCAAGGTCAATCATATGTTTTGTTTTGTATACTGATATTGCATCATATATCGCTAGTGCAATGAGCAAGACAATTACTAAGAAGATACTCAACGAAATACCAAGTATCCCAATAGCACCTACTCCTACTATAATACCGCATATGTCCACTATATACCATTCAGGATGCTTCATAAGCGTTATTACTAGAATAGCTACGGCTGTTATGGAGAGAAATAATGACCACACTTCTGGAACCACAAAAGACAACAAAGGATAAAACGTATAGATGGCAGTAAATCCTGTTGCTCCTAGAAAAATGCTCTGTATTAATTGTTTCTTCCAAAATTTTGCAATCAACAATATCGCAACTGTAAATAGCAACATTATCAAAAAGAAATATACTAGATTCATTGGGTCATTTGGGTTTTCAAATGCACTTATATCAGCTGCTTCAAATGGGGTTACCACAAACAAAGCCAGACTATGGATTAAGACAAATAACCCACCCATCAGAAAAACAGGCAAGACATCTTTAATTTCCATTTTCTTATCTTTATTCATTGTTTTTCAAGAATAACACCTACCTATTTATACAGTTTGATCGTTAGGAAAATTGAGTGCCCATTATCACTGTATACATCAGCAAAGCAGAAAAAGAAGAGGGTTTAGATGAGCATTTTTAACCCAGCTTTCGTATATTCTCTTTAATCTTTCTGGACTATAGTCATTGTAGTGTCTAGCTAGTATTGATTTAGGTACTCTACCACAGAAAGCATAAGTATCTATAAGCTTGAACCGAAGTTGTTTTGGGGAGAAGAATGGAAAACAGACCATTAACTCCTAACTGGCGAAACTTTCCCTCGAGTGTTATATGTAGAAGAAGGAGGCAAATAGCCTCAAATTAACACAACCTTCAGAAAGATAAAAGTTCTGGAACTTAAACATAAACTCCCATAACGTCGACGAAGTGTAGAAATCATGTCGCGCACACAACTCCTTAAACAAATTTTCAATGCCCATTCTGTAGCTATCATTGGGGCGTCAAGACGTATTGGGCATCCCGGTCACTTGTCTCTAATGGGATTAGTAGAATCTGGGTTTGACGGCAAAATTTACCCTATAAATCCCTCGGCAAAAGAGATAGACGGCATAAAAGCCTATCCAAACATCAAATCAGTCCATGAACCCGTTGACCTAGCCTTCATCGCCGTTCCAGCAGCTAGAGTTATACCAATACTTAGAGAATGTGCAGAAAAAGGCGTTAAAGGAGCCATCATCAACTCAGCGGGCTTTAAAGAGCTGGGAACCAAGGAGGGGATAGAACGAGAAGAGGAAGTTAGGCGAATAGCCTCTTCCACGGGGATGGGAATCATAGGTCCCAATTGCGTAGGCTTTCATCGCTCTTCGACAAGTACAATGCCTGGACTACCCCAACCCGCAGAAATAAGGGCAATCTTAAAAGAAAAAGGAAACGTTGGAATGACCAGCCAGAGCGGTTGGTTCTGCGGATTTTACATTCATAAATGCGCACTGAGCGGGGTGAGATTCAGCACGGTTATTAGTAGCGGAAACGAGGCAGATTTCACAACCATAGATTTTCTTGAATATCTAGGCGAAGATGAAGATACAAAAGTTATCACCATGTATCTAGAGGGTGTGAAAGATGGGAAAAGTTTTCTAAAAGTTAGCAAAGCAATAACGCCCAAGAAACCCATTATAATTTGGAAAGTTGGATTAACAAAAGCTGGTTCCAGGGCAGCTCTCTCTCATACAGGAAGTTTAGCCGGTCAAGGGGGAATCTATGGTGCTGTTTTCCGTCAGGCACATGTTGTTCAAGCATTTTCAAGCAAAGAACTCATCGACTTCACGGTAGCTTTCTCTCTTTGTAGGAAACCTAAAGGGAATAGGGTTGGGATAATTTCCAGCCCTGGGGGCTTCGCTGTGGCTGCTGCAGACGCTTGTGAGAGATTTGGTTTAAATGTGCCTAGGCTGTCTGAAAAGACTTCTAAGGCGCTCAAAAAGTTTTTACCTCGATACTCTTCTACTTTGAATCCCATCGACTTAACGATGACTGCAATTGAGAATCCTCAGTTCTATCCGGAATGTATGGAGGTTCTCAACGCAGATGATAAAATAGATTCCATAATTGTTGTCACTGGCGCCAGTGGCTTTTACGATGAGTTTATAGTAAAGTCTGTTGGAGAGATCGAGAAGCCTGTTATGGTTGTGTTGACTCCTTACTGGACCGTAGAAACCGAGCCAAGCGCTTTGGCTAAAGCGGGAATACCTACATATGCCTATCCAGAGGAGGCGGCTAAATCGTTGGCAGCCCTTACGCAATATGGCACCAAGTAGCCACACAGTTACGGACCTTTATCCAAGTGTATAAACCTGTATGAATTTCAAAAAGTACATAAAAATTATTGGCAGAACCGAAAAACTAATCTAAATTGGGAAGAACTCTTTTGAGGGGTTGTTGTGAATGAAGAAGATAATGATGCGTCTTCTTTTGGAATTGATGAAGGACTCTAAGAGGAGTGACAGGGAATTAGCAAAGGTTCTAGGCGTGTCACAGCCAACTGTGTCAAGAATGAGAAGTAGACTTGTAAAAGAGGGAATAATACGGGAATTCACTGTAATACCAAACTTCGTAAAAATGGGATACGAAATCATGGCAATCACTGGTTTTAAGTCAAAAATTAAGAAGGAGTTAACAGAAAAAGCAATAAGAGTGACAATGGAAAAGCCAAACATCATATTTGCAGCGAGGGCTCAGGGCATGGGAAAGAATGCAGTAGTAATTTCTATGCACAAATCTTACGCATGTTTTTCTAAGTTCATCACAGAACTCCTGTCAGAAGGAGGAGACGACGTAGAGAACTACGACACCCTTCTCATTAGCCTAGAAAACTTAGTTGTTAAACCCTTCTCCATAAAATACCTAGTAGACCTAGAAGAAACATAGAAGAATACCAAGATTTGCTACAAAAAGAGAAAGTTAAACGATCAGAAACACGTTGATTTAGGGGTTCTCAGTTTTCTGCCTAAACAAATTAATACAGTGGCTAGAGGGGAGACACGTATTCCCTGACTATTCCAGCCGTCAAAAGCACTATTCCTGTCCCTAAGAGGAAAAGCAACGGAAAGATAAAGACTGAAATCATTTGTGCATAGCTTACCCATGGACTGAGTTGAGAACTGAAGAATATGGATATCCACAAGATAGTGAAGGTTGCCAGAAAACCCGCTCCAACTCCTATTGCGAGACCGTTTAAAAAAGAACTTCTACCTGTTACTACATCGGTTTCCATAGTAGACCCTCTCAAAAGGATTCTTTGCGTTGCACATTTATGTGTTCAGAATCGGCAATCTTTATTTTAGATTCAGAATCAGATTCAAAACTCAAATCTTCATCAATCTTCACGAAGCCCACATACATCTAGAATTTTCTTGAAGCCTTCTCGAGTCCGCTCTTGCTTGTAGTTTCTCAAGGTGCTTATCAGTTCTTTTTCGTCAACTTCGCCTAGTTTCCTCTTTATCGTCTTTGCAGCTTGGCTTCCTATGAAAAGATATTGGCAGATGGAAGTCACGTTTGAGACTCTTCTGTTGATGCTAGCGGTTTCAAAATCCACCAGATAGGGTCGATCGTCTGCATCTACGATGATGTGTTTCGGCGCTCTGCTCAGTTCTCCATGATCCAAGCCAGCTTCATCCAACTTGTAACATTGCTCCAAAACAGCTCGCAAGACCCAACGAATTTTAGACCTTGCACCTCTCCCCTTCAGTGCTTCAACCCATTGAGGAAGAAGCGTTCCCTCAATAAACTCCATGAGGAGAAAGTTTTCGGTAACCTTGAACAGTCTCGGTCCAACATTGATGGCGTTTGCCCTTCTCAGCATCTCCGCTTCGTGTCGCATCCCAGCCCGGTCAGCGTCTACCCTACGAATTTTCAACGCGTCTTTTCCTAGATTTATGTGGACTGCAACAACGACGCCCACACAACCCTTCCCCAAAACCGGCACATCGAAGGCCATTTTCTCTCCGGTGAACTCCACGGCTTTAACTCCGAGTTTTTTTAATTCTTTGAGGCGCTTTCTCATTTCCTTCAAATCATATTTTGGATAGCATAAAACTTGGCAATATCTCTCTTCACGAAGCCTTTTCAGAGGTATAATTTCGTTTGGTTGCAAGGAAGGTCCTCGCTTTAGATATAGATTTCCAGAAAATAGTTATTAAGTATGGTCTTTACCCTTGACTTTAGGGAAGCTAGATTGGTGTATGATGAAGAGAATGTTCTGCTCATGACGCCGGGGCCAGTTCTGTTCCATCCCCGTGTCTATCAAGCCATGTCTCGGATCGTATTTCATCATCGAACACCAGAGTATAGGAAAACCTTCGGAGAATGCGTTTCTATGATGAAGGAAGTGATGCAGACAAAGAACGATGTCTTCATCCTCACAGGCTCTGGAACATCCGCTATGGAAGCTGCCATCGCCAACTGCATGTCTCCAAGAGATAAAGTGCTAACCTTGATAAATGGCAAGTTCAGTGAGCGGTGGGCAGAACTAACAGAAACCTTCGGAGGCAAACCTATTCCTTTAGAAGCTGAATGGGGAAAAGCAATCAAACCCGAAATGGTTTCCGAAGCCTTAGACGAGGAACCAGACATAAAATTTGTAACAATGTGCCACAACGAAACTTCCACAGCGGTTCTTAATCCACTTCCGGAAATCGCCAAGATAACAAAGGAACATGACACGATACTCATAGTTGACGGCATCACTTCTGTTGGAGGCGACTACGTCTATCCGGATACGTGGGGCGTCGACATTTTGATCACAGGTTCTCAGAAATGTTTAGGGTGTCCACCCGGCCTAGGAATGATCATGGCGGGACCCAAAGCATGGGAAGTAATCAACAAAAGAGAAAAAATTCCTTCATACTATCTTAACCTCCCCGCCTATAGAAAATCCTTCGAAAAGAGTTCAGAACCACCATACACCTCAGCCATATCGTTGATCTACGGGCTCCACGAAGCTCTCAAAATGATCCTTGAAGAAGGTTATGAAAACAGGGTGAAAAGGCACAGGCTTATGGCTAAAGCCCTAAGAAACGGAATAGAAGCCCTCGGTCTGCAACTCCTAGCTGAAAAAGGATACGAATCCAACACCATAACCGCCGCAAAATACCCAGATGAAGTTGACGACGGTGCGTTTCGCAAGGCCATGCAGAAACACGGAATTCTAGTTGCCGGAGGACAAGCCCATCTTAAAGGAAAAATCTTCCGAGTGGCGCACATGAACATCATAGCCGAGAGAGAAATCTTGCTTGTACTCGCTATGACCGGTCTTGTTTTGAGAGAACTTAGATTCAAATGTGAAAGCGGGGCAGGAGTCTCTGCGGCACAAGAAACATTCTTAAAAAACTTGAAATGACCCTCGTGACTTTATGATTAAAAATAGTAGATGAAGCAACCGTGTCCATCATAAGTTTGCTTTCCGATTTTGGTTCAAAAGACCCCTACGTGGCGGAAATGAAAGCCGTAATCCTCTCCATCCATCCGCAAGCACGCATCGTAGACATAACTCACGAAATTGAAAAGTTCAACATACGCATGGGCGCCTTCGTCCTCGCCTCAGCAGCCCCATACTTTCCCGCAGGCACCATTCATGTGGCGGTCGTAGATCCCGGTGTGGGAACCAAAAGACACCCCATAATCGTTGAAACCAAACGCAGCTACTATGTGGGACCCGATAACGGTCTCCTCATGCTGGCTGCCCAGAAAGAAGCCGTAGATCATGTTTACCATGTTAACAACCCGCAATACATGCTTCCCCGAGTCTCAAGAACCTTCCACGGAAGAGACATCTTCACCCCAGTAGCCGCGCATCTGGCGAAAGGAAGCCCCCCATCCAAGTTTGGACCAGAAATTCAAGATTATGCGCTTCCTGAATTCGCGAAACCACATGTGAGAAAGGGTGAACTGTTTGGAGAGGTTCTGCACATAGACGATTTTGGCAACGTTGTCAGCAACATTTCAGCGGAGGACCTCGAAAAAATGGGCATACGTGAGGGCTGTTCTCTTCGTGTCAAGCTTAACGGTGAGACGTTGGCGTTAAAACTTTGTTCAGCTTATGGCGAGGTTCCGGCTAAAACTCCGTTGGCTATAATTGGTAGCAGCGATTTTCTTGAGGTATCCGTAAATCAAGAGAGTGCTTCTCGAATGTTCAAGGCGAAAATTGGGGATCCTCTTCGTGTCTCTTTGGCATCCTCTAACTAACCTATTGAGAATCTATTCTTGAGCAGATGCCGTTTTATACGCTTCAATGTAATCTTTCGCAAACCTTTCAGCATGCTTCTCTGTTCCTCTATGTTTCATGTTGTATGTTCTTAGATGGTGATAGAACTCGTGGAGGATCACATAGGGACTACGCAGTTCATTCAGGCTTGATACACAAATAGTCCTTTTTTTGGCGACGTAACATCCAACGTTTTTTCTATGCCCCTTCGGCATGCCCACTTTCAATTCAGGTGTTATAACATTGTAGTGCTGACTGAGGGTCTTGATGGCATCCTCCGGTTTTTTTGAAAGAATCAAATGCACTATTTTAGCCTTAAACAACTGTTCAGAGTTCAAAATTTTAACCCCCATAATCTCTTTCTAAAATACGATTTTACGGCTTCTCGCCAAAACGTAGCCAATTATCAATCCAGCTGCAAGTCCACCGAAATGCGCGAAAATGTTAACGTTTCTACCAGCGGTCATCATCAAAAGTAAAAATGAATACAACAGTGCTCCCACAATGGATTGGCCAAATGTTTTTCTCACGTATATAACGCATGCGCCGAAGATTCCGAATATTGCTCCTGAAGCCCCGGCTGAAAGAGTATATAAAGGCATTAGCAGAGTTAGCAGGTTGCCACAGAGTCCGGACAGAAAGTAGATGAAGAAATATTCTTCTTGGCTGAAGAGTTCCTCGGCTCTAAAACCGAATATGAGAAGGAAGAGCATGTTGAGCGAAAGGTGAATTATGTCCACATGGACGAAGAGGGATGTTAAAAGCTGCCAGTACCAACCGTTCATAACGTAAAGATTGTATTGTCCCCACCGGTAGAGAGCACTATTGCTTGTTTCGATGAAGTTGCCGCCGACAACTGAAGTGTAGACGTAAACCAGTATATTTGCCATGACCAAGAAAGTAGTTGGTGTTGGTTTGGGCAGAGTTTCCATTTCTAAACCATCTTACTTCATACGAGTAAACCCTAAGCGTATATATACGTACCGTGTTAAATTTTTCTCAGGCTTCCAATCTACCGCAAAACAAATTTTAAGGGGTAAGCATAGGTGAAGGCATGATCTTGGATATCTTGCTTCCATCGGTTCTCTTTCTAATCGCAGTAGCTATAATCTTTCTCTACGCAAAGTTCGAAAAGAAAGTTGACTCCCTTCTTGGCGGAACGGAACTCCGCGTCGGACACGTTGTTTTGTTGGTAGCGGCTATAGGCATCATGGTAACTGTTCTTTTATTTGTTCCCGACATAGCTATGACTGTTTTCTTCCTTTTCGCTTACTCCACGATCTTGTTCTTGTTCACGTATTTGCTTGCGCCAAAATGGTACTTGGCAGTTCCAATCCCAGTTTTATTCATCGCCCTATACCTTTCTCCTTACTGGAACATTCCCTTGTTTGATTTTTTCGCGATAATCTTCGCTGTCTGCATCTCGGTTTACATGGGAAGTTTATTTACGTGGAAAACAACTGCTGCCTTCGTTGCCTTACTGACTGTTATGGATGTCATTCAAGTTCTAATCACAGGGCATATGGTAACTTCAGGTGAAAAAGCCATCACACTAGGGCTACCTGTGGGCATTATTCTACCTACATTCCCTTACGAGAGCTGGACGTTTCTCGGATTAGGCGACATCTTTCTTTTCGGGCTTCTCAGCATTCAAACTACACGAAAATACGGAAGAAACTTTGGGCTAGCATCCATTGTATCGATAACCGTAGTCTTCTTGTTACTTCAGACAATTCTGCTAAACACGGGCTTCGAAAGTTTTCCAGCCACGGTTTTAGTTATCAGCGGCTGGCTAGCTTCGCTGGGGGCAAGATACCTTTATAAATCGCACCTGTTTATGGGTGTCAAAACCGAGTGAAAACCTTGGCTAAGATGAATGGTTCATATTTTTGTGTGCAGACAGTTTAGAATGAAAACCTATAAGTAGTTCATAAACCTCTAATGACTTCCTCTGGGGTTCATTGAGGGAAATCAAATATGGTGCTCTCAGAGCAGACGGAGGCAACTGAAAGAAAATTTGTCGCCGCGGATTTTGACAAATGTACTGGTTGCGGTGTCTGCGAACTCGTATGCGCCTTGGAAAGAGAAAAGGTGTTTGATCCCCAGCTTTCCAGAATCAAAGTTCTGCGTTTATATCAACTTATTAACATGCCTGTGGTATGTAGGCTCTGCGAAGACGCCCCCTGCGTACCCGCGTGTCCCCGAGACGCTTTGAAGCAGTCTGAAGAAACAGGCGTTATAGTAGTAGATGACGAGAAGTGCGACTGCTGCGGTTGGTGCATTGAAGCATGTCCCTACGGCGCCATCATAGTGCTTCCAGAAAAAAAGACGGTTATACTGTGTGATCTCTGTGACGGCGAGCCCCAATGTGTGGAATGGTGTCCAGAAGGGGCGCTGGACCTTCTAACGCGAAAAACATTTGATGAAAAAGTTAGGAAGGCTACGGTAAAGAAATTAATTCCAGAAACTTGGAGATGACCCCCGGATGGCTCTTGACAAACTTAAAGAGTTAGGTTACAAACCCCGTAAAAAACCTGCGATTGAGAAGGAAGAAATTGAAAGCGAACTTGAAACCATCCTCAAAACGGTTGAAGAAAGCGAAACCAAAAAACACATCTTGAATCTTCTCGTCGAAGCCCTCTCCGAATCCGACCCCAGAGAAATTCTCATTTACGGCATGTACGTTAAAAAACACCTTACCCCCGTAGTTCCCGCCATGCACAGAGAAAAAATTGAAAAGACCCTAGAATGGCTAAGCGCAGCTATTGAACAAATCATAAAATCTGGACGCAAGTAAGCGGATACAAAAAGGAAAAGCCCGCATGGACATAGAGGTTTGTTGCCTCCAACGGTAGTTTATGGAATACAAGCTTAGGTGACTACGTCGGTTTTAGTTAAATCTCGAAGCCTTGCTACGCCGTCGATTTCTTTAATGAAATGTGCAACGCTTTTTGGAACAAGTTCCTCCCAATTTTCTCCATTCAACATGCGTTTCCGTATTTCCGTAGCTGAGTAAAATTTCCGCTTGATAAAAGACACAGGCTCAACTTTGAATCCAGCCTCTATGAAAAGTCGGCGAGTTAGAGGCTCGTTGGTGTAAACCACCTCGAACTTTGGGGAGTAGCCTACAATTTGGGAGACCCAGAGCATGTGCAGATGAACGTCCGGCACCGGAATAATCCAGTATCGTGACGGCTGGATGCCCTCTTCCTCCAGGGCTTCTCTGATCATGCTGATTCGCTCACCCGTGGTAAACGGATTGTCCAGTCTGTGGCTGTACTGGGAACTGCCCACTACTATAACAAGCTCGTCAATCTTTTCCAAAATGTTTTTGATTGCCCCTAGGTGGCCTTTATGAGGGGGCTGAAACCTTCCCGCAAATATTCCGCGCTTCACCATGGCTTCTTCCCTACTGGAAACTTTATGCATATTGGGCGTATATGAACTTAATTTTTGCCTAGCTTTTCCGGAGGCATTTGATAGGAAACAAAAGTAATTCTTTGTCCTCGACCTTCAATCTTCTATTTTTTTCGTAACCTCTGTCTTCCCTCTGGAGAAGCTCCAGCTTGACTTTCTCTCCGAGTCCGTAGCCTCCAATGCTGAAGTCTGCGCGTACAACTCGGTGACATGGAATCAACAATGGAAACGGATTTGAGGCTTCGGCGCGTCCCACAGATCTGGGGCTTCCTCCCGCAACTTTGGCTATGGCGCCGTAGGTTGTTAGGTATCCAACTGGAATCAGAGATGTGCAGTTGAGCACCCCTCTTGTGTAGCTGGGCAAATGATTCATAGCTATCTTGAAACCGTGAGATGCGCTGTCCTTTCCGTCGAAGATCACTTTTAAAGTTTTCAGGACGTCGGTTAAGAGTTGGTTTGGTTTTTCTGTAACTTGAAATGGAAGGTTATATGGCAAGTTTCCCAGCAAGTGTTGCAAAACTTGTTGTTCCTTTGGTGAGAAGGCTGTTGCAAAGACCTTACCGTTCTGTACGGCAGCGGCATACCACACGTCGTTTACTTTTTGATGGTGAATGTATATCATACGAACTCTCTCAAGTTTTCTTCTTTAGGATTTTGCTGATTTTCTTTAGCTCAGCTAAGATTTGGCGGTTAATGTCTTGGGGCGCTAATGCCTCGGCTCTAGCCTCAACTGCCACAGGTCTGATTTCCCTCACAAAATTCATTAGTTTGTCTTTTATTTCTTCGAAGTTTTTGACGCCGAAGATGACGGCTTCTGCTGGTCTGGCTCCAGCACTTCCTGCGGCACCTGAGAAGCCTGCTGTTTGGATCAGAACGGTGCCTAGTTGGAAACGTCTGGAGATGGGTCCCTGTAAAATGTTGATGTTTGTGATGCGGTTGTAGGGAACATAGCTCTTCTTTTTCCACCAAACTCCTTTTTGCACGACAATCTCGTTGTCTGTTAAAGCGTAGGATATAGAAGCATAGTATTGGGCAATCCAGTACCATGTGAAAACGATTAGGAGGAATAAGGGGACTAAAAGGGAGATTGCGACTATCAATGCGCTGTTGATGGGTAGGAATATGAAGGCAGCGGTGGTTACGGGTAGGATCCAAGCTAGAAAGATGACTGTGACTATTGCTAGGTACGTGTAGTACAACTTTTTCAAATTCGGATGGGCTCCAAACTGTTCGTTAATATTTGTCATCGAGACTCACACCGAATCAAAAACTTTTCAACTAACAGTTATGATTTGCAATTAAAGAGTTTTGCGCGCACGGTCTTAGCGTAGACCAAAACATATTTTTTAAAGACGACTGGTGAATAGAGTCAGTAGGAGGATACTCCGCATGAGCCTATTAGATCCTATCAACGCTCTAGGCGAATGGGTCTTAGCCAACATTGATAGAGTCTTATTTTCGGTTATTGCCGTTATTGTGGGATATGTTCTATACAAGGTTATTGCTAGAGAAATCAGAAGGCTGAAGGAGCAGAAGAGGCTGGAAGAACACATTGCTTACACTTTGATTAGGATCGTCAAATGGGTCGCCGCTCTTGTAGTTCTGTCAGCCGTTTTGGCGGTGTTTGGAGTAACATTGGGGCTGGTATCTGGACTTTTAACTATTCTCGGCGGCACCATCATAGGTTTTGCAGCCATAAACACCATTGGAAACGCCATTGCAGGCTTGATTGTGATGACTAGCAGGCCCTTCAAGGTTGGAGACAGAATTTTCTTTAATGGTCAATTCGCGGATGTCGTAGCCATTGAATTAATCTACACTAAGATGCTAACTCTTGACAATTTTTTAGTTTCCGTTCCAAATCAAGAATTGCTAAAGACGGAGATTGATAATTTTGGAAAGAAGAAAATAGTTAGAAGACACGTGACGGTTACGCCTGGATTTGAGTACGACAGCCGAGATGTGGAAAAAGTCTTGTTAGAGGCTGCTGAAAAGGTTCCTAGAGTTTTAAAGGAACCCAAGCCATATGTCTGGATAACAAAGTTTCAGAATTATGCCGTTGAGTACACCCTTTACGTGTTTATAAACGACATAAAAGGATTGCCAGAAATAGATGCAGAACTCCACAGAACCGTCCTCGAAGCTTGCAAAAGCCACAAAATAGATATAAGTACACCCTTACTACTCCGACAAATCCAAAACTGAATCAGTGCCAAAGTTTGTGTCAAGGATATGACCGCAACCGCGTCGAAGAATGTTGGGAGTATTTAAAGAAAAAACTAGGGGGTCTACATCAGGGAGATATCAACTTAAGTATAGGTTTTACAATTAAGTTTAAAAGTCTCTCAACACATTACTGCATTAAAACGGGAGGAACAAAATTTGAATGAACACGCACAACGTCAACAATTTTGGATTCCAGGCGCCACCACCATAGGCGTAGTCTGCTCTGACGGCGTAATCCTAGCCTCGGAAAAACGAGTTTCATACGGCTACATGGTGATGAGCAGAGTTGGAAAAAAAGTTTTCAAGATAGCCGACAAAATCGGCGCAGCATGTGCAGGACTGATTTCCGACATGCAAATCTTGGTGCGAGAAGTGGAAGCCTACGCGAGACTGTTTGAACTAGACACCAAGAGACCAATACCTGTGAAATCCGCCGCCAAAGTTATGTCCAACATCCTCTTCGGCAGACGAATGGGCCCATTGATCACCCAAACCATTGTAGGCGGAATGGACGACGAAGGACCATCACTATACGTGCTAGATGTCCTTGGATCGGTTTTACCCGACAAATTCGCTGCAGTGGGTTCTGGCGCCGAAATTGCCGTCGGGGTCCTAGAAGAAGGATACAAAGAAAACATGCCCGTAAAAGAAGCAAAAGAACTCGTGTTCAGAGCCGTGAAATCTGCTGTGAGTCGAGACATCATGAGCGGCGACGGCGTAGATTTCCTCACAATCACAAAGGAAGGTTTTCAAGAGGAATCCAGAAAATTCTAGCAGGTTTCCAGAAAGAATTCTATTAGAAGTCATTTTCTTTTTCTGAATACTTTTTTGTTTTCATAGTCGGTGATATACTCAAATCCAGGCTCCAATTTTGTACATTCTTCCAGATTACTAGCAACTTTGACATATTCTTCATTACCAAAATCAATTAGCTGAGTATACCTTAATGTAGAGTTAATGTTCCTGTGTCCTAGTTGTTGTTTAACAAATAGAATGTCCTTTGTTTTATGGTAAAGCATAGTTGCATGTAAATGTCTTAAATCATAAAGTCGGATACTTTCTAATTCCAATAGTTTTGTTTTTTCTATGGCTCTCTTTCTGCCCCATCTCCACATTACTCCCATAGCTACTGAAGAAGGATAGAGTCTGTTATTCAAATTTAGTTTCTTTGGATAGTTAATGTAATAGTCTTTCAATGTGGAAGATTATTCTCAGAAGAAAGAATTACCATTAGCTCCCTTCAGATTTTAGTAACAAAAGATTTGCAGAAGAGAATTACTCTACATGCATTTTAACTGGTTCTTTGATTGTTTGTTTAAGAGAATAGTAAAAAGAGAAGTGAATGGCTATTCAAGTTTCCTTCTTAGATTTAGCCCATTTGTCTCTCTTCGCCAGACCAATTATAATAAAAACTACTCCACACCCAAGAAAACTAACAAAAGCGAGACTAATCGCTGAGGTGAAGACTACTCCTAGTCCCATGAAGCAAACTCCAAGGGCAAAGAAAACCCTATAGTCGATTTCCGTTTTTTGTTTATTCAACCTTGTCAACCTTCCAACCCAATCTAAACCAGTCAAGATTTAAGCTTTAATGCATCCTTCTGCTTATCATCTAAGTCTTTCTTGAGATATAGGTTCGTATGAATGCACCAGCTATAAATGAGACTACTCCTAGAACGAACAATGGAATACTTAGTTCTCGGTAAGGATATAGACCTCCCGATGTGTCATAGAAGAATGTAACGAATCCACCGAATAGTAGCATAACTCCTAAAACTAAGCATAAATCACCCTCTACACTCTTAGTTCTTGAACTCATAGGAATCTCAACTCTCTACAAATATATGAACATTAGATGGGATTACTAATATGTTTTTGGAGGCGAGGGGCGAGTGAATTGGACAAGCTGACTCTCAACTTTCCCTTTTTTTGTTTAAGGCAGTTAATCAATTGATTAAACTTTCAGAAATCGGATTATAAAACTAAAGGTTTCGTAATCTGTAGACTATGACTGCTAGTAGTGTTGCTATTAAAAATGGAGCTTGTGTTAATGGTGTATTCCAAAAGGCATTTAAACATAGATTCCTGAAAATGTGTCATGACAGAGAAAATGCAAAATAGAAAGAAACTGGCGGCACCTTGTGGCTTATATTGTGGTGTCTGTGGTGTTTATATTGCCCATAGAGATAACAATATCAAGTTTAAAGAGAGACTAGCAGGCGTTTATGGTGTAGCTGTAGACGAGGTTAAGTGCGAGGGTTGTCTCTCTGAGAAACCATTTGTATTCTGTCAGATCTGTCAAATCAAGGATTGTACAAACAAGAAAGGTATCGAAGGGTGTCATCAATGCAATGATTTTCCCTGCAAATTTATTGAGGATTTCCCCTTTCCTGTCGGAAAAAAAGTGATATTACGAACTATACCAACTTGGAAAGAACTTGGAACTGACAGGTGGATGGAGGAAGAAGAAAAACGCTACCATTGTCCTCACTGTGGTTACAAACTATTCAGGGGAGCGAAAAGGTGCAGGAACTGTAAACAGCCAGTTGACGTTGATTAGACGACAAAACTCCATGCATTCAACTGGTTCTTTGATTGTCTGTTTGAGAGACAATCAAACGTTACATATTTCTAGTAAGAAGACAAATAGAGAAAAAATGTGGGGGATTGGGTTTTTTGTTTAGGCAGAGGGTTATGTAGCTTGTTGTAGCCTTTTCATTGCTTCTTCGGCACTGATTGCTAATTTCATCTCCATTGTGTTATATGCACTCCATGCTTGAATCTCTGGCTCCATACCGAGTTTTTGGAAAGCCTCTAAACTTGGGGCTTCATAGACCTCGAAAATTAGGTGTTCCGTTGGTACCTGCCAGAGTCCAACCATCTTGACTCCATGTTTTTTCAGCAGTCCTTCCATTTTGTTTACGAGCTGCAGAAGCATTTTTCTTGCTTTTTCATTGAACATAGGGCAGTTTTCGGGAGAATGCCTAGAAATCAACAAAAATGTAGGCATATCGAAACACTCCTCGGAACTAATATTCAAATACAACAACATATAAAGACTGTGCCATTTAATAGCTGACAATACTTAGCCAGTTTTTTTATTAGAGAAGAGGAACAACCAACCATTAGTTAGGTAAACTAAAGATTTAAGAAAGAAACTTCTAGACATACTAAAGGAGGAAATTATGTCACTCATACCAGAATTTGAGCTAGGTTTATGGAACGCCTGAATTTTTATACTCTCTTTTTTGTTGTTGTATATTGTCCTTAATGTCCTTGATCGTCTTAGGGGACAGAAGGGTTCTAGTAGACCAAATACGCCTCCGCTTAATGAAAAGGAGAATAAACTCAACGTTATTTCACTGTTGATCGTTTTGGCTTCCGTTATCTACAGTTTCTTCTTGCCGTTGAAGCTGGGCACAGCATGGTTATACATTGGGCTCCTTGTTTATTTGTTCGGTATGATTTTCACTATCGTTGCAGGGATATTCGAAATATTCACTAGCTTATGATGTGCCTTAACTCTTTTAGCCATGTTTCTCGCTTTTTGTCTTGCCTCATGCCTGGAAAGAATATATTTAGTTCGAATTGAATCGGTTTTTCCTCGGTTGGAAATTCAAATGGTATGTGTATTACTTTATACACTGTTCCTTTCTTTTCAACTGACTTTGCGTATTCTAGAGGTATAGCAATAGACCAATCTTTCTTTTTTCTTCTGTAGAGCATAACTATATTTTTGTTTGTAAGAAGTAGACCAACTTTTCTCCATTTGTCAGTTATGTCTCGGATTTCGCTCACTTCAACGCCCGCTCCTTTAATCTCTTTCGCGGCTTTTTTTGCTAAATCTCGTCTAAGAGTTTCTCCTCCAGCTAAAACTGAAAGTGCCCTGATCAATCTGCGACGAGGAGTTTTCGGGTCGACTCTAACGCTCGCCTTTTTGTCATAAATGATTTCTTGCTCGACATTTTGTGCATGTGCGCTTATAGCATTTATCCATTCGGATACTCCGTCTACTTCAAATACCATGTTTGTGATTGTGTCAGGTCCCAAAGGCATTGACAAACGCAATTTGTCCCCATTAGTCGTTGCTACAACAAGTAGTTTTTCAAGTTCCAAGCTCACATTTGGCTCAAGCTTCGTTGGCACGACAATCAATCTTGTATTCGTTAAAATCAACTCGCCTTCTCGCTTTTTCCATTTTATTTTCATCTTGGTTTCAAAGGGGAAGAAGTAAAAACCAACAGGACTAATCATGGTTTTCGGTCCTCTGGGAACCTTTCCTTTAAATCTTCCACGCTTCACTATTTCCTCATTCTCCTTTAGAATAATATCAGTTGCTTCAAGTAACTCCATAGTCATTTTTTTATGACTCCGTAGCGTTTACGATATCCCTTCATATTATAATAAAGTGTTGGGCTTTTCTTAAAATTTTGGGTAAAGCCAAGAATCATAATTACAATCCTTCAAGACTGATGTTTCTTCCAAATTCGATTAGTTCTTAATCCAAACTTTGATAGGTGATGTAGCAGTCTTTCAATGTGGAAGAATATTCAGAAGAAAGAATTACCATTAGCTTCCTTCAGACTTTAGTAAAAAAAGATTTGCAGAAGAGGATTACCTCTACATTTATTTAACTGGTTTTTGACTGTTTGTTTAAAAGGATAATCTAACTACCAAATTTCCTTGAGCTTGGAGGATGAGTTCTTATTTTGTAATTGCTTAGGGGTGTTCTATCTTTTGGACATACAGCTTTTCCGATTCCTCTATCCCAAATGATTTCTGTCCCATTACACTTAGGACACCGATATTCTTTACCCATTTTCAATCACATAATACATCATTTCAAGTTGTACTAAAGATTTAAGGAAGATTCTTCTATTTCATCAAATTAAGGACTTTTGAATTATTTATTCCATTCACAGTTAACTGTATGTTAGGGGTATACACACCTCATTCAAGTAGATATGGTTACAGCAGGATAAAATGTATCAAACTAAACATTTAAATTAGTCTTAGAAGTCTTCATAAATTGGTACGTAGTAGGGATTTTAAAATTCAGCAAACTTTGTTGCTGAGAGAGAAAGGAGTTTTCTCCCTACTACGTATCCAAAACACATCTAAGAGCTATAATAAATATATAAATCTTCTATTGAATCAACAACAAATCTGTTTAGGATATACTACTATTTTTCTACATCTAGGACTGTTTTCTTCTGTAGACTATGACTGCTAGTAGTGTTACTATCATGAATAGTGGTAGAATGAGGAATGATGGAAACTCTGGGATTATTACTACTTCTTGTGTTGAATGTTCGTAGGTGAAGTATAGGTAGTTGTGTGTGCTATTGGAAAATGGTAGCAAGGTATGTGAAACTTCTGTGCCATTGACAAAGGTTTTGTAGGTGGCACTCATCAAAGCTGTTGGGATACATATTCTACAAAAACCAGTGGTGTCATCTATACCAGTAACATTGAAGCTTATTGCAGTGCCGTTGAATTGAAAATCAGATATTGATGAATTGCTGATAGTTTGAACATGATGTTCTGAGGTAGCTTTGAAGTCCGAGAACATGCCCATTAGCGGATAGTTGTCTGTGTTGTTTTCATTTATAACATGCTCTGTATCTCCTATTCCATCAGGGTCTAGGTCAACACCAGTGTAGTTGCTCCAATAGTTTCCGCCAGAGGGATAGCCATTATCCCAAATGTGCACCGACGGTATGTATGTGCCCGCATGATAGGTATTGCCTAAGAAGTTGTTGTGGTAGAAGGTATTGTCATATATATAAGCGAACAAAAATACTCCATAATCGCTGTTTCTTGTTATGTTGTTTCCAACAACAGTATTATAATTAGACATTTGCACCTTAATGCCATCATAATTGTTATCTATGTTGTTTCTGGTCACAGTGTTGTAACGTGAATTGCTTAACAACCATATACCCACATCATTGTTTCCTGTTATGTTGTTCTCAACAATGGTATTATTTGAGGAATTGTCGACCGATATGCCTTCGCTGTTATCTGTTATGTTGTTTCCATGAATCATGTTTTCAGTAGAACCAGACCTAAGCCAAACGCCTCTGTTATTATGCATCATACTGTTATCTGAGATTGTGTTGTTGGAAGAAGCATAAAGCTGAACAGCTTCAGCGCCGTCTGTTATCGTGTTGCCTGTTATCATGTTGTCGGAAGAGTTCCCAAGGTAAATGTTTCCCTCGTTGAATGTTATGTTGTTGCCAGAGATTATGTTCAGGGTTGACGACTGGAGATAGATGCCATATCCAAAACCCACGACATTTACGTTTTTGATTGTTACATTGCTTACGCCTGTGAGGTTGAGACCTTCTAGGATAGCCCCACTAAGGCCATCAAGAGTGTGTCCGATTCCATCAATTGTTATGTTGCTTCTCTGAACCACAATTGAAGCGTTTATGTCATCCGTAAAAGTGTATGTGACGTTGTCTGAACTGGTGATGTTCACTCCTGAAGGGTCAATTGAACCGTCAGCCCTAATGAAAATGATTAGATGTGGTGCTTCAACCTTGTGAACGTTAGTCGATATACCTAGCATTCCTATGAAAACAATCATTAAAGTCAAGGTTAAGACAATTCTCTTCATTGTTGATCAGCTCACTATTCTGCATCTTTCATAATATAAGCTCTATCCAACTTTACTGTAGAAAATGCTACTATTTTTGTTATGATTCTACAAACATAGCTAAGGTAACACCGATGACTCC
>Ga0209636_10002451_pt1 | contig 18896 bp, 17 predicted proteins | sample DeeMarSWOR152_54_FD_187464 | JGI IMG/M metagenome (GOLD analysis project Ga0209636, IMG submission 187464) | Marine sediment microbial communities from White Oak River estuary, North Carolina - WOR-1-52-54 (SPAdes) (version 2) | ecosystem: Environmental > Aquatic > Marine > Intertidal zone >... | reverse complement strand
CAGAGGGTACTCATACTCAAGAAGCAGTGAGGGCACTCCTTCCTCTTTCATGGCGTGTCCCAGTGCCACGTAGTCGAAGAGATAAGGATCGCAGAACTTTCTCGTAGCAAACACAACGCCTTCAACTCCAAAAGCCCTCACCATAGCCATGAGATATTTTATTCGATCTTCGAATGGGGAGCCATATGGTGATGGAAGCTCAAAGTACCGTCTGCTTATACTTTCTATTGGCTTTGCAGCACTATCCGTAAGAGACCAAAAGTATCGGGACCCAGTATCCAAGTCATCTGCGACTATGAGGCCTCCTGAATCTTCAATCACACTCAGAACATCTGGGTCATCCATGATGTGTCCAGAGACCAGCAGTCGAGCGTTGCCCTTCGGGTACTCGTCGCGCCTTTCGATTTCGCTCAGAAATTCCTCGAGTAGTTGATTGTGCAGGTGCTTGGGCGCTGTCATGCTTGAGAGCACAACCTCAAGGGCTTCTACACCAGATATGGGAGGAGATTCTTCCTTCCTTAGTTCATAAAGACTTTTCAGAAGCCCTCTGTTTTTCTCATAGACTTCTATTGCAGCTCCTAGGTCTTTATTAGAAATGTCTCTCGCGGAGAGTGTTTCCATGAAAATCTTGAATCTCTCAACTTCCTCTGCGAAGTAGTTCAATGCTTCTTTTGAGCGTTGAGCCGGATAATGCAAAAGATAAGTGCGATTTTCAGGCGAGAGCTCCTGCCATATGCTGTAGAACCCCCATATGGAGTCACATAAGGATGGCAGGACTAAGAGGTCTAAATATTCGTATTCTTTTTCAAGAAGCTTTTCAAGAAATCCACGCATGAATGAGCAGCTGAAGCTGGGCAGGTATGCGTCGGCTTTGGCATAGGATCTAGGTTTTCCTATTATCTCTACTGGCAAAAGCTCAGCGGCGTAAATGATTTCTTCGGGGACGTAGGTTGAAATGCAGCCCGCGATTTTTTTTCCGCTTTTTGTTTTCCATTCAGCTGCGATCTCATTTCGCGTTTCAAAGAGTTCCCGAAATTTTCCGATTCCTATGGTTTTGCTCATTCTCACGCCTCTCTATTCGGATGATCCTGAGTGTGGAGGTTATTTTCTCCTTGAAGTATGTAATGAGTTTGCATTAAACATAAAGAGAAGACTTGAATGCGAGGTCGAGCACATAAGTTTTGTCTTTCTGCCACGAGAACAAGTGCGCAAGCATAGGATCAAATGAGAAGGGCGAGCACAAACGCACTCAGGCGCAGGAATGCATCCACGCTCAGTTTCGAAAGAACATGGTCCCAAAAGCTTATACTAAAAGACCAGTTTACTGGGGTATTTCTGGAGGCTTGAATGGAGTTGGAAATTAAAAGGGTAGCTGTGATTGGAGCTGGCGCTATGGGAACTGGCATAGCTTATGTCTGCGCAGTCAAAGGCTGCGATGTGTCGATTAGAGATGTAAACGAAGACTTGGTTAAGCGTGGAATGGGAAAGATTCGTGAGATGATTGCAACTGGTGTCAACCGAGGGAAATTGACTCCTAAGGACGCTGAAGAAATTGTCAAGAGAATCAAGAGCACCACAGATGTCGCTGAAGCGGTTAGAGACGCGGATCTCGTCATTGAAGCTGTATTCGAGGATTTGGACTTGAAGAAAAAGGTATTCAAGGAGCTTGATGAGCTGTGTCCTTCGCACACAATCTTGGCATCTAACACATCAGTGCTGAGCATAACAGAGATGGGATCAGCGACCAAGCGGCCGGATAAAGTTGTCGGTCTGCATTTTTTCAACCCGCCCTACACCATGAAACTCGTAGAGGTTATTTCGGGGAAAGAGACTTCGGATGAGACCAGAAAGGTGGCCACTGATTTCACGGTGTCTCTGGAAAAGGAGCCTGTGCTGGTGAAAGACACGCCTGGATTTATTGTCAACAGAATTTTAGGTGCAGCTTTGGGTGAGGCCATTTACCTCTTGGAGGAAGGAATAGCTTCAGCTAAAGACATTGACAAAGCCTGCGTCTTAGGGCTCAATTGGCCGATGGGACCTATTGCTCTCGCTGATTTTGTGGGATTGGACGTTGTCTATCACTCAGGTAAATCAGTCGGTGACGCATTGGGAGAAGATTATCTGCGGAAGCGGTCGCAGCCCTCTAAACTACTGGAGGAGAAGGTTAAAGCGGGTCATCTTGGCATCAAGACTAGAAAAGGCTTTTATGAATACTGAAATAGTATCTGGTGAGGCGAAATATCATGGTGTACAAGTTCATAACATACACTAAAGAAGCGAGTTTCCTAACTCCAGAGGAGGAAAATATAGGAGTCATAACGCTGAACAGACCCGAAGTTCTAAACGCTTTGAGCACGGAAATCCTGCAAGAGATTGGCAGTGCCCTAGAAGAGATAAGAAATGACGAGAAGATCAGAGCCGTTGTGATCACGGGAGCCGGCAGAGCTTTCAGTGCTGGAGCCGATCTCTCAGAAGCTCCAACAGATGAGGCTGGTATGAGGAAGCGTATCGAGGTTGGGCTAGAAGTTTACGACAAAATCGAGGATTTTGAAAAGCCCGTTATTGCAGCTATCAATGGATACGCTATAGCTGGCGGATTGGAAATGTGTTTGGCATGCGACGTAAGGATTGCTTCTGAAAACGCTCAGCTCGGGTTGGTGGAGACAAATGTTGGCTTGTTACCGTCTTGGGGCGGAGTCATCCGACTTCCTCGCCTAATTGGAAAAGGAAAGGCATCCGAACTTGTGCTGACGGCTACTCGCATCGACGCGAAAGAAGCTGAAAGAATCGGACTTGTCAATAAAGTGGTTCCTCCGGATGAGTTGAAGTCAACAGCCATGTGGACTGCAGGTACTATGGCTTCAAAAGCTCCCATACCAGTCAGGCTGGTGAAGAAGATAATGGCTAAAGCTGTAGAGATTAGCAGGGAAGAGGGAAACAAGATGATGGTGGATGGTGGTGTTGCTTGCATGAAGTCCGAGGACATCTTAGAAGGGGTCTCAGCGATGTTCGAAAAGAGAACACCGAAGTTCAAAGGAAAATGACTTTTCCCTTTCTTCTAACATTTCGAAACCTTTCGCCCTCATAACGGGGAAATATTGTACAGTTTCTGCTACTCTAAGGCTAGCAGACCTTCAAAGCATCCCAAACTTCTTCGATTGTCAATGGTTGAAAGTCTTCTTGATTGAACAAGTTCTTGCATAGATTGTAGAGGGCTCTATTGCATGGAATTTCCATTCCTGCAGAAACTGCCATGTTAAGTATGTATTTGTTGAGAAACTCTAGTTCAGTTTCTTTTCTGCGTTTTATGAGCACGTCCTGTCCCATGCTGTTTAACAATGCATGTTTCACGCTTCTTTTGAGGACAGATGTCCTAAAGGAGGAAGGCAGTCTCAAACCTAATCGTAGAGCTCTCCATGAGGGGTAATTCTTGAAGGGATATTCTCTATAGCCTGCGGCTTGGATCACATTTACCCCTTCATTGACTAGTTTACTAGCCATTGTGGCAAGCTTGTCGTACGAAGAGATTTCAGAGAAGTTCAATCCCACTAAGGTGAAGAGCGCATTTGTCAAGTTCAGAACGATTTTGCAGTGGACCGTGTCCTGGAGACGAGAAGTGATTTCTGCTTGAAAGCCCAGATTAAATGTTTGGCATATTTCCTCTGTCGAATATTCGGGTTTGTTGTTGATGGTGCCCAAATATATAGGTCCCCGAGTCTGATATTCCACTACGCCTGGCTTTGTGATCATCGCACTGTAACCGACCACTCCGTAAATCACTTTTGAGAAATATTCGGGAAGAACGCGCTGGTTCTCAATGCCATTTTGAAGTGCAACGATCGTCGGTCTGTCGCCAAGTTTTGAGGAGATGTCTCTGGCGGCTTCTTGGAGATGATAGTTTTTTACCGTGAGAATTACGACTTTCGCGTTGGAAGCTTCTGCGAGGTCGTCAATAAGTCTCACAGCAACTCTCTCAGGAGTCTTGTTTGTCTGAAGCAATGTGAGACCGCGTTTGTCCATGATTTTGGCGTGTTCGCCTCTGGCAGTCAGGTAGACCTTTTGATATTTTGGAGTCAACCATCCTCCAATTGTGGAGCCGATAGATCCAGCTCCGTAGATTACGATTTCGCCCAAAGACATTGTTCAGACCCTATATGCGCCAACAGATGTTCAACGATTGTCTTCGATTCTTCAGCGTTGAAACGCGATTATTCTTTACAGAGTATAAATGACTTTGTTGATTGCGCGCTGTTTTGTCTTTCTCTTTGAATGTTTATACGATGGAGAAGCTAGTATCAACATTCTGGATGGACTTATATGAAGATCGTCGGTTTAATCGGTAGTTACCGGAAGTTGGGAAACACAGAGGTCTTAGTTAAAGAGGCACTAATCGAAGCCAAACGCCGTGGAGCCCAGGTGAGCTCACTGCGCCTCACAGACCTTAGAATTGATCCCTGTAAGGGCTGCATGGCATGCACATTCAAACTTGAGGACTGCCTCATCCCAGACGGGTGGTGTACTTTCCGAGATACAGTTTTGGAAAGCGACGCCCTCATACTTGGCGCTCCCACATATCTTTTGGGTCCTGCTGGGATCATAAAGATGATTACAGACCGTAGCATTGCATTTACCGGCAGAGCGATGGAGCGCAGAGGAAAGCCCGGAGCTATAATAGGGGTCTCTGGGGTAACGGGATGGGATCCCTTCACCCTGCCCATGCTCAATGTTTTCATGCTTAGTTGCGGTTTAAAGGTCATAGACCAAGTTATGTTCTACGCCCAAGGTCCAGGCGAGATCTTGCTAAATGACCTAGCCATGGAGAGGGCTAGAAAGGTTGGCTCCAACATCTTTGAAGCTGCTAGCCATCCAGCCGAAGAAAGAACCTATGTTGGAGACCATGGACTGTGTCCCGTCTGCCATCAGAACCTTTTTTCAGCAAAAGACGGAGTGCTGGAATGCGCACTTTGTCGAGCCAAGGCAAAATTTGAGGCGGTGAATGGTAGAACCAGACTCGTCTTCGACCCAGAGACACTGAAGGATCACCGCTGGAGTGAGGAGGCTTTGCTAGAGCACTTTTCGTCGGCGGTATTACCTTCTGGACCAAGATTTTTGAGCGAAAAAGAGGAAATAAGAAAAAGGGCAAGCAAATATCAAGTCCTCAAGAAAAAATGAGAAAGCAGCACCTTTTCAGCATAATGCACCATGCATTTTCTGGAAAAAGAGTTTTCAGGTGTGGCACTGGTCGCTTATCCGATCCCGAAAAATCCTGCTTCAACCTGCTTGTGCTCGGCGAACGATTTTCGGTGCATCAGAGCATTCGAGAAGTTTTGGTGCTCCGGCCGGGATTTGAACCCGGGTCGGTGGCTCGAGAGGCCACTATACTTGACCGGACTATACTACCGGAGCCATGGAAACTGAAGTTTCCATTTCTCCTAATGCTGGTTGACTATTAAAAGGTGTTTTAGCATCGAACAGCCTTCCAAAATGCGATTTTTCTATATGGCTATGCCAACATTAGAATAACATAGTTGGGGGTGAACGGTTCATCATTATATGCCTCCTTTCTCGCCCGCAACCAATGAAGCCCCTAATTCCTCCTGATCCAGAAGGCAGCAGAGGAATTAGGATTCATAGCTTCGATTCATAAGCAGTTTATTGCAGCACCTTAACCTCTACTCTTATGGAAGCTTCATATTTCTACGTGCTCATTCTACCCTTGGGCATCTTTGTGTTTCTCATGAGTTCCTTGGCTTTCTACTATGCAAGAAAGGAAGAACTCGCACGAAAGAAATGGACGGAACTCACAAACCTACACATTGAAGAACAGCCTGAACACGAAGAAACAATAAGCAATGAACTAAAAGGGCTCGAGAAACTACTCCAAAGCAAGGCAATCGATCAGACCACCTATCAGCAATTGAAGAAAGCACTAGAAAACTACTACAAGATGAACACGGAGCTAGACTGTTCAGAAGAAGACACGATTTGCAGTGTCACATAACTACGCAGGCGCCGAATCAGTCGTCTCAGCTCTTCAGAATGACTGACGTCTCTTGAGTGGAATCTGCTTCTCTGCGATACTAACACCAAATGATGTTTAAGGCCTACACTTGGGCAAAGTCACTGAGTGAAGAATGGACGCAACAACCGTCCTTTCTTGGAGGAACTCAAGAAACCACTAGTAGCCATATTACGAAAATGCTCGAAAGAAGAAGGGGTAAGTTGCCTTCTTCTTCTGAAATCTGATTTCCCGCAGCCGTCACAAGCTTGATGATGAAACTAAGCATTGCTGACCAATCATTAACACGCACACAAATTCCCGATGACGCGCACAACATGGAAGTGATACGTCCTAAACAACGATTGAGGGAGAGCTTCACACAGTCTGGCCCGATCCTGCCAAAAATACTGACTATAATTCCAGACGTAATGAAAGCACGAAAACCAGAACACAAAAAATACCAGAATAGGGAAGCTCAACGGATTCGTTGTGCGGCTTCCTCTGCTTCAAGCTCTTTTGCTCTGGTTTCAATGAACTCTGCGACTCTTTCCTCGCTGTATTTTCTGGCTTCTTGCTGTCTCTTGAGATGCTCTCTTATCGTTTTGAGGACATTGTCCATGACTAGTGGCTTCAATATGTAGGCATCTGCGCCCTTGTTTACTGCTTCCACAGCGTTTGCCAGCGAGGGATACCCAGTGACAATTATTTTGATCATTGGGGGAACAGTGTCATTCAAAGCCTTCAACAACCTTGTGCCCTCGATATCAGGCAACCGAATGTCTATCAAGGCAACGTTGTAGAAACTCGTCTTAGACTTCTCTATGGCTTCACTTCCGCATTGCGCCGTGTCAACAATGTACCCTTTGTCTTCCAGCACGGCTGACAAAGCTTTCCTTATGCTCTCATCATCGTCAATAATGAGAATTCTTGCAGTCTCAGTCAAAAGTTCTCACCTCCGTAAAACTCAGGTTCAACTGGAAGAGTCATTATGAATGATGTTCCCTTGTCCTCCACGCTCTGCACAGAAATCTTACCGTTGTGAGCCTCAACAATCCGTCTGCATATAGATAAGCCCAAACCCATCCCCTTCGCCTTTGTTGTAAAAAATGGCGTCCAAAGCTTCTCCAACACATCTTGCGACATGCCGATTCCAGTGTCTGCAAACACCATATTCAAATCGGAACCAGACAACATACTTGAGACCGTGAGCGTTCCACCATTAGGCATGGCATCAACAGCATTTCTGACAATGTTGACGAACGCTCTCACCACCATTTCGACGTCAACCTTCACTTCCGGCTTGTTTCTCGCCCTATTAACTACACGAACATTCTTGGGAACTCCTACAAGCATCAGCGCTTCTGTCACCATCGCTTTCGGTGTACTCTTCGTCAACTCCAATCTTATCTCCCTCGAATAGTCAAGGAGATCAGTTATGATCTTGTTGGAATATTCGATGTCCTTCTCAATAAGCTCCACCATTTCCTCTGACTTTTCGTCCATCGTTGATACAAGTTTGCTCTTCAAGTAGTAAGCAGCGCCGGCAATTCCTGTCAGAGGGTTGCGAAGATCATGACCCACCATGGCTGCCACTTCACCAATTGCGGCAAGTCTCTCAGCTTTCAGAAGTTTTTTCTCCATTTGCTTACGTTCAGAGATATCTTTGACCACTGCCACAAAACCAATGGGTTGGCCTGCAGCTTCTCTAAGTACGCTGGCAGAAAGCTCGCCTGGATATTCGCGACCATCTTTGGTCAACAAATTGAGTTCCAAATTCCTAACCACGCCCCGTTCAAATGTTGTTTTCATGTTCTCCATTGTTCGTTGATGGTCCTCCTCTGCAATAAACTCTAGAGCATTTCTCCCGACAACGTCTTCTTTCGAGGAGGCCCCGTGCATTCGCAAAGTCTGGTCAGTGCACTCGATGATTTTTCCCTTCAAATCCATGACTGTAATAGCGTCTGGGGACGCTGCAAAAATGCTTTTCAGTCTTTCCTCGCTTTCCCTCAAATCCCGCGCTCTTTCTGTCACCTTTTCCTCAAGATGCTCCGCATATTCTTTGACTTGGTTCTTCGCATCGTTTAGTTGCTGAATCAGCTTTGCATTTTCAATGGCCACAGCAGCTTGATGTATGAAAAGCTCGAGAGGAGCTAGAGATTCTTTTGTAGGACGTCGTCCGTCCAAGGGATCATCGATGCTGAGTACTCCAACAATGCGCCCCTCGGCCAGCTTAAGTGGCGCATACAACAAATCCTGAGGATTCCAGTCAACCATCTCCTCTGCTGAGAGGTGACTGTCAACTGTGCCGTTAGAGAATCGCTCTCTAACCCATGGATCACTCCACGGCAGGTGGTAGAACCCGCCAATCTTGAAGCGTTCGAATTCACGTCCGAATCGCTCGCTCCAGACTTGACCCGGGGGTCTTTTGTTCCACAAGAACTCTCTTTCTTCGTCGTTTAATCCGACAGTTACCAAGTCTTCCGGACGCTCTATTTCCAGATTTTCATTTCTTACAGAGATGACCACTCGTTGCCATCCCAGCTCTCTGATGGCCTCGGCGATTGTCTGTAGTCGCTGACACAGTTCGGTAGAGTGAAGCATCTCAGCTGAAGTCTTCATCAGCGAAGTCAACTGGCTTGAACGTTTCTCGATCTCTTCACGTTTCTCCAGGTTGCTGATCGCGGTTGCGGCGTGAGAAGCCAGAATTTGAAGCAATGTAGCGTCTTTCTCGTCGAACGCTCCGAGGTGTCTGCTTTCGACATTTAAGACGCCGATAATTCTGCTTTCCGTTTCAACAGGGACAGCTAGCTCCGACCTGATAGAAGGAGAGCCCTGCACATATTCTTCAGCCCTCGTCACGTCGTAGACAATTACGGGCTTGCGCTTATTTGCTGCCATTACAGTTATGCCTTTCTTGCTTCCATCCAAGGGCAGTTCAAAATCAAGTGTTTCCACGTAACCGCGTTGACATGCAACGCTGAGATATCCTTTGCGGCAAATCAAAAAGGAAGCAAGCTCAAAACCCAGTATTTGCTCCATCGCATCCAAAGTCAGTTCGTAGACCCGCTGCGGGCTATCAGCGGAGTTCAGTTTTCCCCCGTAAGAATTAAGTGTGGAAAGCCTTTCCTCAAGAGTCTTGCCTTGAGAACCGACAGATTCAACTAGCACTTCACTTTTGTTCTCTGACACCTGCTCAACTCCTTTCTGCCGCCCGCTTTCTCGTCACAGTAGCTTTGCTTCGCAGCTTCAACGTACTCAATGAAGGTTAGGTTAGAGCTGCGGATTTTGACGTTGTAGCCGATTTTCTCGTGAAGTCGTTTCATGATCAGAATTTCAAGGTAGTTCGCGCCTTGTCCGAAGATTTTCTCCATCGCGCTCACAAAAGCTTCGGTTTTTTTCGGAATTTCATGTCTCTTGATGTTGAACCCCTTTTCAAGATGAAAATAGAGTGCTTGTTTCGAGGACTCGCCCAAGGAAGTAAGCTGTTCATCAACGGCGTCTAGCAGAATCTTTTCGAAGTCACGTCTGTACACTAGGATTTCCTCGGGATCTGCGCACCACGAATCTAGACACAGATTAGTATGAATGAATAAATCCATTATGAACTGATGATCATGATTTCAACTGTTAAAGTAGACCTAGAAAATAGAACCGCAATTGCCTGTGCAGAAAACCCTTTTCAAAGGAATCAAAGTGAGAAAAAAAGTTGGGAAAGGCTAATATTCCTCTTCCATGCCTTCGCCAGGTCTCCCCGGTCCTTTCTCTTCCTTAGGCTTTGTGGCAGCTATGACGTCGTCTATGCGCAGTATCATGGATGCAGCTTCGCCAGCTGACTTGACAGCTTGTTCCTTCACTCTCAATGGTTCAATTACGCCCTCGCCGTGCATGTCCATGATTTTGCCCGTGAAGACATTGACGCCTTTAGCGTTGCCGCGTGCCTTTTCGTGTGCCGATCTCAGTCCGACTAAGATGTCAATGGGCTCCAAGCCTGCGTTTTCAGCCAATGTCTTTGGGACAATTTCTAGAGATTCAGCATATGCTTCAATAGCCAGTTGCTCTCTACCTCCAACCTCTGTTGCGTAACTCCTGAGTTTCCTGGCGACCTCGGATTCAACGGCGCCTCCACCTGGCACAATCTTGTTGTATTCAATGACATCTGAGACTACTGATAAAGCGTCGTTCATAGCTCTCTCAGCTTCGTCTACCATGCGCTCTAGTCCAGCACGGATCAGAATCGCTACCGATCTTGGATGTTTACAGTCTTCAATGAATATCATCTTGTCCTCGCCAACTTTGCGCTCCTCAGCCAGCCCTGCTTTCCCTAGGTCTTGAGCCCTGAGATCGTCTATGTTGCTCGCTATCTTGCCTCCTGTAGCCCGTGAAAGCTTCTCCATATCTGACTGTTTCACTCGGCGTGCCGCTAGTATGCCTTCCTTGGCTAGGAAGTGCTGTGCCATGTCATCGATTCCTTTCTGGCAGAACACGACATCAGCGCTTGATTTCTTGATTTTGTCAACCATCTCCTTCAACATGCGTGTCTCCTGATCCAAGAATGCCTTCATCTGGGTTGGGTCGCGTATCCTGATCTCAGCGCTGAATTCTGTCTTCTCCACTTCAAGAGCCACATCGAGAAGGGCGACTTTGGCGTTTTCGACTCGTTTGGGCATGCCTGGATGAACGACTTCCTTGTCAACAATGATGCCTTTGACCAGTTGTGAGTCGAATAAACTCTTGCCTTCTTTCTTCACGATTTGAATCTGGTCTATGTCAGCGATCATTCGATCTCCGCGCTGTTCGGCGATTTGCTTCACGGCGTCAATGGCTATTTCAGCTAGATGCTCTTTTGCTGCGCCAACGGCCTTGCTTGCCATTGAGGTTAGAGCTACTTTCCTCAGCGTTTCCCTGTCGTTGATATCAACTTTGGTTCCGAGCTTGTCTAGGGTGTCAACTGCCACTTGTGTTGCCTTTCGGTATCCGCTCACGACAACAGTTGGATGGATGTTCTGATCAAGTAGTTCCTCAGCCCTGCGAAGAAGTTCACCTGCGAGAACTACAGCCGTTGTGGTGCCGTCGCCAACCATGTCATCTTGCGTTTTAGCGACTTCAACCATCATTTTAGCTGCTGGATGTTCAACTTCCACTTCGTCCAGAATTGCCGCGCCATCATTTGTGATTGTGATGTCGCCTAGGCTATCGATGAGCATCTTGTCCATACCCCGTGGTCCAAGAGTCGTGCGCAGAACTTCGGAGATTATGCGTGCCGCCATGATATTGTTTCGCTGCGCTTCTTTGCCTCTTCTTCGAGCTGTTCCTTCCTTCAGTATAAGCACAGGTTGTCCACCCTGCGTTGTTAGATAAGCCATTCCTCAAATTCCTCCCAAACACATTTCTCTTTAAACCTCTCTCTATGCATTTTTAACCGTAATATAAACTTAACTCTGCCAGGAGTGTGTGGAAAATTGAGCGACAAATCTGCGTCTTCAGGGTGTGCAAAGCCATGATGTTTCTTGGGTCTATTTACTCATGACTTTTCTGGCTGCGATTTCCACGTCTTCAGATTTGATGGTTTTTCTTCCTGCGTGCATGGCGTAGTCCATAGCTTCTCTTGCTATTTTCACGCCTATTTCATCAAGGACTTTAGCTAGCGCTTTAGCAGCGCTTTCACTTACCCTATCTGCGCCTGCTTTCTTGCATATTCTGTGCATAGGAGCCACAGCCAATTCCGGACCGGCCATTCTAACCATCCCGTAAGCCTCTTTTTCTCTTTCAGCCACTATTTAAGACTTTTGAATCAAGTGGATCAGCGTTTCTAGACGTTTAACAGGCGGCTCAAAATGTAAGAATCCAGCTGCAAAGGTCGAGCCAGTCAGAAATGCTCAAACGCGAGTACGAATACAAACGCGTGCCTCCCGTCGACTGAAGCAAACAGACCAATGCAGGCGGCCCCATCAGCATTTTGCCGCTTACTTAAAGTTCCAACCGAGTTTCATTCAGGTTATATAGGCTTTATTAGTTGGTGATTTAGTTCTGTTTGAAAGGTTGCGATGTTGCCTTGAGGTTTGTTGATGCTCACGTTCATCTTTCGGATTCCGCGTATGGTGGAAAGACCAGCGAAATGGTGAGAATCGCCAAACGGGTTGGAGTTGTCGCCATGATCTCGAATAGCATGAACCTTCAGACGAGCAGACTTAGTCTCAAACTTGCCGATGAACATCCTAGTTTGGTCTATGCGGCTGTAGGCATTCACCCCTGGAACGTCAACCAACTTGCTCCGAAAGAGCTGCAACAAACCCTGAACTTCATCGCAGAAAGGAGTGCCATCAAAGAGAAGGTAGTTGCAATCGGTGAAGTTGGCTTAGATCCACAATACGCTAAGAATAAGGTGCAGAAGGAACAGCAGGAAGAGGTTTTTCGCGAAATGCTTCGGCTAGCTGAACAGCTAAGACTTCCAGTTATTGTTCACTCGAGGTGGAGCTCACAAAGGATCTTGGATATATTGCCTTCTTATAGATTGAAGGGTGTCTTGTGGCACTGGTTCAGCAGCCCCATTGAGCTCTTACCCAAAATTGCTGAGCGTGGAGACTATGTTTCTGAAGGCCCACCAGCCGTGTTCTCAGATAGAATTCGAGAAGTTGTTCAAGCTGTCTCATTGGAACGCCTTCTCACCGAGACTGATGGACCTGTGCAGTATTATGGATTCTTCAAGGATAAGCCAACCACGCCGGCCTTCATTCCAGAAGTAGTGAAGGCAATGTCACAGATCAAGGGTGTTGATGAAAGCCAAGTGGCAGAGCAGATCTTGCTCAATTTCCAGAAAATCTTCGATGTAAGGCTTTGACATACGACCTATGGGTATTGAGTCGTCATGCCTCACTACACAAGCCCACTGAAGCTAAACACTTATGACTAAGTAAGCCATAGATGGTGCGGAATACACAGCAAGTTCGCCAGTAAGACGAGGTTGAACAAAGATTTGGGCAAAGTTCGTCCGGAAAAAGTCAAGAAGATCGCGAGGGAACTCGTAAAGCGCTACCCTAGCCAGTTCACAACAGACTTCGAGAACAACAAGAAGCTGCTTGAATCTCTCGTGACTATCTACTCAACTAAGCTCAGAAACCTCATAGCTGGCTACATAACTAGGCTTGTGGCAATCTCAAAAGCAGCTGAGACCGCCGAATCAACGGAAGAAACTGAGGAAGGTACAGAGGAACCTGAAGAAACCGAGTGATCTGTGAGCATGTTCTAGCTGCCTCTGTCTTCAGCGCCGGGGGATTGTTTCCCAACTTTGTCACAGGCAACTCAAACAGATGTATCTTTCATGATGCATGCTTCAGCAGGTTTGACAAGTGCAGTAATATTGTTTATAATACTCGCATTACTACTTGTGGTTCACAGACACAAGCTAAAGTGGCTCAGAAAAGACGAGGCAACGTGAAAATGCCATTCATCAACAACTATCAAAAAGGTTGGGCGTTGCGATATATTCGCGAAGCCAAGGCTGAGTTATCTGCGGCTCAGAAGACGCCTTACATGGCGCCGGGACTGATACTTGAAGCTTTGCGCAAGGCTCAGGCAGCGATCTACTACAGCTTAGGCGATCCGCCTTCAATCGAAGCTATTGTGAGAGATGCGGTCTTCAAGAGGCAACTCGTAAAAGACCATGTCTTGCACACCTTGGTTGAGATTGAGAGAACAGTGCAGGAAGTGGCTCAGATACCTGAGTCGGATGTGGAAAAAGCGATGAAGCGGGCGGATGACATAGTCAAAGTCGCTACTGATATAGTGCAGCTGTTCACCGGCGAAAAGCTAGACTAGGACTTTGATCACAGTGGATAGTTGAAATTTAGTCGCGTGATTTTTTGAGGAATAGACCTTGACATTGAACGTCAGAGTGAGACTCTTAGGTGTGTTTCGAGGGTTGGCTGGCAAAGATCAGCTACTGTTGACACTTGAACGTGCCACCGTTAGAGAGGCTATTCAAGCGTTAATTGAAAGGCTTCCAACTGAGATTGGAGCCATGCTAATCGACCCTGAATTGAATGATCCACAACCGAACGCCCTTGTTCTCTTGAATGGGCGAGAAATTAACGTTCTCAATGGCCTAGAAACTGTGGTAAGCGACGGAGACGAGGTTACGCTTATTCCTGTTGCACATGGGGGCTAACGTTCGATCTGGGGTCCTCGTTCTATCGGAATACCTGCCGGTTCTGCCTTATTGTCTGATTGAGCAGGTGTCGGGTTGATGTTGATGGGTCTTGGCGCTTTCAGTTCTGGCAGAGTGTTTAGATCGTAGGTTTTCTTGGTTTGCCCACATGTTTGGCACTCGTAGACCAACGTCAAAGCCGATATGGGATTGTTCGAAAAATCAACTAACAAATGCCGTGTTGGCTTCTGACAGCTCGTGCATAGCAGTTGAACAGTTGGATCATAAGGTGGATGAACCATTGTTGATCAGCAGATACGCTAGCGTGCAAATGTTGATTAAAGAATTATGAACTAAAAGTATTGATTTCGGCTCGCAGTTTGCAATGATGCGCTATTGAGACCGACTACAAAGTTGAGAATTATGAAGAAAAAGCGGAGTGGAGATAAAGAGGTCATTTTGGCCTCGTTATCTGTACGTCTTTTATCAGCATGTACGGCGACAGTGACGGTGGATCTGCCTCGCCCCACCAGTGGACGTGTTGGCGTTCTTTAGATATGCTTGCCACATTGGTTATCATTTTGAGTGCGTTGTCGCTTATGCGAATATCTTTCCATGATTGTGTGATTTCGCCGTTTTCGATGAGGAACATGCCGTCTCTTGGAATGGTTGAGAAGTCTCCAGCAGCATAGTTTTGGAACCGAGTATACCATGTGTTTGTGAGGTATAAGCCGCGTTTCGTCTCTTCAAGCATTTCGTTCTTGCTTATGTTTCCTGCGTCCAGTTCAAGGTTCCAAGGTCCCGGGTAAACAATTCCAGCGTTGCCTGTAGTTTCTGTTTTGAAGATTCTGGCGGTTGAAGTATTGTGCAAGTAAGTTTTGAGGACACCTTTCTCAATCAGCACATTTTCTCTGACTGGCACGCCTTCGTCATCGAAAACACGGTTAGCCATCGAGTACGGAGCTGGCACATCGCGCATTGTAACGATCTCAGATGCTACTTTCTGGCCAAGTTTGTTCACGAAAACCGACAATTGGATCATTACTTGAAAAGCGGAAGTCATGCCTCCCCACATGCTCAAGAATGAGCCTGTGAACAGCGGGTCAAAAATGATGTCATAGCGTCCCTCGACACCGGCTTTTGGGTTCTTAGCCATTCTAGCGAGTTCACCAGCCTTCTGCCCTGCTCTCGAAGGATCGAAGTCCTTGATTGTGGAACTGCATTCAACGCCGTGTCCAGATGATTCTCTTTGTGAAAAGGCTCTGATAGATAGTTCAACGGCTGATCGGCAATCTTCACCGGTCGGGCCTTCGGAGGACGCGAGGTAGACATCTTCCAGCTTTGTGAACATTATTCCTCCAGCATTCAGGTCAGGCCCAGCTTCTTTGCGCGCTGCCTCAATCGCTTCGAGAACAAAGTCCGCTTGATTTAGGTTTTCAACTGATTTGTCGGCTTTACTTTTGTTGTAGTGGAACCTGCCCTTTGCGATGCCGCCGTACATTGGGTTTTCTTTTGAAGCTTTAGCAAGTTGGTAAAGGTGTCTTATTGTTTCATCAACGTTTTGGAAATCATGAATCTGCGTTACAACGAAACGCTTCTGCCAAGACAAAGCCACGTCGGTTACGTAATCATTCCATGCCACCGTTATGTCGACTTCATTGTTGCTGAACCTTGTTTGACGATAACGACCGAACGTTGTCTTGGCTACCACTTCGTCTGCGCCAAGCCTCTTGCCCTTCTTGACAATAGCTTCAGTCTTCGCCAATGTTTCACTCATTTCACAAACACCCCTCTCAGCCTAATGAGGGGCCCACCCATATCCGTGGGTACACCCTGCATTGGGTCACTTTTGCCACAAGTCCCTGCCGCGTACTCAATCTTCTTGGAAACAGCGTCCACAGCACTCCAAAAGACCTTTGTAGTTGTCTCAATGATGGGTCTGGCTATTGGATGCTTAAATTCGCCGTTTTCTATCCAATAGGCCTCGCGTCCTACGTAGCGTTGGTTGAACCGTTTGTCGTCGATGTTCCACTCGGTGAACGATTTCATGTATAGACCTTGTTTCACGTTTTCGAATATTTCTTCCTCGGTGAAGTCGCCGGGTTCTACAAACGTGTTTGCCATTCTCACAATGGCTTCGCGGTCGTAGTTTATGGCTCTTGAGGAACCGTTGCTTCTCGTTTCCAACTTGGCCGCAGTCTCCCGGTTGTGCAGAAAATCATTGATTACGCCTTTCTTGTACAGATACCTGCGTCTTGCCTTGATGCCCTCATCATCATATTCATAGTAGCCGTAACTGCTCTTGACTGTGGGGTCGTCTACAACCGTGACGACTTCACTGCCAATTCTTGTTCCCAACCAGAACGGTCCGCCTGGATAGATAAACGATCGCCCTGCTTGACTCATCTCTCTTCCAAGAATCCGGTCAGCTTCCATAGGGTGTCCGCACGACTCATGTGCCGCAATGCCTGTGACCTCGGATCCGCAAACTAAATCCATCTTGTCCGGTTTGACCGCCTTGGCTTCCTTGATTACTCGTTGTAGCACTTTTGCTTCGCTCAACATCTGCTCTTTCATGTTCCAGTGGTCGAGTGCTTCCCAGCCGCCAGCGTAGCCGAACTGTTTGTAGGTCTGTTCAGGTCTGCCATTCTCGACCACAGTTATGTAGGCGTAGGCGTTGATTCGGGGCACATAGGATGTGATTGCTGATCCTTCGGAGTTGACAAAGTACTTTTCGGATTGATTTGAAACCATTTGGAGCATTCTTGACGGAACGTTTATTCCATGAGAGGTCAGGTCTTTGTCAATTTCAGTCATTGTTTCGATTCGAGTCTCAGATGGCATGTCTGCTATCTTCTTTTTCTCATCGGCTCTCCAGCTGGTTTTGATGCTTTTTTCTTCAGCAAATGTGATCTTTTCCTTGCGCCTGGCCAGTTTGGCAAACTTATGCGCCATGTCAACGATCGCTTTGGCCTCGTCCTTTGTCCATTTGTTGGTTGAAGCGAAGCCTATGCCGCCGTCTGCAAGAACTCGGATGCAGAAACCGCTGTCGATAGATGTAAAGTACGCGTCCAACGCACCGTTTTTCATCACTAACCCTTCCTGCTTCTCAACGTGTGCTCTGGACTCAGCGTAGTCAACTTTCTTGCTCTGTGCATAATTCAGTGCGAAATCAGCTATGTCCTTGTCCATTTTGGTTCTCTCCTTGTGAATTACTGCATACGATTTTGTAGAGGTAGAAAAGCCTTTCTCAAACCCAAGCGGCACGAGTCTTGTTTGACGTCAATGGAAGCGATTGTGAATATGCCAGATTGCCCTAAACAGCTTGTCTCTGACGAGCGCTGTTTTATTCGAGTCCTTGCCTCTGCTCCTACAAGCACGCTTTTCCGCCTCTGACACTAATATGAAGACCAGGTTCTCAAGGTGCGCGTTCCGTCTGCGAATGGTATTCCAAAGTGTCACTAGGAGAGTAGATTCACGTTCCCTATTCTGACGTGGTTTAGGTGTTTCCGTGCGGCTTCGTAGCATTGGTTGGCTTGCTTGCGACTTGTAGTTGGCAAGTCATCCATGACATACTGAGGACAAAAGGCTAACAGAGTGTACGGGATCTCTGGGTTGATCCGAGCGATGAATGCAGATAAGCGACTTACCTCTTCAGCCTCCACGTATCCAGGCACCAGCAACGTGCTGGCAGTCAGAATAGGCAGCTCTGGCCTCTTGTCGAAGAAGCGTTCACCTATGAGCTTGAATGTTCTAAGCGTCGGCTTATTTGATACGCCGCACAAAGCCAGATTGACATCCTCACTCCACGCTTTGAGATCGAACTTCAGGTTTCCCCCATTCTTAAGCGAAAGCTCTGCGGCGCTCAATGCGAACTCTTGTTTCTCGTAGCCGTTAGTCTCCCAACAAATGCGCAAGATGCGGTTGTCACGCTCAGCTTCTTGCATAGCTAATTGGCTGGTCTTCAAAGCGTGAGGCATCTGAGGAGACGGGTCTCCGCCGAAAAAGCATATACACGAAACGCGGCTGTTTGCCTTTTCAGCCAAGTCTTGCGCGCTCATTGTTGGTCTAGAACTGCTAACGATGTGACGATGATGCCAGTTTTGGCAAAACAGGCAGTCATAGCTGCAAGCGCCATAGAAAACAGCTAGGTTGGAGTAGCCGATCTCCGGCCCCTTCTCATTAGCATATCTTGGGTATCCTGCACCTGTGCAACCGGGACAAAACCACCAAGCGACGCAGTTGGTTGGCAAAGGATCGTAATACCATTCAAGGACGCCTTTGTCTGGTGTGCCGCCTATGCGCACAAGTTTGCCATCAACATTGGAGACAAGTGCACAGAAGCCTTTGCCGCCGACGTCTATTCTGCAGTTATTGGCGCATATGCCGCAGAGCAAGCCATTTGGGTCTTGAGGTGGCTTGGGCGGAAGTCCAAACACTCTCCGACTCCTTTCATGAACTTTGTCGGCTATTCTCAGCGCCTCTTTTGGTTTGTCGTGAATGCAGTTGAGGCACACGCCTAATTTGTCAGAGATAAGAGGGTGATGAGTGCCGCAGAGTTGGCATTTTCCCAAGCCTTGCCACCGAAATCAAGGAATGTCTTCAGTTCTGTTTTAACTTGTTGTTTAAGGCAGTTTTCTGAAAGGGTTGCCAGTGTTGATTCTTCTCCCAAGGATGTATGCGACTGGAATCATGATCAAACTAATCGGGAGAATGAGGTTTGAGGCTTGCAGGTTGATGAATGAATTCGGA
>Ga0209636_10002450_pt1 | contig 18901 bp, 17 predicted proteins | sample DeeMarSWOR152_54_FD_187464 | JGI IMG/M metagenome (GOLD analysis project Ga0209636, IMG submission 187464) | Marine sediment microbial communities from White Oak River estuary, North Carolina - WOR-1-52-54 (SPAdes) (version 2) | ecosystem: Environmental > Aquatic > Marine > Intertidal zone >... | reverse complement strand
TCGAAATACCGGAAAGAGCTTCTCTTTAACAAATACAGAATGGGAAAGGATATCATCAATAGATTCAGCCAGGAGCCTCCTTACGCTTGGATAATACCTGAAAAACAGCGAGATCCCCAAACAACTTCCTTGCTTCTTAACCGAATGATTCTTTTGGGAATCGACATCTACACAAGCAAAGAATCCTTCTCCTGTGACGGGATTAAATATCCCGCCGGAACTTATATCATTCCGATGAGTCAGCCTTTTGCTTTCTTCATAAAGAATGTTTTCGAAGAACAGCATTACCCTGATTTGAGAAAGTATCCGGACTTGTGGCAGGGTTTGATTAGACCGCGGAAATTCGAAGGAGCTCCCTTTGAATCCTATGACATGATGGGCTGGACTCTCCCCTATCAGTTTGGAGTCAAGGTCATGGCAGCTAATTCTCCCGTAAAGACGAACATGACCAGATTGAAAGAAGTTAAATTCCCTGCTGGAAAGATCAGCGGCAAACCTAACTTTGCCTACATCCTAAGCCATGAAACAAATGCTTGTTTCACGGCCATGAACAGAATCCTCAAGCATGGAGGGAAGATTTTATGGGCTAAAGAATCTTTTTCAACCCAAAATACTAAATTTCCTGAAGGCTCTATCATTATTCCCTCTAGTAGCGTAAAGAGAGCGTTCATCGAAAATTTGGCCAGGGAGTTGCGCCTTGAGATTACCGGAATCTCTGAACGTCCGAAGATACAAACTTATGACTTAAAGAACGTCAGGATTGGAATGTATAAGTCATGGATTCCGAGTACCGACGAAGGCTGGACAAGATTGATCTTAGAGAAATATGAGTTTCCCTACACTAGTATCTTGGATGCCGGTATCCGAGCCGGGAATCTCAAAAAAAATTATGATGTTATCATCATGCCTGATACCTGGCGACCTGATACGGTGATCAAGGGTTATCCTAAGGGAACGATGCCGCCCCAATACGTAGGAGGAATTACTCTCCAAGGTCTTCGGAATCTGAAGATTTTTACAGAAGAGGGGGGAATGATAGTCTTTCTCAATTCTGTCTGTAACCTTGCCATCGAAAATTTACGCCTTCCTGTTCGGAATGTGCTTCGTAATATCAAACAAGATGAGTTTGTCTGCGATGGCTCTATCCTGCGGGTTGAATTTAATACCAAGCATCCGATAGCCTATGGCATGCCCAAGGAAGCTGGGGCGATCTTTTTGGAGAGTTGCGCTTTTGAAATCATGCCGACTTTTGAGGAGGAAAAAAAACCAATATCTGCTGCCAAATATCCAGCTGAAAATCCCTTAATGAGTGGGTGGATTTATGGCGAGAAACTCATTCAACAAAAATCGAATATCGTGGAAGTTCTCTATGGTAAAGGGAAAATCATTCTTTTAGGCTTTCCTGTTCAATTCAGAGCTCAGCCCTACGGCACTTTTAAGCTTCTCTTTAATTCTCTTTTCTATGCAGGTGCGCACTAAAGAACTGCAGATATTTAGAACACAAGAGCAAAATTCCTGATAAACTTCAATAATTAAACCTGCTAAACCGCTAAAACCCGAATCTCTTCCCTGAAGTGTCTTCATCTCATCCGAGAAATTTGACTTTGAAAACTGATTCCAAGATCCAACTGATGCCAACAAATAATATGGCCATGGGGACCACAATCCTCATCCACCAATAGAGAAACAGAGGAAAGGGCCTTTTTCTCCCTTCTGATAATTCCTTCAAAGATTCTGACCTTTTAATACACCAGACGGTAGTGATGACTGCCAGGAGTGAACCAAGGGCTTGCATGCCTGAGCCAAAAGTCAGATCCCAGGGAACAAAAATCTTGAAATTTATCATAGGAGGAATCGCCAGTAAAAAGACAATGCCACAGATGAGCATGATCGCTTTCTTTCTTTCCACTACAGTGTTATCAACAGCGCCACCCACTAAAACTTCAAAAGCTGCGATATCGGAGAGATAGGCAGCCCCAAAAAGCCCCAGAAAAAAGAGGAGACCAAACATCCACCCGGCAGGCATCATGGCAAAGGTCTTAGGCAAAGTAGAAAAAATAAGGCCAGGACCTGAGTTCGGTTCTAAGCCAAAGGAAAAGACTGCAGGAAATATGGCAAAGCCTGCCAATATCCCGGCTACTGAAGCACCGATTCCTGTCAGCACTGCGTTCTTGGGAATATCGGCTTTCTTGTTCAAGTAAGAGCCATAGATGACCATGAAAGTTCCTCCCAGAGACATAGAAAAGAAAGCCATTCCCAGGGCTGCGGCCATTACAGAGCCAGTCAGCTCACTGAAACGGAACCCACCGATATACCACTTTATTCCCTCATTGGCTCCCTTAAGTGTTACTGACCGCAGGATAAGAATTATCAGAATGATAAAAAGAGAAGGAACGATCCATTTACTCACTTTTTCGATTCCTTTCCTCAAGCCCTTGGCTAAGACTAGGCCGCAAGAAAAAATAACAAAGGCTGTCATCATCATTTGCAAGAGGAATGAAGTGAGGTTAAATCCTTCTTGAGGTGGAAGAATAGCTGCAGCATTTAAGCTGCCGCCAAAGGCATTCACTAGCTCTCCAATGGCGTGAAATCCTACCCATCCCACAGCATTGGAATAATATCCTGTAGCCCAAAAAACAATAAAGAATAAGAATCCTCCAACATACTTACCACCAGGAAATCCTCCCCTCTCGAAGGAACCCAGAGTCCCTCGCCTCGTGTGCCGCCCAAGTGTCCACTCGGCCATTAAGGCAGGCATCCCGATGAAGAAAACCACTATCATGTAAAATAGGACAAATGCTGCGCCCCCGAATTTCCCGACCATGTAGGGAAAGCGCCAGACAGCTCCCAATCCGACGGCCACTCCGATCATGGTCATGACGAGACCAAAAAACGAAGCAAATGTCTCTCTTGTTTTGTCCAAATCCTTTCCTTTTATCGAATCCACAGAAGTTTTATTTTGTCAAAAGGATTTCTCAATGTCTCTAAGTTCGATAAAAATCTTCAGCTATCATCGTAAAGCCTAATTTAATCTTGGAAATGAAAAGAAGGTCTTTTGTCGATTGGGCTCACTTCCTGCTTTTGTCTGATGATTTATCCTTCCCAATTGTGGAGTTTGTAATACTCATCCACCATCTTTTGAATATTAACCGTAGAGCCTTTTGTTGGTCCTTCCTTTAAAGGCTCTTTCTGGAACCTTTCGGGCAGAGTGCAGTCTTCCCTCTTCACTCCAAATCTCTGATTCAGCTTATACTCTGTATCAATAAGATTTCCCAATATTTTCTCTAAATATTCAGGAGAATAGTCTATTCCAGTCCCAGCCTTTAGCAAGGAAGAAGCGTTTTCAAGATTTAAAATATCCATGCAGAGTCCAATATTTTTGCACATAGTAAGGGAATCAGTGAGAAGGGCGATTTTTTCTGAGTAAGTCACCAAGGCAGCCTTTCCTTCTTCGGCGAGTCTATCTGCAGCTTTTTCTGTTCCGAAACGTTTTTTTGCCTCTTTTTTCCTGCTGGTTAATTCGAAATAGGGTTCGGCTCGGAGGTGATCTGCCCCCCTGGCAGCGATGGCGTAGGTAAGGCCATAAGCTTTAATCCCTCGGGGATCACCACAAATCATATCCAGTCCTTTGACCTGCATCACAAGTTTTCGGGCTTCCTCACCAAAGCTTTCTGAAAATTTCTTTGCTCCCTCTGCCAGTCTGTTTCCGATCCCGCGCCGAAAAGTTATCATATCCACAACTTCCCGTATCTTGTCTGTCTCCCCCCAAGTGATAGAAAGACCATCCAAATCATCAGGTTTGATCAACCCCTTCTCTTGACATTCCACTATCCAACCTATCACTTCTGAAGTCGATATAGAGTCAAGCCCCATCTGATTCAAGTAGGTATTCATTCCAAGAGCAAAAGGGAGGTTACGATTCCCTAACCGAGATGTAAAACTGCAGAGAGTTTCGAATTCAGGACCTTCGGCTTCGTTTTGATTAACGATATAATAGCGAGAGCAGTGGAGATTACAATTGAAACAGGCTTTGTTCTTTACCTTGTGACGGCTGGCTAGGCTCTGTCCTGAAATTTCATCCACATATTCACATACACCTTCCAGAAAATGTCTGGTTGGAAGGATACCGATATTGTTTAAATCCTGCATCAACATCGTCGTGCCCATCTGGTAGCGTTTATTGTATTCTTTATGGTGCAATATATTTTTTTCGATCTTCTCTGTCTCAGATAGAAATTTCAAGGGATCTGCAACCTCGACAGAAATCCTGCCTCTGACAGCCAGCGCTTTTAAATTCTTTGATCCCATGACTGCTCCCATGCCGGTGCGTCCGTTTACCCTATTTCCGCTCGAGACGATGGCAGCAAAATGGACAAGATTTTCTCCTGCTGGTCCAATAGCAGCAACTTGAATGGAATAGTCTTTTCTTTCTTGTCTTATGGCTTGTGTTGTCTCTATAACAGTCTTTCCTTTGTATTCCGGACAGGCCACAAACTCGACCCCAGATTCTGTGACCATTAAATAGAGGAGGTCTTCTGCTTTTCCGGAGATGATAATCTGGTCAAAACCTGTAAGCTTCATCTCAGCAGCGAATTGGCCTCCAGCTGAAGAATCTCCCAGTATGCCGGTGAGAGGGGATTTGGCAGAAACAGTGTAATAAGCAGAGGCAGGCAATAAAGAGCCAGAGAGAGGTCCGATACCGAAGATAAGGACGTTATCAGGCCCCAGGGGATTACAGCCTGGATTTAGCTCTTCAAAGAGCCTTTTGGTGTTGGCTGCTCGCCCTCCAATAGCAGTTTTGATCCAGCCGGAATCAAGAGAATCAATCTGGAATCTTCGTTCTGTAAGGTCTATTCTGAGGATTTTTCCCCCATATCCGTATTTAAGCATGCTCTCTCCTCCATCTCTTCCTTAAGGTGGAGCCAAGATACTTCAAGTAAGAGTAGCGTTTCTCGCTTGGGTTCATCTTTTTTGTTTTCTTCCTAAAGTCAGCTAAGGAGGGCTGCACTCCAGTCTCAGTCTCATACTGGATGGCTCCTTCTGTGCAGGCTTCAATACATCTGGGTCTTCCTCCGCAAAGATCACAAACATAGGCTATGTCGTTGAAAATTTCCATTGCTCCTATGGGACAAGCCTTTACACAGACTCCACAGGCTGTACACATAGTGGGAGATACAATCATTTGGTTTAAAGCACCTATTGATATTGCCTTTTCAGGACAACAGTCACAAAAGCGCTCTTTACACTGGATACACACCACAGGACCATCGATGCCGGTCTCGTATATATTCAGAACTTTCATCCGGGACAAGCGATTATTAATCTTTCCTGTCCGAAAGAACGCACATACAGCCTCACACTTCTTACAGCCTGTGCATTTGCTTATATCAACCCGAATCACTTTTCTGTCTCCTTTCCTCGAAGGAATGCATAATCGTTCTTATAATCTTCTATTCAATCACTTCTAATCGGAACTTTACTAGGCCTTCCGGATCAGGACAAGAAAAATTTTTTACTTTTTTTACCCAATGTCCTTCCTCTAGCCTATCTTTAACCTCCAAGATAGGGAAGATTGGCATCATGCTTTGTAAGGCCCAGATACAGACAAATTTTCCTTCAGGAACAGAGAGTTTGGAATCCTCCACATAGAAGCAATCACCGACTTGGACAGGAAGGTTGCAGTATCCATCTATCCTTTCCACGCATACCTTTATTTTGGCCATTTTACTCCTCCTTTACCCTGTAGGGCACTTAATTACCTCGAAGGTAGATTTCTATATGATTCCTAAATAAAATAGTTCAGGCCTAAGATAAAATTTCTTCCCGGTGCTTCCATTGAATCAGGATCAGGCCTGGCTATGTAGGTTCTGTTAAAAAGGTTGGAAACGGAAAAAAAGAACCTAAGAGAAGGACTGAGAAAAAAGCCAGCCTGGAAATTGACAATTTCATATCCCGGATTGGAAATTTCCGCAGGACCCGGGTCTGTTTTCTCTTTTTGGAAGCTGGCATTGATTTCGCACCAGAAATGACCCTTCCAAACTCGAGTCCCCAAGAAAAGCTTAACAGGAGGGATATCATTCAAGGGGTCCTTGGTCAGTTGACTTTTTCCTTTAAAGGAGTAAAAGTTTCCAAATATTTTCCATCCTGGGAAAGGAAAATATTCCATTTCCAGTTCTAATCCTTGGATTTGACCTTTTTCGATATTTCCGTAAGCATAAATTTTTTCTTCCCTGCGATAACGCTCAATCATATCCTCTATTCTGTAGTAGAATAGATATAGAGCTGCAAAATATCTCTTGTAAATGAATTTTAATCCTAAGTCTAAATTTAAACTCGATTCAGGTTTCAGGTTAGATTCGCCGATAACATAACCCCTTCCTGTGATACCGGCGTAAAACCTCTCACTCAAACTTGGAGCTCGATAGGCCCTTGAGAGATTGACAAAGGTTACGATCTCTTCAGTTAATTTCGCAGAAGCTCCTAAAAAGCCTGTCCAAGTCTGATGATTGTTTTCTTGAGGAAGAGAAGCATTTCCAGGATTTGCCTTCATATCAAGCAAGTCAAAGCGAAGACCTCCCACAAAGTCAAGATACTTTATTCCTGAGTAATCGAAGGAGAGAAAAAAACCCCAGTCTTGTCTTTTTCCTTTTGTGAAAGGGAGTTCTTCGATAATATTTTCCACTTTGCCCGAGGAATCCAAATAGGTGTTGACATTTCTCGCTTTTACTTCAAAACGCCCAAAAATATCTGCTCCCCCTATCAATCGAAAATTTTGACTAAATTTTTTCCCGAAAGAAACCTGACATCCAAAATCAAAACTTTGGGTTCGGCTGTAAGATTTATTCGTTTTATAACTCTTGATTTTTTCTTTCTTCGTCTCCAAGAAGTTGGGGTTGAGATAAAGGTGGAAAAATAGCTCTCCTCCACTCACGACTTCCTTCTCATGCCAGTTGAGTTGAAGAAGGTTTTGATTTTCCTGCGGATACCAAGTTGGTTGAGTTAGGCCATCTCGATTTGGCTTTCCTATATCGAAACCTCTGCTCCCTAAAAAGCTCAAATGGATTTCTCTCTTTTTATGCTGATGTGATATTTTGCCAAAGAAGCTGGTGATGGTAAATTGGGATTGAGGAACTTCTTCTATGGGCGAATAATAATTCTCAGCATCTGTTCCCTGAAAAGATATGAAGTATCCAGTTTTCCCTTTGACTCCTTGCAGCGAAATGCCCAGGCTCTTCCCTTGGTTTACAGTTCCGTAATTCAGATTGATTCTTCCCTGTATTGTTTCCTGGAATGCTGATTTTCTAGTAAATATGTGGATAACTCCTCCTAGAGCATCTGAACCATAAAAAACAGAAGAAGGACTTCTCAGGACCTCAATCTTCTCAATGTCGGCAGGATTGACAAAGGAAGCATTGGGGCCAGTTCTTCTGTCACTCGTAATTCGAGCATTATCAATCAGGATCAATACTCTTCTTCGCGCCAATCCTCGGACATTGGGAACCACGGAAAAGCCTCCAGATCCTAGAGCAGATACGCCAGGTAAGTTTGAGAGTCCTTCAGTAATATTTGGAGCCATTTTCTCTTCGAGGTTTTCTCTTAGGACGATCGTTTCTGCTGCAGGAATAGTGGTTGAGGACTCAGGATATCTCAACGCTGTGACGACGATCTCTTCTCTCTGACGAATGTAGGGAAAAAGCCTCACCAAAATTTCTTTTGAGATATTCTGGCGGGAAAGGATAATTTCCTGTTCAATATAATCGGGATGAATAATTTCGAGTTTGATCTTTTCTATGTCAGGAAGAGTAATGGAAAAAAAGCCCTGATAATTTGTCAGTGTTTTCCTCTGGCTTAACCGGTGCAGAACAACGGCCTCGACAACAGGGTTTCCATCTTGGGAAATGACTTTTCCTTTAATCTCAAGGGCAATACCACAGCCTAAAGAAAGGAAAAAAAGCAAGATTAAGAACAAAATTCTCCGCATGGATTTTTTATATTATTAGATTCTAGGTCAATTTTGCAATGTAACAAATGAATATATGAGTATCTTTCTTAGGAGATATCTGGAAACTTATAGATAATTTTTTGGGAATGGGTGAAGTAAAAAGAGATGGGGACGGTTCTATTTTTTTAAATAGAAAGCCCAGCACCATGAAATATAGGTAAGGATTAAAAAATAGAACCGTCCCCTATCTAAATCCATTCCCAAAAAAATATTCCATCATAGATTTGAAGATGAACCGATGGATAATTATTCAAGCTTGTTTACGATAGAAGGATCTTTTGAGTTTTTGGCTAAATCTTCAATTTTTGTCTCGAGAACAGGGTGCACAATATCAGGTGCAATCTCGCCTAAAGGGATAAGAGCAAAATTTCTCTTTTCCAGCCGAGGATGGGGAATCACCAATTCTCTGGTTCTGATAACTGCGTTTTCAGCAAGAAGAATATCTATGTCGATTTTACGGGGACTCTTCTGAGTGGGGTCTTTTCTTCCCATCCTCTTTTCGATTTTCTTTGCCAATTTCAATAACTCCAAGGGACTGAAACCTGCTTCTACCTCAACCACTTGATTGTAAAACCAAGGTTGATCCAGATTATCTACAGGCTCTGTTTCATAAAAAGATGAGGAGCGGAGAATTCTTATTCCCTCATTCCTTAATAGAGCGAGAGCTTGTTTCAGATTCTTCTTCTTTTGACCTAAGTTGCTTCCGAGGCATAAAAAATATTTCATCATAGAGTAGTAAGATAGATTATCATATTAGCATTTCAAACGTTCCATTTCAAAATTTCAAAAAATTTTTGACTAGATTGATTAAATTTGCTAAACATATGGATTCCTTTTTAATCGAAAAAGATGATGCAGAAAATCGAAAAATGGCGCTTGGAAGAGCTTTCTCGTGTTTTGAAGCACCTGGCTGAATTATTAGAAAATGGAGACAACCGCGAATGGGCCAATGTATTTTTTCACTTTCATCAAGAATCGCAAGGTATTATCACTTCCAGGAAATTTGATATTGATCAGACGATAAAACTGGTAATGAATATCAAGAATTGTTACTCTGGTTCAAGTTCTTTTTCGAATCTTGTTCTCTATCATGAGGATGAAAAAGAAAAAATAAGCCTAAATCAAGATCTATTAAAAACAAGAGCTCGTCTTCAAAAGATTTTAGCTGCGATCGAAGACAGAGGTGTTGAATATATATCTTAATTCGGGCAGAGAAACTAAAACTCTTTTGATTCAGATTTTCAAGTTGTCAAAGCTCGAGCAAGCCGAATCTTTTAAAAATCCTCAAGACAGCGAAGGTCACCCACAGATGATCTTCCAAAGAAGCCTTTCTGTAGTTGGATTCCCAGTGCCCTTTGCTATTTTGTTCCTTAAGGAGCCATTCCAAAGCCTGCTGAATTTTTCTATTTTCAGCAGTGAAGCCTAATTTAGATAGAGAATCCAAGCTGCTCAAAATATCTGTAGCCCAAAAGTGATATGTCATTTCTTCCCAGAAAATGGCCTCTCGTCGGTCATCATATTTATCATCCTTAAAAAAACGGCTTAAAAGTAATTCTCCTGCTTCCTTGGCTTCTTTGCTCTTTCTCCAGGTCGGAGATTCAGCAAAAGCCCGAAGCACCATTCCAGTTACCAGATGGGAAAAGGGCTTAGATTTATCGGGCTTGACAGGGTTGAGTTTTAGCTGCGCTTCTAAATTATAACGCTTCTTAAGGTCTTCCTTATTAATAGTTCTGTAAGGAATCACCCAACCTCCATCATCTTGTCTGTTTTTCATAAACCAGCGGAAACCCTTCTGAACTCTTCTATCTTCATCCAATCCATAATGACAGAGTATCTCCAGAGTCAAAGAATGATAAGTCGGAGCATATTCATTGAGATAGGCTCCTCGAAAATCCCCTTCTTTTGTCTGGGTAGAAAACAGAAAATCAACAGCCTTCTGAATTCCCTCATCTTGGATGGTACATCCATAATTGTACAGTTTAAAAATGCTCTGTAAAGTCTCAACAATATAGTAAGTATTTTCCCAGCGAGGATGACCCTCATATTTTTTTTTACACCAGCCTCCATTGGGTTTTTGAGCTGATAGGATTCTTATACGATTCCCAAATTTTTGTAGGTTTTTGTATTCTCTATCGGTTGGAACTTCAAGGATATCCTTTTTTAACCAATAAAGGATTGGCAAATTTCCCTTAGCCAGAAGGAACTCAATGGCTTTGTTGGGATTCACCTTCATAAAGACTAAGTTCCTATATCATCTATGGAATCTTTTCAGGGTTAGGAATGATACATATGAACTCAAAAACATTTTCAAAAGGATTTTTGAACTGGTGTTTTTTTAGTCCTTCAATAAAAAGGCTTTGTCCCTGAGTCACTATGTTTTCTTTCCCATTATCATCAACAACAATGCCTTTTCCCCCTTCAATCTTGACCAGATGTTCATGGTTGTGGCTATGAAAAGGAGTGTTACCTCCTGGAAGAACCTTAATACATCTCATGATTATGTTTGAAGACCCGTCCTTGGTTCCGATGAGTACTCTTTGAAAAACATCCTTGACTCCCTCTTCTTTCATAGACTCTTCGGGAACATCTGAGTCTTTTTTTATAACCATTTTTTACTCAAATAGGACACAAGTTATTGGAAGGAACATTATTGAGAAATGAAAGCAAATAAGGAAATAATGGATTTAATATGTGAACCAGTCTTCCTCATCCTTGAGAAAATATTTTAGTCTAAAAGGAGGAAACTGTCAATTTTTATTTGAATTAAAAGATAGATTGGTATAAAATTGCGCCTAAAATTTTTATTTAAAAATATTTCCAGCTGAAGAATTCCCAAGATGGATGAATTCATATTCCTTGATAATGGCGCTACCTCTTTCCCTAAACCTGAAGAAGTCTATCAATTCATGGACCAATTTTACCGCAAATTTGGGGTAAGCCCGGGACGTTCTGGTTATGACCTCTGCATGGAAACAGGGGAGTTGGTAGAAGAAACGAGGAAGATGTTAACAAAATACTTCAACGGCCAGAATCCCAACCGTCTCTGTTTTTCTTACAATTCTACCGACGCTTTAAACCTGGCTATATTTGGCATGTTAAAAGAAGGCGACCACGCTATAACTACGAATATCGAACATAACTCCGTGCTTAGGCCTCTCTACCACTTGTACAAGTTCGACGGTGTCGAAGTCGACTATATCCCTTTTGACAACAAGGGTTTTGTTGACCCAGATGATTTTCCCAAGAAGTTCAAGAAAAACACCAAGCTTGTCGTTGTCAACCATGCCTCCAACGTGGTCGGAACAATCCAACCTATCGAAGAGATAGGAAGACACTGCAGAGAAAAAGGAATTCCTCTTCTTATTGATGCTTCCCAATCAGCTGGAAAAATACCTGTGGACATAGAGGCATTAAATGTGGATATTGTCGCCTTCACTGGACACAAATCTTTCCTCGGCCCTATGGGAATTGGTGGTCTCTATGTACGGGAAGGAATCGAAATAAAGCATACCAGAGCCGGAGGCACGGGCGTTCGCTCAGCAGTTCGGACCCACCTTGAAGAGTATCCCTATCGACTTGAATATGGCACTTTGAATGCCTTGGGCGTGGCAGGACTTCATGCTGGTCTCAAATGGATAGAGAAAAGAGGACAGTCCAATATCCATGACCATGAAATGAGATTGACGATTCTGTTGAGAGATGGGCTGAAAGAAATCGATGGAGTTACTCTTTATTGTCAAGAAGATTTGACAGATCATATTAGCGTTTTTCTTTTCAATATCGATGGGTTAGAGGCTGCAGATACTGGAACCATTCTTGATGTCGATTACAATATTGCCTGTCGCACTGGCCTCCATTGTGCCCCACTGGTTCACGAACAATTGGGTACGGATAAGATCCATGGAGGAGTCAGGTTTGGAATAGGTCCTTTCAATACTGAAGAACACATAAAGACAGCCATCCAGGCTGTAAAAGAAATTACAGAATCGAAAAGAAAATAATCAAATAACTAAGGCATCAACCACAATCTCGCAGACTGTCTTTACTTTCACTCCTAGTTCATAATGCTTGTTAAGCTCAAGGAGCTGATCTATACAATTATGACAAGGAGAAGCAACAATCTTAGCTCCAGTCTCTTTAATTTGATCTGCTTTGATCTTGCCGGCTTCAAGACGCCTCTTGGCGAATCGAGTCATGGCCAGTTGCCCCCCACCTCCTCCGCAGCAAAAATTCTTTTCTCGATTGGGATTCATCTCATTAAAATGAGTTACGGCCTGCTTGAGGATATATCTCTGCTCCTCCACGATCCCACCAAAGCGGACAAGATTGCAGGGATCATGAAGAGTGACAGTTTCAGCATTTTTAGTAGGATCAAGCTTAATGCGCCCCCTCCGAGTATATTCAGCCACAATTTGCAGTATACTCTTGACATCAAAACCATATTTTTTATTCAACCACTCCGGTGCTTCCCATCGGTTCGAGTTGAAGCCATGGCCGCACTCAGCTATTACTAATGTTTGAGTGCCGAGCTTTCCCATGGATTTGACCAAACGATCCGATATCAAAGCAGAAACACCGTCATCACCGCTGTAGAAGCCGTAATTGGTCACATCATAATTCTCACTGGATAGAGTCCAGCTTTCTCCGGCCGCGTAAAATATCTTCGCCACGGCCATAATCGAAAGAGGAAAAAACATGGGTTCACGGGGATTGACAGTGTATAAAAGCTTAGCGTCTTTCTTATCTAAGGGGATTTTAGCCTGGGGATCATCCACCTCGACACGAAGCTCTTCTTCCAGCCATTTTACTGTTTCTATCCAATCTTCTTTGGCGATGCCCATGTTGTTTCCCTTCTCGACTGCTGTGTCTACTGTCGACTGCAATCCAGGAGGCACGAGTGCCACCGACGCCAGGGCGCCTCTGGCAATTCGAATGATATAGGCTATGTTCATGCCAATGGAACAATTCAGGGAGCATCGGCCGCACAAAGTGCATCTTCCGAAAAGAGAATCTATCCACTCTTGCACAATATCCCTGGTTAAAGCCTTTGCTTTTACCCATCCTGGAGCCTTTTTGCCCAAAAGGGTAAAATACTTCTTAAAAATTTGTTCAACTAAGCTTAATTTATAGGCCGGGATAGCTGGAATTTCCTTTGTGGCTAGATAATAATGACACGAATCAGCACACAGCCCGCAGTGGACGCAGGAATTGAGATAGGCTGCATATTGATTGTTTAATTTCTGATGGAAGATCTGAAGCACTTTTTTGAGATCTTCAGGCCTTAAATTTTCAATTCTTTCTTCAAAAGAATCCTTCTGTTTATTATTTTCGCTTTTCATATCTCAAATTTTATTTTTTGGGGCAGTACTCCCCTTCTTCCATAAAATAGGCCAAACAGAATTCTTACATAGAAGAACAATACGCAATGACGAATTTTCCCCAAAGGAATATACAGGAAGAGGATACTGCTGATTATAAAAAAATATGTTTTTAACACAGGATAAAAAGTACTGAGGAAGGCCAGAGCCAGAAACAGGTCCACCATAAGATTGGCCGCAAAATCATCAGGACAACTTATCTTTCTAAGTGAGGTATGGATTATTCTTTTAGCAAAAATTCCTATCCCACAGATAAAACCAAGCCCGATGAGAATACGAAAGACAAATACAAAGGGCATTTTGAGTTCCAGAGAAATAACAAGGGAAAAAAGGTAGAAAAATGCTACAAAAATTCCCCCATGATAGAATATCCCTGCCAGATAGCTGAGGATATGTCGTCTGGCGCTCTCCTTTTCCCAGGGCATCATCGCTTTTCCAAAAGCATAGAAAATTCCCTTTTTTCCCTCTCCTTGTGACCGAGCGTAGTGAGGCTTTCGGCCAAAGGAAAAGGTCTTTAAAACTAGGAAGATGAGAGATATGATGCAGATAAGAAAAGAGCCTGAGACTCCCCATTTAAGAACAGCGAGCATTGAAGTTATTCCCTCCTAAACACAGCCATCAGGCTTCGGGAGCCCTGCAACTTTGCAGGCCCCTTTGGCAGGTCCTGAAGGGAACAGCTCATAAATATGCCTGAGTTGTAATCCAGTACTTTTACAAACCTTTCGAACCATCGGAGCTATATTTTTTTCTAGATAATAATCACGGATATAATTAATGACTGCCCAATGGTCTTCAGTCAGCACCAGAATTCCTTCTTCTTCTCTGGCTAAGATTTCAGCCACATCTTTATTCCACTCCTTTGGATCGATTAAAAATCCCTCTTCGTTGACTTCGAGCTTTTTTCCTTTTCCTTCTATAAAGGGCATTCTCACTCCTCTTTTTGAGTTTCAAGAACGCGGTATTATACCATATCAGGATTTTAGCCGCTATTCTCACCTTACGGTAAACGCCTTAATCCTTGGAATTTTAAGAATAGCTTTTTTAATCTAAATTTCTCGACGAAAAAAATGCTTGTAAGAAAATTTAAAAATTTTTTATTATGAATATTTAAGAAGAAAAAACTATATTATTCCATGTAAAGGAGATTTTTTCATGAAAAAATATTTGAATTGGACTATTTCGGTTAGCTTGCTTTTTATTACTGCTTCAGCGATAACCTACACGATTCATTATTTTATTTTTCAAGATATGCACCATATCTTTATCTATATGATTGGAGATATTGGTTTTCTCTTTCTTGATGTCCTCTTGGTCATTTTGTTCATTGAAAGGGTTTTGGCTCGCAGAGAAAAACGATCAATCATGAAAAAGCTTAACATGGTTATTGGGACTTTTTTTAGTGAAGTCGGCCTGGAACTTTTAGAGAAGTTCTCCGATTTCACCCAAAACTCTCAAGTCCTGGAGAAACAGTTAGAAATCAAGCCAAATTGGAATAAAAAAGATTTTAAGCAGGCAATCAGGGCCACGCAAAGTTTTCCCTACGAGATCAAAATCGATAAAGACAGTCTATCGAATCTCTGTGAATTTCTTCTCAACAAACGATCTTTCATGCTTCGTCTCCTTGAAAATCCTAACCTGCTCGAGCATGAACGCTTCACTGATTTATTGTGGGCCATTTTCCATTTAACCGAAGAACTTGCATTCAGAGGTGATAAATTAAAAGAGCTCCCCGATTCTGATTACAGTCATTTAGCTGGGGACTTGAAAAGAGCTTATTCTCAGATAACCACTGAATGGGTAGCCTATACAGAACATCTCCAAAGAAGCTACCCCTTTCTCTTTTCACTCGCTGCCAGAATAAATCCCATGAATCCCCAGGCATCCCCATTAGTCATTTCATGATAATTTCAACCGGTTGGCTGAATTCTAGCCCGGAGAACAAAGAACTGAAGCCGAAAGTAAAAATATACAGAAATTAAAAGACAAAGAAATTTTTAAGAAAAGATGCTTGAACTCGCGTCAGGCGCTAATAATTTACAACAATATCATCCTGGGTATCAAAAATTTTGTCTTTTCCAGCCGAGGTGAGACGGAAGTCATCGTCTGATAATCTCTCATATTTAATTTCTGTTCCCCAACTGTCATACTTCTCGGCTGCCATGACACGAAAAACTTGAAGTTCTTTCAGGCTTGTGGGAGTTCTTCCCCTGCTGGCAATAAAAGAAGTGATCGCTCTCTCCAGGGTTTTCATGTTCATCTTTGTCAGGTTTTCTCTGGTTTCCTCGAACGCTTCAACTTGCTCGACGATTTCTTCAGTTTTTTTTGAACCCTTTAATCCAAGATAATAGTATAAAGCTAAACCCAAAATAATAACCGCTGCGATTCCTTTCCATTTTGTCCTTGTTGAAGGTTCTTTAGAAGGTTTGCTTAAAGGCAATTTTTCTTTCTTTTTTTTAAAAAGGACAGCCATCTTTCCCTCCGATTCCCCTTAGAATTTATAGCATAGGACTTACCTGTTGTCAATTTGGGTTGGCTAATAGTGTTATTTAACAAAATTTGTCTTTTTTTTGTATTTAAATGACAAAAAATGTCAATAATTAAAAGAAAAAGGTCGAATTTATTTTTAATTTATTTATTTTCAATAAATTATATTTAATACCCTTGGCATAAAAATTGCTAGTTTATTAGAAGGAGAGAAATTACTCTCTCCTATACCAGAGGAAAAGATTATACTCATAAAGAAATTGGAAGCTTCAAAGAAAATAGTGTAAGAATGGAAGAAAAAGATCACCCTAAAAATAAAAACTTTAAGTTATTGACAATGAAGGAGAAAAATAATATAAAGAAAAGAAATCGGGGTGATGTCAATTTCACATACAATAATAGACAAAGCATACAGGGAAAATAAGAGGAGGCCAGGATGGCAAGAACTAATCGAGGGTTCACGCTAATCGAGCTCCTTATCGTGGTTGCGATAGTTGGACTTCTGGCTGCCATGTTCATTCCTAATGCTCTAACAGCTATTCAAAAATCTAAGCAGAAAACCACTATGAAACATCTCTCTAATATTTCTACCGCTATCGCAGATTATATAACCGATCACGGAATAGCCCCTGTTCAAGATGGCACCTATGATGGAAGTTCTACGTTTTATGATTCTATTTCAACTTTCTATATTAAGGTCCTTCCTATCACAGATGAATGGGGGAATGGATATCGCGTCTGGTGCGGTTCAGCTGCCACCCAATATGGAATCTCGAGCCCGCTCCAGGAAGATTATATAGTTGCTTCCTTTGGCCGCGATAGAACCCAAGAAGATTTTACATTTGATTTCAATGCTCCTGAATCTGGACTTTATGAGGTCAATTCTTTATCGGATTTTGATAAAGATTTAGTTACATACAACGGCAATTGGATTCGTTACACTAGAGTTGCTGTGAGCAGTGGCAGCTAAATTAATCTTTTCAATAAATATAATTACCTCAAATTAACAAAAGAAAAGATTTATTCTGCGTTATTTTTCTTCCACCACTTCTTCCACTTTTTATGGTTTTCCCCAAAGTCCTCTCCTGTTATCTTCTCGAGAGCTACTGCAGCATTCCGTTGGACGTTCTTATCCTTATCTCTCAAAGCATCAATCAGAGGCTCCACTGCCCGGCTATCCTTTATCTCGCCGAGCGCTGCTGCGGCAATTCCTCGAATATCTTTTGACTTATCTTTTAGAGCAGAAATCAAAGACTCAACCGAACGGGGATCCTTCATTTTGCCAAGTGCCGCTGCTGATTTCCATCTAACATTTTCATCCTCTTCCTTATTGTTTAAGAGAAACATTAGAGTTTCAATGCTGCGAGGGTCCTTTATCCTTCCCAGTGCCTCTGCTACAATTTCTCGAAAATCCCTATCTTCATCATCTAGGGCAGCAATCAATGGCTCCACTGCCCGACGGTCTTTTATCTCCCCTAAAGCCCTGGCTGCATTTTTTTGAACTTCTTTACTCTCATCTTTCAGTGCTGAAATCAGGGGCTTCACCGCTGGCTTACCAATTTTTACCAGCGCATCCGCGGCATTAGCGCCGTGTCTCTTATCTTCCAGGGAAGTAATGAGTTGCTTGATTTCTCGAGAATCCTTAATATTCTCGAGCGAGATCGCAGGCATCAATTTGACCTTCAGACTCCCATCTTTGATAGCCGCGATCAGAGGATCATTCCCGAAATACTCTCCCATGATTTCAAATATTTTTGGCAAAAAAGAGCCCTGGGCCCTGAACGCCTCCCAGAAAGGTGCATCAGAAGCACTCATGTGGACAGCTCCTATTTTATCTGGGGGATTGATGGTTGCTTTAAAGGGTTCTTTATAAGAAGGGATATTCGGAATCTCAAACGAAATTGTGCCTGACAAAGAAGCTCCAGCATATTCATATCTCTCTAATGAATAAACAGCTCCTAAGGGCTTCCCTATTGCCTGTATTTTAATAATCGCATCATAGAGCTTGGCATCGGCTCCTACAACCTTAATTCCAGCGTTTTCAAGAAGTTTTCCAGTCCAATCTTCAAAAGGAAGACTGACATCCTTTGCTTTCTCATAGGATTGATTAACAACTATCCTTACTACTTTTGCCGAACGGAAAGCTTCCATCTGTTCCAGTCGAGCAAGTCTATTTAACCTTGATAATACATCCTCAGTAAAGCGTTGTTCCGGATAGCTCTCCAAGAACTTCTGGTAGGCAGGAATTGTATTTTCTTTTACAGCCTCCTTGTAACGCAGCTCCATAATTCTATCTTTTGCTTTTTCGGCATTGCTTCCCTCAGGATATACTTTCAGGAATTCCTCATAAGCCTCAATAGTATTTGTCGATTCAGCTTGCCTCCACCGTTTTGGCATCGAAGCACATCCTGCAACAATGGCCACTACGACTAACAGCAAAAGAATGAATTTGGTTTTCATTTATTCCTCCTTGATAAAAAAAGTACAGTCAGGAGAAAAAAATCATATGTCAGTTTAAAGAGACAAGTAAATAGCCTTTTGAGATGAATTTTGAGGTGATTTTTTAACTCTTAAAAACTAAGCAAATCTTTAAAAGAATACAACTAATATCTTTATCAATTACAATATATTATATGAATAATTTTATTAAAAAATAGAATCTTATCTGATTTCATTTGAATTTATAGTAAAAAATGGCATGACATAATTAATTTATTGCCATTATTTTCAATGGTTCTTCAACTTGCTAGCTTAGAGAAAAACTTTGAGTATTTCAGATCGAGGGATTGTTTGCAGATTCCCGGCATCATCGCTTAGAATAACAACATTCTTTCCCCATGCAATTAATTCTCCAGATACAACTTGGTCTCCTGGGGTACAAACACTAATACGACTTCCTTTACTAGAGTCTTCTATAACATAATCAGGAATATTTACTGATGTATCCAGGGGTTCGCTGATTTGGCACCAAACCTCGCCTTCAACCTCATACTTCATCCATCCAAAGAAAAATATAAAAGATTCGTATGTAACTACT
>Ga0209636_10002449_pt1 | contig 18902 bp, 21 predicted proteins | sample DeeMarSWOR152_54_FD_187464 | JGI IMG/M metagenome (GOLD analysis project Ga0209636, IMG submission 187464) | Marine sediment microbial communities from White Oak River estuary, North Carolina - WOR-1-52-54 (SPAdes) (version 2) | ecosystem: Environmental > Aquatic > Marine > Intertidal zone >... | reverse complement strand
AAACATAGATGTAGACAGAGGTGAGATTGTTTTTCAATAAATGCCTTCTTGCCTCAGATAAACACAAACACTAAATATGTAGAAACGCATTTGGTGCAGCCCATTCTGTGTATTGACATTGAGAAATCTATAATTATACTATAGTATTGTAAATGAAATGGGGAATGGTCTCACCAGGTGGCGTATTGGAAGTTGATTCTATTGTGTATATTCTTAAATCAGTGAGGTTTTTTTGAATGTCTTTATTTGACCCTACTACAAAGACAAAAGAGATTGAAAATATTGTAGTTCGAGATAACAAACGTAAATATTATCGTATACCTCGTGCCAGCAGATGGTACGGTGGCATAGCAACAGCAGACTGCTGTGGCTGTAATCTAAAATGTGTCTTTTGCTGGAGTAATAAACCACGCGATAATCCAGAACAGATCGGTGAGTTTTATTCTCCTGAGCAGGTGTTCAACAAGATTAGCTCTTGTGCATTTCGACACAATTATCGTCTTGTCCGTATCAGTGGTAATGAACCTACCATAGCAAAGAAGCATCTCTTAAAGATTCTATCTCTCATAGATAAGACCAACTATCTTTTCATTCTCGAGACGAATGGCACGCTGCTTGACGAGGAATTTGTCATGGATTTGTCGAAACATAGAAATCTTCACATTAGGGTGTCACTGAAGGGCACGAATGCAGAAGAATTTTCGATGATGACCGGGTCGATTCCTGATACATTTGAACGGATAGTAGCGAATTTGGAACTTCTCATTGCATATAAAATCAGATTCAATGTTGCAGTAATGCTCTCGTTTAGTCCTGATAAGCATATTGCAGTATTGAAAGAGAGATTACATGCCATAGCTCCATTTCTCCTTGATGACTTTGAAGAAGAGTATGTTTTTCTCTATCCTCACGTTATAAAAAGACTGAAGCATGCTGGCATGAAGCCTCTCGTCGCCTATACACCGAGTGGTATTCCAAAGCCATTGATTTAATTTCCACACATTTGATTCGCATCTTGCATTTTAATAGATTGCCTTTATAATGATTCATGCCAGAATTGCCGGAACTCGAGGTCATCAAAGAGAATCTCGCCTCACAGATCAAAGGTAAGAACATAAAGAGACTCAAGATTTTCAAACCATATGTTCTCAAAAGCTGTTTCACTGAATGCCTCACCGACGAGAGCGTAAAACGTATCCAGCGGAGAGGCAAATATCTCATCATCGAACTCACTCACCATAGAATAATCATACACCTTATGTTACGGGGTTCTATTCAGTACGCCCTCCCTCAATCGAGACTTAAAAAAAACACTGCGGGGTTATTGGAGTTCGAGGATGGCACAGTGCTTGAGTTGAACGAGACTGGTCATAAAAAAATGATGTCACTGTATATACTCTCTCAGGATGACATATTGAGTAACCTTGAGAATTGTGGACTCGATCCGTTGAGCAATAGTTTTACTCTCGAGCGCTTCAGGGCTGTTCTGCATGAAGAGCCACAACAACTGAAGTCTCTTCTTCGGAATCAAAAGAAGATAGCAGGAATTGGTAATGCGTACGCTGACGAGATTCTCTGGAAGGCTCAACTATCACCATTTAAGTTAAGCACGAAACTAACAGACAAAGAGATCAAGGCTTTATATAGAGGCATCATAGAGATTCTCGCATGGGCAATCTGGACAATCCGGAAAAAGGGGATTTCAGAAAAAAGGGATTTTCTCAATGTTCACCAGAGAAAAAATCTTCCATGTCCCCGCTGCAAAGACCCCATTCACATGGTAAGTTTTTCTCATTTCGATACCTATTATTGTCCCAGTTGTCAGACGCAGGGAAGAATATTGAAAGGCCGTCACATATCAAAATTATTTAGATAAACAGGGTCTTTTTGATGTTATTTAAGAAATTAGTTGAATATTCAAGAGAGATCAAAAGGGTCTCATCGAGGAATGCAAAGATTGACATTATCACTCAATTTCTCGGAGGATTAGACAGGGAAGAGGCAGAAATAGGAGTGAATTACATCGCAGGCAGCGTGAGACAGGGCAGATTGAATCTCGCGTGGAAGGGGCTTTCTGAACTGATGCATATCAGCCTGATCCAGCCCGTGAAATCACCCAATCTGCTCGAGGTAGACGAATTTCTCAGTAAGACACAATCAGCCAGAGGGAGATCGAAAATACAGGTTCTCAGGCCACTCTTTATGCGTCTCTCTACGCAAGAGCGAGAATACCTCGCAATGCTCATTTTGGGTGGTGTACAACAGGGAGCAGGTGAAGGGCTTGTTAAGAAAGCCTTGTCTCAGTTTTTTGACACAGATGACTCTGCAATTGAATATGGGTATATGCACAAACCTAACATAGGCAAGCTCTTTGAGTATTTGCTCCAAAAAGGTAAGGCTGGCATACGCAATCTGGGTACACAGATTTTTAGTCCGGTCAGACCGATGCTTGCCCAGACCGCGGAATCAGTAGAGGAAGTCTTTAGAGAGTACAACGATTTTGCCCTTGAACACAAGCTGGATGGTATCCGCATACAGGTACACAAAGGAGGCGATGTCGTGAAGATCTTCTCTCGTCATTTGAAGGAGATCACCATGCACTTTCCCGAGCTCGTGGATTGTGCAAAGACACTGCCTGTTGATGAAGTTATTCTCGATGGCGAGGCCATCGGGATTACCCGAGACGGTAGACCACTGCCGTTTCAGCTCTTGGCAAAGAGAACAACAAGGAAGAAAGGCATCGACAATATAAAAAAGAGCATCCGCGTGATTCCGCAATTTTTCGATATCCTCTATCAAGAGGGGCATGACTACATATCACTACCATATAGAGAACGATGGGAAATTCTCGGTCGTATGATTACGAATAAGCGTTTTCTCACACACAGGGTGCTTGCTCGAAGCAAGGTCCAAGGCGAGACATTTTTCGAAGATGCACTCAGCAAAGGAAGCGAGGGAGTCATGGTGAAATTGCTCGATTCTCAATACAAGGCGGGAAAAAGAGGAAAGCTTTGGTTCAAGATAAAGAGGGCTAACACAGTCGATTGCGTGATACTCGCTGCAGAATGGGGGCACGGTAGAAGGACTGGGTGGTTATCTAACCTCCACCTCGGTATTCTCGATGAGACACGGTCAAGGTTCTTGATGGTCGGAAAGACTTTCAAGGGGCTGAGTGACGAGATGATGAGATGGTTGACCGAACATTTGCAGCGAATCAAAGTGCACGAGGATACCTGGACAATCTATGTGAAACCAGAGATCGTTGTAGAGGTTGCCTTTAACGAGGTACAGACCAGTCCAAAATATGATTCGCGTGTTGCACTGAGATTCGCTCGGGTTAAGACAATCAGGCATGACAAAGCGCCTTATGAGATTAACACGATTTTGGATTTAGAGACATTTATGAAACGAGGAGGAATACATGAACTATGAAGAAGAAAAAAAAATGCATGTTTCTTTTTGTGGTTCATACTGTCACATATGTGATTGGCATACAGGAAAGATCAGAAAGACTGCCAAGGCAGCGCTCGACATGGTACAGGAATACGGTGGATTTAAGCGTTTATTTCAGGACAAAGTCGATGTTAATAATCTACTGCAGGGTTTGAACATACTTGCAGAATCGAGTATTTGTTCAGGATGCAAGGCAGAGACGGGTGCGGACGAGCGATGTGCAATCAGGAGATGTTGTTCCTCCAAAGGACTTGATCTTTGTAGTGCATGTTCTGAATTCCCCTGTGAGACACTCAAGAAAAATCCTGGTGTCATAAAGTTTCACTGTATCGAAAATCTGTTCAAGATTAACGAGATTGGCATCGGGAAGTGGATTGATCAACAGTGGTCAGCATATATTGATTAAACAGATGAGCTCGAGAGGAGATATCATGCTGCAGTTAGATAGATACATGAACAAGGCACTGGAGATGGGTATTACGGGAGCAAGAATAATCGACCCTGAGACCGTGGTGGTCGGAAACTGGGTCAGACTGAAATGTCCGTATGGCTGTTCAGGTGTAATACGTCAGATGTGAACAGCCATGATTGAGATCGATGGAAGTTATCTTGAAGGTGGCGGCCAAATTGTGAGGACTGCTATCGCGCTCTCAGCAATAACAGAAAAGAGTATTCGGATTTTCAACATAAGAAAGGGAAGAGAAAAACCAGGACTAAGGCCGCAGCATCTCGAGGGCATTAAGGCAGCTGCAAAGATATGTAATGCGGTTACTGAAGGGTTAACGATCAATTCATTGGAGGTATTGTTTCAACCAGGTAAGATCGCTGGTGGAGCGTTTACTATTGACACAAAAACGGCCGGTTCAATTACATTGATTCTCCAGACACTCGTCCCCCCTGGATTGCATGCAGATTCTTCATTGAATCTTACTATAAAAGGAGGTACGTCGGTTCCATTTAGCCCGACAATGGAATACTTCCGAAGTGTTTTTTGTTATTATCTACGACTGGTGGGTACACAGATTTCTTTGAAAGTACAGAGGCACGGCTTTTACCCAGCTGGAGGAGGTGTTGTCTCGGTTGGCATCAAACAAAGTACGACGGAAAATTTAGAGATGCTGGATCGCGGTGATTTGCATAGAGTAGATGTCCTCTCAGTTGCCTCAACGCACTTAAAATCAGCAAATGTTGCTGAACGGATGATTGATGGTTTTAAAAAGGTGCTGCCTCATGCACAATTTACTTGCGAGTATGTACAGTCAGATTCACCAGGATGTTTTGTCCATGCTACTGCCAATTGTGAAAAAAGTCGACTTGGTGCCAGCACCTTGGGAAGAGTCGGCAAGAGGGCGGAGGATGTGGGTAAAGAAGCAGCGCTTGGATTGAAATCAGCGCTTGGAACAGATTGTCCAATAGATTCCTGGATGGTTGATCAAATAATTCCGTATCTGGCTCTCGCCACATCGAGAACTGGCAAGCCATCGAACGTGAAAATTCCATCTTTAACAAAACACGCAGAAACCAATATTTGGGTGGTCAAGAAATTCTTGCCGATAGAGTTCGAGATTGTGCATAATGTGATGACATGCACAAAGGTTAGCTAGCAAGAGAACTAACCTATACAAAGTCATGAAAAAGATGAGGAGGAAAAAAACTGTATATCAATCATTTGCGCGTCTCTATGCGAGAGGTCCTTATACCTTTAGTGAAACTATGGCAAAATACCTGCCGCGAATCCTTAGGAAATTCAGAATCGAACCAAAGACATTATTGGATGTAGCGTGTGGTGACGGAAGGTTTGCAGTCATCATGGCCAAGAAAGGGATGCGTGTGGTCGGTGTAGACAGTTCTGCTCATATGTTGAAGTATGCGAGAGACAGGACAGAAAAAGAAAAAGTTAAGATTGTTTTTTATCACCAGAGTATGCAAAATCTCTCACTAAGAAACAAGTTCGATTTAGTAACCTGCTGGTATGATAGTCTAAACTATTTATTAACAGACACAGATTTAATCAGGACATTTAAGAATGTCAGCAGTGTACTCAATGAGAACGGTTTGTTTGTTTTTGATATGAACACACTATATGGTCTATCCCAAATCTGGAGAAGACATTCTCCAAGTGTCCAACAGAATACCGATGATACATTTGAAGTACATCATAGTTATCGATTTGATAAGAGGACTAATAGTGCGTTTCTGGATATAACCGGTTTCTGCAAACGTGGGAAATGCTGGGCGCGGATCAAAGAGACACATCAGGAAAGAGGTTATACACTAAAGAAGATAAGGAAATGCCTCTATAAGGCGAAGCTTAAGGAACGTGCCTGTTGGGGAGATATTCGCAGGATGTCTAAACCCAAGAGGACGAGTGGCAGAGTTTGGTTTGTCGTGCAGAAGTGTTCATGAAAATAACTGAGCGAGATTGGGATTGGTGGGCATATTTCTGGCGGGTGATTCATCGCCAGACAATTTCCCGTGTTGAAGAGTGGGATAGAAATGTTGCTCGGTTTATCATTGAAGTCCTTGGCCTGAGAAAGGGAGACAAGCTCTTAGATCTCGGTTGCGGTAGCGGTGAGCATACGAGATACCTTACTCATAAGGGAATAGTATGTACCGGTATAGAGGTAGCGCCTTCATTGGTAAAGTATGCTCAGAACAGAGCTCGGCAGGAGGCCGCTAGCGTGAATTACATGTGTAAGGACATGAGAAGGATAACATACAAAAATGCATTTGACCACTGCATCATGGTAAGTGGTACGTTTGGGTCTTTTTCAAACACAGGAAATGTAGGACTACTTAAAAAGATAAGGAGAGCATTGCGATTGGAGGGTACCCTATTACTGGACATAAGAAATGCTTCCTATCCACGGGTACATGAGGAATCTTGGATGAGTTTGAATGGCGGATATTTACTTTTTAAGAATAGATACAATAGAATCACACACAGAGAAGGTAGTGAATACATGTTTATTGATGAAAATGGTAATGTAAATGTACCGACAAAAAACCTAAAACGTGCATCGTGCCGTCTCTATACTGTGTCAGAAATGAGAAAAATGCTGCATTCGCTCGGCTTTGCTTTCCTCGGCGCCTACAGTGACTTCAGACTACCACCGACTAACTATAAGCCTTCGTACAAGGGAAACATCGTAATCTGTGTCAAAAAACTAAGCTTCTGAACACACATGCAATTGACTTTACAGCCCATGCGAGTATTATATGTTGATTCGACATCTGTACAATTGAACAATTGTACATGTATCGAAATGAGAGGAGGGGTGGATTATGAATAGAAATGTACGAGAGAAACCTATGAAGGAGATACTGTATAGAGAATCTCGGGTGGCAAGAGCACTGGGCGAGCCTTCGAAATATGCCATTGTTGATCTGTTGCTCAGGCACGGACCAGTGAATGTCTATGAGATTGCAAAGAAAGTTCACCGTTCGGAATCAACGGTGTCTCACCATTTGTCAAAACTCAGAGGTCTGGAAATTGTACGATATGAAGCAAAGACAGACGGCGTGTATTATTGGATTAAATACCCAAAGGAGTTAAAGGGGATTGTTAACTCTCTTAAGATATTCATCAACAGAACCCAGGAGGGATTACAGTATGAGACCTAGAGGCCATTTCGACATCTGTACAATTGCACAGATATCGAAATGTGTCAGCGTGTTTAGGTGCCTATTATTGTTATTGTTTTTTGAGAGGGGATATTGAGAAGGGTGTAGTTTCTCAGGAGGTGATTGTGGGTGAGGCTGTTTTTGATAGTGTTGCGCGATATTATGATAATGAAGTTTCATGGTTTGCTGATGATATTCCTTTTTATAGAGAGTATGCAAAAGAGTGCAGGGGAGAGGTACTCGAATGTGCCTGTGGCACCGGACGTGTTCTCATCCCGATCGCACAAACAGGTATCAAGATTACTGGGTTTGATGTATCTGATGAGATGCTGCGTGTTGCGCGTGAAAAATTAGAAAGACTCGATCAAAAAACAAGAGATAATATCACACTGCTCCGTGCTGATCTGGCACATTTTGATCTGCATAAGGAGTTTCCTTTCATATTCATTGCATTTCGTTCATTTCAATCACTCCTGAAAAGAAAGGAACAGGGCGAATGTCTTGCATGTGTACACAATCATCTTGCTGATGACGGTGTCTTTATTCTCGACCTCTTTGCACCACTCCATAATCTGTTAGCCCAGGAAAAAAGAAGCGTGTATCTCGGGATGTTTTATGACAAAGACAATGGAGTCTCAATAACACGCCGTGCTGAAGACCACTATGACTTGGCAAATCAGACGCTTAAAGAGGATAGGTTCTACGAATGGACTGACACAAAAGGTGTATTCCATCAGCACATCTGGACTTTTGAACTGTCATACCTCTTCAGGTATGAAGCAGAATTACTGTTGGAAAAATATGGTTTTATGGTTGAGAATGTCTTTGGTGATTTCAGAAAATCACCATACAATTATTATTCAGGTGAGCAAGTTTTTGTAGCAAGAAAGAGACAATGAATGGCGTTGATGCCAGAATAAGACTTGCCACCGAGAAAGATATTGATACGATTTTTCAACTTTGGGTTGAGTCTATGGAGTTGCATGAAGAACTCGATCCCCTGATCTTTGGTTTCATATCTGACAAGATAGAAGACGGAAAGAAATTTATCATAGCGCAATTCAGAAAGAAATCTTCGATCCTGCTTGTTGCCGAGAAAGAAGCAAAAGTAGTAGGCTATCTTTTAGGAGAGATAAGAGAGCGGCTTCCTTTTCAAAGACTCCAAAAGACTGGGTACATCTGGGACATCGTTGTTACCGATTGTGAACGTGATAAGGGGATTGGCTCGCTGTTGTTAGAGAAAGCATTTGAATTCTTCAAACACCGAGGTCTAGCCACAGCGATGCTCAATGTATCTGAGAAAAACACGGGTGCCCTGCGATTCTATGAGAAACACGGATTCGAAACGTACCTCAGGTATATGGTGAGGAGGAGCTTGTAGGTCGAGAAGGGATTGCTTTGATTGATTCTTTGAGAGAAGTAAAATGTAGTATTGTCGATTCACGATTCGGTGAGATCGGAATTGTGTGGGTAGGCAATCGTAAAAGGGCAAAGATTATTCGCATATGTCTGCCAGCAGCGATAAAAATGATTCACGTTATTAAGGGCGCATATCCGGATGCAGTATCTGATAGTGTATCCGTGATTCAAAGGGTGTGTAGAAAGATAGAAGACTATTTAAATGGTTCACCTATTGAGTTTGATCTTGATATTCTTGATGAATCCTGCCTTTATGCATTTCAAAAAGAGGTGTTATGGGCCGAACAGAAAATACCCTATGGCAGAATCAGTACCTATGGAAGATTGGCTCTCAAGATTGGTAGACCCTGTGCGGCACGCGCTGTCGGGACAGCACTTGCACGGAATCCATTTCCTATTATCATCCCCTGCCACAGGATAATTAGGGCAGATGGGACACTCGGCGGTTATCAAGGTGGGATCAAATTGAAGCGAGCCCTTTTAGAGCTCGAAGGTGTTCAGTTCAGTCGTTCGGGCAGTGTTGTCTTGGAAGAGGTGTGGTGATAGCTTTCTTTACTCCTTGATCGTAAATTCCCAAGAACAGTAAAGATCTGGTGGATGGAGGTCAGGTGGACATACAATACAACGCGTCTTTATGCGTGGATCGATTATCCTTGCAAAATAGGTATATTCAACAATCCCTACTGATTTGCAGGGAAAATCTGGCAAGTTCTTTCTCTTTCTTGCTTCCTGGACTCGGCAATTTATCATCCTCAGGACACATCGGTCCTCTTGGACCTCCACTACTTCTTGAATATTGACGAAGGCATAGAGTCGAAATCGCAGTGCCTGGATTAATGCAGGAATTCCTCCGCCAGGCGCTATCTTGAGGCGTTTCATTATTCGTCGAGCCTCAACCTGTGTGAATGCTTCCCACGCCTTACGGTCGAGTTCAATGGCAATGTCTATGCCGTACTTGTTCTCCACAGTTTGAAACCAAAGACCATCATGAGCCAGCCAATTTTTTGCTGCATCGCTTAAGAGTTCCAGAAGTTCTTTTTTACTGAGATCGGCTGGTTCTACCAGACTCATTACGCTGCCTCATAAAATATTTGACCTTCATGAATGGTCCTCTTTATTGTTTTTTTCTGTATCATGTGTTCGATATACTTTATTGTTTCTTGTACATGCAAATCCATGATCTTGCAGATATCATCTGTTGTTACAGGTCTTCTTTTTACTATATCTAGAATCATTTTCTCTATATCTTCACCTCGAGCAGATCTTCTTTTTGCATCTGTTTCGGCGACTATCTCTGCCTTCTCTCCCAAGATGGCTCTTACTCGCTCTAACTCCTCTTGAGTCAGAGGCGCTGCATATTTTTCGCTCGGCGGTCTGACTACAGTATTCAGATGGATCTTGTCCGGGACGATTTTATGTATGATATCTCTCAACGCCACTATCTCTTGCTGCGTATCATTTATCCCTTTTACAAGCATGAGTTCGAGCCATATTTTACCTCTATACATTTTCCTGAATTTTATGAGGCCTCTGATTATTTTGTGGATAGTGATAGCGCGGTGTGCGCGGTTTATCTTTCTGAAAATTCTCTCGCTTGATGCACATAATGTGGGAAGCACTACATCTGCAGAGAGAAGGTCTTTCTGCACGCTTGACTTGTAAAGGAGTGAGCCATTCGTAAGCACAGCGATCGGGATCTGTGTGATTTTTTTCACCTCCTTTATGAGGTATCCTATTTTTGAATGAAGTGTCGGTTCACCTGAACCAGAAAACGTGAGGTAATCAATATGATTACCCTCTCTGAGTGCTTTCTTTACATCACTGAGTACTGCGTCTGTTGGTGAATATTCTCTTCGCTCAATCGTTTGCCTCGTTGTTGGACCAAGTTGGCAATATATACAATTGAAACTGCACAGTTTGAATGGAACCAGATCAATGCCGAGCGAGAAACCAAGCCGTCTCGATGGAACTGGTCCGTAGATGTACTTATGCTGCACTGCTGCTTATGAGAATAATGCTCTCTGCCCTGATATTGATATGTCGGGCAATGACTGGACATTTCACCTTAAGGAGGAAAAAAATCGGACGATTCTGGTTTGACAGTGTCTCATAGTTGCCCTGACCTTTACTTATAATCATATCCGTTTCTGTAAAGATCTTTTTGAACTTCTCTGAGCAGAGTTTTAGGATTGTGCCCGGTGCATCACAACCAGATGAAACGATCTCTGCAACCTCACCGATGCCTGCATCATCCGCATCTTCAATGGTTGCATCGTTGATTATTGGTCTGCTGCGTACTGCGTATTGTACTGGTTTTTTGAGTTGTTCGATGAGCAGTCTATCAAAGACTGTTTCTCCTGCATTGTCAGCGATATAGAGGATTTTATCCGCATTATTGAGGGCGTTCTTGAATGCTTCGTATTCACATAGATCAAAATCTTTGGTATAGAGGTCTGCTAATTCTTTCTCTAGATCAAAATCAGGATCAGCGCCCAAATCTATTGCATTACCAAATGCAGCAAATTTTAATGCAGTATAGAGTGGATCATCGGATGATACTATCTTCTTTTTCAAATCTGGATAGAGCGATAAGAGACGTGCGGTGTACGTCTTCTTTATCTCCCGAAATGGATCAGGTATGCCAGAGACATTATAAATGGCTTTGTACACAATCATGCCGATTTCAGGTGGTGTGGATTCCAGTGAGATTTTGGTGAGTTGAAGTGCAATGCTGTTGAGTACCTCTTTGATATCTTGTTCGTTTAGTTGCGCTATGCGTGCCGCTTCTATTGCCTGTTTAAAAAAGCAGGGGATGCATTCTAGGTATGTCTTCGTTTTATTTTATTCCTTTCATCGAGTGTGACAACTCTTGTCTTTATGCCTTCAACATCAGTAGCATTCACCAGGGCATATGAAAGTATGCACAGCTTATCACCGATTTTGCCTTTTCGTGATGCTGGTCCGTAGAGTACTATTCTCCTTGAGCCTGCTTTCTCTTCAATTGTGTAGGTGATGAGTCGTTCGCCATTATTATAGTTGAGGACATGGACCTTTTCTCCGGGGACAAGACCTGCTGCCTTCATTATTTGAGCATCGATTCCCATGCTTGCCTTGTAGAACAGCTGTGTATGCGTGATGGTTGCTTCGGTAATCTTTGATTTCAATATCTCAATAAGGATTCCCGGATTACTGCGTTGTGCTAATCCTTTTTTGATTATGGCGTGATGACTCCTAAATGCGATTTTTGGAAGGCGTCTTGCTGAGAAAAACCTTGCATCTGTTGTATCTGAACCAGATCTTGGTTTTCCTCGTTGATAGTCTATCGCGTAGCCGATCAGTAAGACATTACCGTATATTCGAGTCGGCTCAGTGTAGACACCGATGAGTCTGTTGAGTGTTCCCTTTATATTAGTCTCTTCTCTGAGCTCGCGTATGACCGCCTGTTCTGGTAGTTCATGCTGTTCGATAAAACCAGAAGGAAGTGCCCATTTTCCCTTACCTGGTGCAACACCTCGTTTTATCAGAAGGATCTGATCATCAGCAGTGCACACAAATGCGGCGACACTCGGTAGGGGGTTGGCATAGTATATCCAGCCACATTTGGGACATACTATTCTGTTGCTGTGCATACTTATTGACAAACTACTTTTACAAATTGGGCAAAATCTATATTTTTTCATCTATTTCTTTTCTTTTTTGATTTAATTTTTTAACAAGTGTTGTACAATCAACGTCGTGTTGTCGAGACAATTCTTCGATTGTGCCCCAAAAGGGCTCTCCGCAGACAAGACATGGTAGTCCATAATCAATAAATACCTTTGCGAGCATAGGATATCCCTTGAGAACATCCTCAACCGCTGTATCTCTTGTTATCTGATCCATACCCAATTATATGCAATACTGTCTGAAAATCAAGCTCAAGGTTATAGGAACCTTACCAATGGTAATTCACGAATTTCTCGAACCTAAATGAACAGGCAGCCCCGCAGACTGCTAATCCATGGTGCCGTGATATCTTCTGTATTTTATTCTCAGTGTTTTGTCTTTAACATCCTTGTGATTTGAGGATACAAAGAGGGTCGGTTTTCACCGACCCTTTCCTTATTGCCTGGTTCTGCTGTTGTCTTTTCTATTTAACCATCAGAACTTTGTCTTGTGTCTTAAATCCATCGGCATCTAATCTTATAAAATAAACACCAGCAGCAACTTTCCTAGCCATATCATCGATACCATTCCAAGTCGTAGAGTAGTAACCAGGACTCTGCGTTTCTGAAGCCAAAGTCTTGATTTTTCTGCCACTCACATCATAAATCACAATCTTAACTGATGTTTGATTGGTTAATGCATAGTTTACGCGGGTTTGTTTCACAAAAGGATTTGGACTTACGTTAAATGCAAAAGATATTGGTATGCTTTCTTCTGGACTGCTTTGTATTCCTTGTGAGCCATATACTGTTTCATAACCACCTTTAATGACTAGCTTCACGTTGACATCAGCCTCTGCTCGATAGTGCCTCTGCGTGAGTACTCTCTCATTGAGCCGCGTACCGTTCTGATAAAGACTATAACCCACAATGTTATCACTGTCAATCGCATTCCAATATAGTCCGCCCGCGCCAGATACGAGTGTGGAATAGGCCTTAAACTCAACATCTCGTAATACCTGAATATCCACCTTATCATCCAGTTTGTAGCCGATAACGTCATAATACACTTTCCCTTCTTTTGTAGCTTCAATAATAAACACCACCTCTTCACCATGTTTCCAGGGATTTTTGAAATTACCAACATCATAATTTATGAGATGGTAAGAAGCACCAGCATTACTGGCAAACACACTACCCACACTCTTCTCAGTTAACACATCATGCGGATCCTTCAGACGATACGTCGTAAATACAATGTTCTCAAAACCCACCGCATGCAAATGGGTCCACTCAAGGTGCGATATCCTCCTCTCATCTTCCAAACTATCTCTTGGCTCTCCCGCACCATCGCCTGTGTAGGTTTCAGAATCCAATATATAAATATTATCTTTTCTGTGATCTATGGTACTCTTTAATGTTGCAATCACGGGCCTATACAAATCGGCACAACAATGGTTCATATCTTTCTTTAATTTTTTTTCAACTTTCTTATCACTGCTTCTATCAATGAACCAGACCGGAACACGAGTAGGTTCTGAAGATGTGCCAACATACATATTGATATAAGGCTTTTGTGTTGGAGGTGTTACTATGGAGAGACCTCCTTCTTTATTACTCCATTCAGTCGGATTCCAAGTGCTATCCTTTGTCGCAACAAATTCATAGCCATGACCTGGTTCAATCGCAAAATTAGTGCCCAGCCACCGACCGAGACTTGGATGATAAAAATAATTAAAATACATCTGAGTAGAATCGACAAGATGGGTCACCTTGTTGATCGGTGAACCACTTAGAGCGATCTCATCAGTAATATCACTCACCGTGCTGTAGGCTGCATTGTAGGGAAGTCCAACCCAATTTCGATCTGAAGCACCAGGATTCTCATTCAAGAATCTTGATGAATCTGGAAAATTAGCACCAACCAATACCAAGGTTGTATCCTGTACCGCATTGAACTCGTAAAAATGACCCGGAATAGTCGCAAAATTAATGCCCTTCCACTGACCAAGACTAGGATGCCAAAAATAACTAAATTGCGCCTGAGTAGTATCAACAAGATGGGTCACCTTGTTAAAGACTTCGGCATTCGGACTGAGATCAGCACACAATAAAGAACATGTTGCATACTCACTCTGCCAGGGCAGACTCACCCAGTTGCGATCACCTATGGTATCGGGAGTACCAGAGTGATTTTCATTGAGAAACTTATGAAATACAAATCCCATGTTTGACTTTTTGCTCTTATTTTTTGCTTCGTCAACTGCCATAACAAGATAGTAGAAACTCTCTGTAGAGTCCAAGACACTTGAATCAATATACGTTGTCTCAGGAGGCAAAACAGCACCTATTGAATCTGTAGAGCTAGGGACAAAACTAGGAGCAGTGTCACGATGCACTACATAATAATCCATAGCTTCTGAATTGCCAAGTACGTCTGTAGCTACTTTGTTCCATGTAAGAACAGCATCACTTCCTGATTTTTCAAAGTCAGTAATATATGGTAACGAAGGAGCATTAATATCACGCTGTTTATACCAAATCTTTGGATGAGTTGCACCTGAAGTATCAGTTCTACAATAAACGACATGTCTGCCTAAATCATCAACACATATATCTGGGAAACTGTCAGAATGCGGTGTATCTGTGATTCTCAGCGTCTCCTGCCATGTATTACCCCAGTTAGTTGATTCAAGATAGTAAATATTAGAATTCTTTTCAAAAACCACATATAATCCGCGGCTATCAGCGGCAATCGCTGGATGATGACCATCTGCACAAAGCAATATAGCGTTCTCCCAGCTTGAACCGTTGTTCGTTGAACGACGGTAGTAAATTCCTGGCCCGGGCTTCGTTGTTCGATCATCCTGCCAGACAACGTGAACAGCATCATATGTCGGATCACAATGCGCAACAATATCAGGAAATTCAGAAACACCGTCAACATAAGTCAGTGGAAAACCAATTGAATCATGGACCCATGTTGAACAATGGTCACTGCTTTTGTTATAATATATTTCATAATTCTCAACATCGCTACGGTTATCAGCCCAGGCAATATGAGTAGTAGTGTCATTCACACTCATCGCAGGATGCCACGAATTCCTAATTGCATTTGTCACTGGAACATCATCAGACCATGTACTACCAAGATTTGTAGAATAACTATGATAAATCTCATAATTACCGGCTTCACGCTCACGAGCATGGATTATATGCAAATAACTGCCATCAACAGCAATCCTTGGATGCTTTCCTAACGCCATTGATACAATCGCATCCTCAACCACACTATCGCCTTCGTTTACCAGTCTTGCAAAATAGATGCGGCTATAATCATGGTTCAACTCGTAACTGATCATAATAGAATCCCCTCGTACCGCAATATCTGTAGATCGGTAATCAACACTTCCAGTCTCCCCAATAGTTGTCTCCTCATATGACCAACTTATCCCAGTATCTGTTGAGCGGTAGTAATCAAGGTCATAACATCTTGGCTCATATGACATCAATTTACGTAGCGCAACATGTATTCTCCCTGCAGCATCGGTAGTAACACTGCAATGACCATATTTTTGATTATCCTCATAAAAAGTTACTTTCACATCGTTTCGCCAACCAGTTGGCGACGCGTTGAGCAGAGATACGGTAAAAATCAAGAATGCCACAAATAATACTGGATTTGATTTCTTCATTTCTTCCTCCTCTCCTTATTCAATTTTCACCATTATTTTTGCTATTGAGTAGTTACCTCCTTTCAAACTTACAAAATAGATTCCAGTTGGCAACTCTTTTGGCTGCCAGATTATTCTCTGTGTCCCTGCCTGCTGTATACCTTGATGTACAGTGTCAATCATCCTGCCAAGAGCATCATAAATTGCTATCTTTATAAGAGAAGGAATAGTAAGATTATAATCTATTGTTACGATATCTTTGAAAGGATTTGGAAATGTTCGCAGTTTACAAAATCTGATACTCGAATTTTGTTTTGCTTCAACTCCCAATACTGAAAGTTTCATGTAAAAGACATAAAGCTCAGGATAAGTATTGTCACTGACCCAAACGAGGTCTAAACAGTTAGCGATTATCGGATTACATAACTTGGGACACCCAGAGTACATAGAGTCTTGACTCAGATTAATTATGTCAGACCATGTTGAACCATCATATGTGCGATAATATATTTCGCGATTCATAACAGCTGTTTTTTCTGACCACACCACATATAAGTTATCAAGTGAATCAATTGCCATAGAATGATAACCTGAAGGATGAATTGTTCTACTTAGGTTCCAAGGTTTACTCCAAAAAACACCGTCAGAAGCAGCATAATATACATCCCCGCTATCAGAAGGTAAATTGCCCCACTGCAAGATCACTCGAGGATATCCTTGAGAATTGACTACAATGCATGGCAAGTATGTTTGCCCACCAGGAATACTCACAATCGTTTCAGGTTCTGTCCAAGATACTCCATCATATCGCGTGTACATTATCGGGCCATTCATCATGCGTTTCCGCCAGACTACATGAAGATTATCATTATCATCAACTGCTAGTGCCGGAAAGGCATCATCATACGGTGATATCGAGACTCGATACGGAGCTGACCAGACAGTATCATTGTAAAAGCTATAGAATATATCCCAGTTACCAGGACCAGTGCTCATATCCCACACCACATGCACATAATCCCGCGAATCAACCACCATGGACGAATAACAGGCATCAGCCCCTAAATGTTGATTACTGATATTCACTGCGTCAGTCCAACCAGAACCATCATTTTGTGCATAATATAGGTCATAGTCAACAGAGATAGTTGAAGTGTCGTCATAATACTGTTTCCAGACACAATGAAGCCGATCATGAGAGTCAATGGCTAAATTAGGTTCAACAGAAATAAATGAATCAGTCCTACTAACATTCTCAGGCTCCGACCAAGTAAGACCGTTATCAGTTGAAAAAACATGGAATACTTCCGAACTGTCGATGGGTGATGGATTCCACCGGTAGCAATATACTGCATGGATATTCCCTTGAGAGTCTCTGACTGATACCCTGTTGCCACCATTAGGAGAAGTTGCTGCCCAGAAACGGGTATAGCCAATTACTACTGAGGAATCAGGATAAAGACTCTGTGCAAAGAGTGGTAAAACCATGCCCGCAAATATTGCTATTGCGACGTGATATTTCATTCCTCCCTCTGCCATAATAATAGGCAAAAAACGAAAAATGTCAAGTTGCAGAAATTTACACCATTGTGATTCAAAACGAAGGCCGGCTCATCACCGGCCCCAAACCTCGTGCCAGATTGTATAATAGATTTTAGAGAAAGACTCTTTGAAACTCTGTTGCGGTTCGGTATAATCGTGCGGTAGAGAAGGAGGATACGATCCGTGCCAGTGATGGAGTTACCTCTAATATTCTCTCCATAAAATCATAGTGGATTTTGGATGATTGTTAAGCCTAACACAAAGTAAGAGGTCGGCAGTTTGTCGACCCCCATCATATTATGACGTATTTGTGAGGCGCACATTCTAGAGTAGATCGCAACAGGCAGAATTACTAGTAAGGGTAGGAAGATACGAAATGTCGTTTGACTAAACATTGCTCGGTTTCAGTCATAATTTAAAAAGTGATGAAAGACCATTAGATTGGATTATGAGTCTGCTGCTTTATCTCTTCATCAAAAACTGTTTAATCCTTTTCAAATTCTCTCTGCATGGCTTTGTCCTCCCCTTCTCCCATAAAGTCACGGTATCTGTCTTCACGCCGACAAATCTCGCAACATCCTTCTGAAACAACCCTAAATCCATCCTATGCTTCCTTATCTTCTCACCAAGAGTTTTAAGCTTTAATGGATAACCCTTTGGATGTATTTCAGTTCTTTTAATAGTTAGATTGAGTCTCGGCATTGTAGAAAATTTGCAACGAACCCTCAGTGGTGCGTTGTACGAGCTTGACGATGCCTCTTTTTTTGAATATACTCTTCAATGTCGTACAGATTAAAATCTTTACATAAGAAAGAGGAATTGTATGCATGAGTGGGCATTGGCAGATGGTGTTGTCTCCACTGCACTGAGGGCGGCAAAAACAGAGAAACTCAAGAAAATAACAAAGATTAAGGTCAAGATAGGCGAACTACAGCAGATTGATGTAGACATATTCAGGCATGCCATTGAAGACGTGATTCGGCCTCAAGAGAGCATCTTGACTGATACCCAGATAGAGATAGGAACAGAGGCAGCGGTCTTGAGGTGCAGAAAGTGTCATCACGAGTGGCCATTTGCGGATGCAATGAATAGACTGGGTGAAGATGAGGCTGAGTCGATACATTTTATTCCTGAGATCGCCCACGTCTATATCAGATGTCCTTCATGCAAGAGCCCGGACTTCGAGGTTATGAAAGGGCGCGGTGTCTGGATTGATTCTATTGAAGGTGAAGAGTAGTGGATCCGCGAATCGAGGTTATCAACAAACGAATTAAAGATGTCAAGAAGATGATTGCCGTTTCAGGAGGAAAAGGAGGTATTGGTAAGAGCTCAGTTGCATCTCTATTAGCTCTGATTCTTTCAGAATCGGGAAATAGGGTGGGTCTCTTGGACCTAGACTTTTGCGGTCCTTCTACGCATGTTATCTTGGGTATCAGGGATGTCTATCCGAAAGAAGAAAAGGGAGTCATTCCACCTATGGTATACAATATGAAGTATATGTCGATTATCTTCTATTCGGGTGATCATCCTTCACCATTGAGGGGCA
>Ga0209636_10002448_pt1 | contig 18906 bp, 13 predicted proteins | sample DeeMarSWOR152_54_FD_187464 | JGI IMG/M metagenome (GOLD analysis project Ga0209636, IMG submission 187464) | Marine sediment microbial communities from White Oak River estuary, North Carolina - WOR-1-52-54 (SPAdes) (version 2) | ecosystem: Environmental > Aquatic > Marine > Intertidal zone >... | reverse complement strand
TTGAGACCTCCATGTCGACGACACCGTGGTAGGCAGGCATGAAGAGGGATAAGGCAGTGATGATGCAGGCTAAAACGCAGATGAGGATGGTGGCGTAGAAGGCTCTGCGAATAGATTTGATGAAGAGGTATGCGAGGAATCCGCAGATCGATGCCATAAAGTAGGTTAAGGGGACGATTAAAGGAAGGATTGATATGCGGCCTAAATAGAAGCCCACCCAGTAGTTGGCCAAAATGATTGAGAGAAAGATGATGTAAACTGCTTCCCAGACAAAGGTTTTAAAGGATTTGAGGGTGAAGGGGTTGGGCATGTAATCACCCCTCTGTTACCCAGTATTCCTGGATGGAGACAGTGACTGTCATTTCCTCGAAGGGAAGTTCAACAACAACACCGCCTGTGATGAACCACAAAATAATTTCTGAATAGGTTTGTTCTAACGTTAGGTTATCCATGTAGACAGGGTGTATTTCAGCAGTGAGAGTGATGTCTGCTTCTCCTGGTGGTAAAGAGATTCTCTCTCTCCGGTCGAAATTCCCTAAGAATTTTCCATTGGCATAGACGTTGACTGCAATAGTTTGAATGACAATGTCTAAAGAGGAGGTATTGTTAAAGTGGAAGGTGAGCAAAACTGTGCTTTCCCCTGCCACTTCCAAGCTCGTGAGCTGTCCTCCCAGCCTGTGGGTAGCTTTGGCTGCCTCCACGTAGTTGGAAGTGGAGGTGTAGAGTGTGTAAAAGGATGCTGCAGCAAGGAGAGTGACAAGGACAGTGAGAATGATCTTTGGTTTTAAAGAGGGGGGAGTGGATTTAAGGGTGGACAAGTAGGGAGATTGTTTTATCGTGTCTGTGGTTTTGGTATTCGTTTTGGTATCAGTGTCTTCAGTGTTCATATCAGTCATGCAATCTCCTACACTAGGTAGCAGGATACGAAGTGGTCTCCTCCCACACTCTTTAAGACAGGGTCTTCTGTTCTGCATACATCCATAGCATAGGGACACCGGGGGGCAAATCGGCACCCGGGGGGCGGATCAACTGCTGCTGAGACTCCTCCAATGATGTCGATACGACTTCTTTTCTCTGCAGGATCAGGTACAGGAACTGCTGACAAGAGCGCTTTGGTGTACGGGTGCTGGGGATTTTTGATTAGCTCTTCTGTTTCTGCAATTTCCACAATTTTTCCCAAGTACATGATAGCAATGTGATCACACATGTAGCGGGAGACTGCCAAATCGTGGGTGACAAAAACGAAGGTTAACCCGAACTTGTCCCGTAATTCTAACATTAAATTCATCACGCCAGCTCTGATGGAAACATCCAACATAGATACTGGTTCATCTGCCACAATGAAGGTGGGTTCAATCACCAAGGCACGGGCCACAGCAACCCTCTGTCGTTGGCCGCCTGACAACTCGTGGGGGAATCGGAAAACGAAGTCCTCTGCTGGTCTTAATTCCACTGTCTCTAAGGATTTGTAGACCATTTCTTCCTGTTCTTCTGGTGTTCCAACTCTCTGGACAATTAATGGTTCTGCAATGGTATCATAGATATTAAAGCGGGGATTTAATGATTCGTAAGGATCCTGGAAGACCATCTGCACATTTCTCCTGAACTCTTTCAACCCTTTTCCTTCCAAGTGGGCAATGTCTCTCCCATCTAAGTAGATTTCTCCTGCAGTGGGTTCTAACAACCTCACCAATAATTTGGCAGCAGTAGTCTTCCCGCACCCTGACTCACCTGCTAACCCGAAGATTTCTTCTCTTTGGATGGCAAAGTCCACATCATCTACTGCATGGACGTACTTTGGTCTTCTGTCAAAGAAGCCTCCTCTCAAAGGGAACCACTTTCTCAAATTTTCTGTTCTGATTAACTCCATCAAATCACCCTAAAGCGTGGCACGCAGCCCAGTGCCTGTTCTCGTATTCAGTAAAATCGGGTACCACTTTTCTACACACATCCATGGCTAAAGGACACCTCGGATGGAACCTGCACCCTAAAGGTGGATTTAGTAAATTGGGCGGTTCTCCAGGAACGGGGACCAACCTCTTCTTGGGCCCCTTAATGGAGGGGAACGAATTCATCAAAGCCTGCGTATAAGGATGCATGGGATTTTTGAATAAATCTACAGCATTGGCGTATTCTGCTAAAATACCCGCATACATGACAGCAATTCTCTCACAGGATTCAGCAATCACTGATATATCGTGGGAGATGTAGATCATGGTCATCTGCAACTTTTGCTGTAACTTTTTGATTTCTGAAATGATCTGATCCTGGACAATCACATCCAAGGCTGTGGTGGGTTCATCTGCAATAATAATATCAGGATTGCACGATAAGGCCATGGCAATGACAGCTCTCTGCTTCATTCCTCCACTGTACTCGTGAGGGTAATCTCTGGTGCGTTCAGGGTCTAACCCCACTAAACTGTATAAATGGGCCACTCTCTCACGGGCTTCTTCTTTGGGAACGTCCTCGTGTGTTCTAATTGCCTCTACAATCTGGTCTTCAATTCTGTGAACCGGATTCAATGCGTTCATGGCTGCCTGAAATATCATGGAGATACCTTTCCAGCGCACCTGGCGCATCTCATTTTCAGGCAAATCCAAAAGGTTCTGATCCTTGAACACAATTTGTCCGCTCTGAATTTCTGCATTCTGGGGTAACAACCTCAAAATTGACATACCAATCGTGGTCTTCCCACACCCTGATTCACCGACTAACCCCATGGCTTCTCCCTTTTCCACATCAAAAGAGACATTATCAACAGCTTTGACGTACCCCTTTAGGGTCCTGTAGTACATGACTAACTTCTGAACTTCTAGTACCTTCATGTTATCGCTTCCTCAATCGTGGATTGACAATCTGTTCTGTTCCAATACCAATCAAGTAGAATGACAGAGCCAAAAAGGTGATGCACAACCCGGGGGGGAGCAACCAGAACGGTGCTTTAAAGGTGTATCCAGAGGTGAAGCACCACTGCAACATCATTCCCCAAGAAACTGTACTGGGATCGCCCAGTCCTAAAAAGGACAAGGCAGCCTCAGTTAAAATAGCACCAGTGACACCAAAGGTCATGTACAGAAAGGACAAGGGCAAAACGTTTGGGGCAATATGCCTGAATATGATCCTACTGTCACTGGCCCCACTGATCCGGGCAGATTCAATGAAGGGGCGCTCCCTCAAAGATAACACTTGCGAACGAATCACCTTGGATGTTGAAGGCCATCCCAGCATACCGATCAAGATGACAATGTTCCAGATCGATAACCGTCCTAAAGCAGCCCCAATCACCAAAATCAAGGGAATACTCGGTAAGGTCAAAACAATGTCAGCCATTCTCTGCAACAAGGTATCTACTGTTCCGCCGAAGTACCCTGAGACCAACCCCACCACTGTGCCAACGATGACAGAAGCTGCAGCTGCTGTGATCCCCACAGCCAGCCCCCACTTGGCACCTTCCAGCAACTGGCTGAATAAATCTCTCCCCATAAAGTCCGTCCCCATAGGATGCCGTGCAGAAGGCTGGGAGAACCCAATAATTTCAGGATCAGTCCCATACAAGGGGATATACATGTCATCAATTTTAGGGGGGATGGTCGAAGCCAGTGCTAAAACGAAAAAGATGGCCAGTATAATAATTCCCAAAACACCAACCTTGCTCTGCTTGAACAATGACCAGAGGTTGCCTATTCTCTCTTTCCTTCTCTGCCATTTAGTCTTCACTTCAATGTGCGATGCAGGTTTCATGAAAAATCACCTAGTACTTAATCCGTGGATCTAAATACGCATACAAAATGTCAGCACACAAAACAGCCAACAAAACCACACCAGCCAATAAAATGAAGGCGCCCTGTGCCAATGGATAATCATAATTCAATGATGCTTCCACTAAAGCTGATCCTAACCCTGGCCAGGAAAAGGTGGTCTCTGTTAAAACACCTCCATTAAAGGAGAAAGCCATCGATAAAGCCAATGCGGTCACCACTGGCAGCATTGCATTGCGTGCTGCATGATGATCTCGTATCTTCTTTTCTGGCAGCCCTTTAGCTCTCGCTGTCACTATGTAGTCCTCCCGCAAAGTCTCCAGCATGCTGTTCTTCATCAATAACATACTTCCCGTGAATACCCAGACAGTAAACACAGTCAACGGTAAAAACAGATGGTAAGCTACATCTAAAATCTTAGCCAGTGTACTCACCCCTGCTGCAGCACTCCAGACCTCAGGAGATTTCATTCCACCCACGGGAAACAGATCAAACTTATACGAGAAGATCCAGATAGCTAACAATCCGAGCCAGAATATGGGCATTGTATAAAAGAATAATCCTAACACAGTGGAACCATACTCAAGTTTGCCGCCTCTTCTCCAGGCAATAATCCTTCCCAGATTAATCCCTAAAGCGTAGGCCATCAAATACCCCAGCGTGAACAGTAACACAGTGGGTAAAAATCTTGCTTTCAATATGTCAAACACATCACCCTGCCAGTAGAAGGATGTGCCAAAATCACCACGCACAATATTTGACAAGTAAAGATAATACTGATACCACAAGGGTTTATCCAGCCCGAATCGGGCTCTCAATATCGCCTTCAACTCAGGCGTCATCCGGGGAGACACCACCATTGAAGCAGGGTCTCCTGGCATCAACCTGAACAAAATAAAAATCAAGGTCGTAATTATGAACAACGTTATCAAAATTTCTCCTGCTCTCTTCAGTATAAACTTAAACATAGACATCTACAACACCTCCGTGGGTTTTTTTGAGAAGAGATGGGAAGAGGACGACCCGTCTTCTTCTCTTTTTTCTCATGTCATTCAACATGTTCTCATCTCAATAGTTCAATGTTAAAAGGTTTTAAATAACTTTTGTTCACTTATACCTGCGGTTGTATATTCGGTTTATGTTTTATTTATTTTATATAATAAATAGTATATAATTGTATAAGTTTCGGTATCTTTTAGGTGAACTGTTCATGGAAGTAGATGAACCAAAATTGTCAATTTCAGGTGCTGGAATTATTTGATACCATAGATTATTCTATAATCAATTTCAGGTAAAAAAATATTATAAGCGATAAAGGTTAATTCATTGAGTGTTACACGTGTAACATAGTGACACTCCACGAAAGGACGCCCTTGGAAATGCATAACTTTTTATATTGGGTTTTTAAATCAAAGAGAGGTGATCTCTTGAAAGTGTTAGTAACTTCAGCCCTTCCGTACGTGAATAATGTACCACATCTGGGAAATTTGATCCCAGTGCTGTCAGCAGACGTATTTGCTAGATTTAAAAGATTGAAAGAAGAAGATATAATCTACATATGTGGGACAGATGAACATGGTACCACAACGGAGACTGTAGCTATGCGGGAGGACATGACACCTCAAGAGGTCTGTGATAAGTACTTCAAAATTCACAAAGACAGCTATGACTGGTTGAACATTTCATTTGATCATTTCGGGAGAACGTCCAGACCCTACCAGCATGAAATTACACAGCACATCTTCTTGAGGCTGTACGAAAACGAGTACATCTTTGAGAGAGAGTTAGAGCAGACCTACTGTGTGTACTGCGAGCGATATCTGGCTGACCGGTACATCGAGGGGGAGTGTCCTCACTGCGGTTACGAAAATGCTCGAGGAGATCAGTGTGAGAACTGCGGCAAGATATATGATTCCAAAGATTTGATCAATGCGCGCTGCTCGGTATGCGGGAACAGCCCTGTTATCAGAAAGACTATGCACTTGTTTTTGGATCTGCCCCAGTTTGAGGAAAGACTGCTCCAATTCATTGACGAGCGAAAGAATATCTGGTCATCTAATGCAGTAAACTTTTCTGTGGCATGGATCAGAGAAGGGTTAGAACCCCGGTGCATCACCCGGGATCTGGAATGGGGCGTGCACGTGCCCTTACAGGGATGGGAGCACAAAGTGTTTTACGTGTGGTTTGACGCTCCCATAGGGTATATTTCTATTACCCAAGAGTATGGTGATTTAACAGGTGCATCCTGGGAAGAGTGGTGGAAAAACCCTGAAGAAGTGAACCTGTACCAGTTCATGGGAAAGGATAACATACCCTTTCACACGGTGATCTTTCCTGCCACTTTAATGGGGACAAAAGAGGGGTACACTCTGTTGCACCAGATTTCTGTCAATGAGTACATTACCTACGAGGGAGGTCCCTTCTCCAAATCCAGAGGCATTGGCATATTCTGTGATGATGCCATAGCTTCAGGTGTCCCACCAGATGTGTGGAGGTACTACCTGTTCATTAACAGACCTGAAAAACAGGACACCCACTTTTACTGGGAAGACCTCCAGGAGAAGACTAATGCAGAGTTAGTGGGAAACCTGGGCAACTTTGTGTACCGCACCTTACGGTTTGCCCACCAGTACTTGGATGGTGTCATAACTTCTGAGGAGTTAACCCCTGAAGATGAAGCCTTCCTCAAAGAGGTTTCAAACCAGGTTGAAGCTGCAGAACAGTCTTTGGAAGCTTGTGAGTTAAAAACAGCACTAAAACAAATCATGTCAATCTGCCGCATGGGAAATCAGTACTTCCAGGAACATGAGCCCTGGAAACAGAAGGATACGCAAAAAAAGACCATCTATGTGTGCGGCAACCTGGTGGCCAAGCTGTCCATTTTACTGGAGCCCTACATCCCTGTAACTGCACAGAAGATGTGGAATCAACTGAACATGAAAGAGAAGCGAACTTGGGGTCTGGCAAAAACACTGCCCGTATCTGACACTACTATTTCAGAACCTGAAATTCTGTTCAGCCCCCTAGAGGATGAATTTATCCAAGAAATGAAAAAGAGATATGGAGGGAAGAAAGTGGAATTAAAAGAGCTGATACCGTACGAAGATTTCGAAAAACTGGACATACGAGTAGGTGAAATCTTAGAAGCAGAAAACCATCCCAATGCAGATAAACTGGTGGTGTTAAAAGTGGACATTGGAGAGCCAGTAACTGTGGTAGCAGGAATCAAACAGTGGTATGACCCCTCAGAATTGGTGGGAAAAAAGGTGGTTATACTAGCCAACCTGGAGCCCATCACCTTACGAGGTGTCAAATCCCAGGGAATGATTCTCGCTGCCCAGGATGAAAGAGGCGTCTCCCTGTTGACAGTGGACAAAGAGGTAGACACAGGATCGAAGGTCCTCTAGTGTTTTCTACCTCAAGTGTGCTACCCTTGTAACATCTGCTCGTTACACGTGTAACATGACGTCCAACGACCTCGAATTGTTGGCAGTCTAGGATTCTTTCTCTGTAGAAGATTTGCACATAAAAAAAATGTTTTACCGAATCCGATGAAAATTTGCTATTAGAAACTGAAAACAGTACTCAAATTTCATAGAATGTAAACGCAGCAGAAAAACTTATATAGTATTGAGATGCAAGTAGAAGAGGTGAGAGGGTGAGAGATGACTTAATCAATACTCTTGGGAAGGTGAGAGGATGAGAGATGACTTAATCAATACTCTTGGGAAGGTGAGAGGATGAGAGAAATTTCTGTAAGTATTATGGTTGCCATTTTATGGATGGGATTAGTTTTTAATGCAGAAAGTCTGGCTGGATTGTCAGATACTTCTGAAGAGCAGATAATAGTAAATCAGTCGTTAGATAGGTTGCGGCATTATGCACTACAGGATGCAGTACCTGCTTTGGAGGAGTACTACGGATATACAGTAACACCTGAGTATCAACCGTTAGAAATCCATACAAGTGATGATCCTTTATTTGAGTACATGGCAGTATCACCGTACTACAAGGTGTACTTCAAAGGGACAACAGTGAGAATGAGTGTAAGAGATGCATGGATTGAACTTGAATTGGGAAACCAAAAATTAGGAGAAATACTTAACGCAGAGTCTACCATTGATCAGAATTCACTTTCTGTCTCTGATGTCTTTGAGTTAGTGGATTTATCCTACGAACTAGAATCTTCTTTGCTGACAGAGAATGTAATACTGAAGGAATGGAAACAGATTGACAGAGTGATCCAAAGAATATCATGGGGAGGTTTAAAACCAGCATTTCAGGAGGATGGGTCAATTTTGTTTCTGGATGAAAATGAGAAAGAGGTTGTGAAGATTTTGCCCCCATTCATGAGGGATGCAGAAGGGGATGTGTCTGTTGATGCGCACTACGAGTTGATAGAGACTGAAACAGGGTATGAACTGCACAAGGTCATCGATGAAGATGGATTAGAATGGCTGAAGAAAGCTGTATATCCTGTAGTGATAGACCCTTCAATGCAAACTCTTGAGGATGCATGGGAATCATCAGGATTAACACCGTACGGGCAATATTTCAAGAATTTAAAAGAATATGTCAACCCTGCAAATGGCCATTTAACCATAACACAGACAGATCTGACAATTCCGGGAAGAAGGTTAGATTTGGTGATTTCTAGAGTATATGAGATGCCAGCAGTATTTTATGGTGAAAATCCCTATGGTGGAGAGTACGAAGCTCCACCAACAGATGTGGGAAAGGGGTGGCAGTTGGACTTTCCTTTTGTTGGTGATAAATATTTGCACCTATGGGGTGGCACAGTATTCAAGATTGAGTGGATTTCCAATACCTTCGAGAACCACAAGGGCAGTCATTTCATTTTGGTGAAGAATGGAGATAACACTTACACGCTCACGCTGGCCAATGGAATGGTACATGAGTTTTCAATATCAGGGAAATTGACTCAGATTAAGGATTTGGATCAAAATACCATTACCTTTAACTACACCGATGGTATCCTTACGTCGATTACTGACACGATTGGACGTACTGTTGTATTGAGTTATTCTAATAATCGATTGTGGAAGATCACATACAATAGTGCTGAAATAGAATTCTCTTATGATACCAATGGATGTTTGGTGTGGATGGAGGACTTCTTAAACAGGAGGACCAGCTATTACTACAGCACTGGGTACAACAACTGGTTGTTATCCAAGATTGTGTATCCAACAACTGGATACACCACCTATACATACAGCAGGTTCCAAGAAGACAACTACTACAAGTACCATGTCACCAATCAGAGGGTCTATGAAACAGATCAGGTCCGCCACACTACTTTTTCGTATACAGGCACATTTGTGGAAATTACTGCTACTACTGTCACAGTAGAAAACGAATCTGATGTTGTCAAAGGATCCAGCCGGGTCACCATTGATGATGGAATGATCACTCAACGAGTTATCAAGAATGCATCGGGAACTCCAATCCGCAAATATACTTACACATTCAATTCCAACAACGAGATTACAGAGGAAGAAGTGTACTATGATGGCTCCAACCTATCTTTCACCAACTATTTTGCCCATGATGATTGGGGGAATGTAATCTACACCAAGAATGCAGAAGGACACGAAATATTTTTTTCCTATGCCAATACATCCACATCAGGATTTTTTGTGGACAATACTGGTACTGTAGTCAGAATGTTTACCAATGCCTTTTCCAATAACACTGTACCTTCTGCTGTTCATAACGCTCTATTGGGTACGGTAGAAAGACAAGACCAAACCTATGTGAGAGAGGCATACATAGACTATTCTGAAGCTCATCCCACGCAGTACGAAACTTCTTTTGGTACTGCCACTACATATTTGACCTTTTCAGGTACTTTTAATGAGAAAACTGGTGATACAAGCTTTCCCATTGATTTAACTGGACATACGGTAGCAGGAAATGGTGTTTTGCAGATTACTGGATCACCATCTGATGATACCTATCAGGAAAGTCACTCCACGAACTGTCCCTCTCCTGGGTGTATGGTATGTGGTTGGCTGTCTTCTGGCAGTGGATGGTCAGGTAATTACTACACTGTCCACTGGTCATGTTTCGTTCATGGCGAACATGATGAAGGATACAAGTCAATCGGTCCCTTTACCCATTATCCTGGCACTTTAGGGTACCAGAGTTACACTATAAATCCTGGACTTGGTCAATCGTCAACTTCCTTTACGGTAACCACCAACTGGAAAGCGTACCCGGTACAAGTTCAGTACAATTTGGATAATTCAGCATGGAAGACCACCACATCCAACTTGCAGAATACCACAACAACTATTACTGTTCCTGTTACTGATGGCTCACATACCCTGTACTTTAGTGAATCCTCTTCTCAGAAAACGAAATTTTCGTGGACATTATACATCCCCGTGGATAATACTCCCGATATCTATACGGCCACCATACAATACGACAGCTACGGCAATGTCACTTCTATTACTGATCCCAATTCAAATACTGTCACATTGACGTACTCCTCCATGTACTCATATGCATATTTGACAGAGATTTCTGTAACAGCTGGGAACGACACCATCACTACCAAGGCCACCTACAACTACCACAGGGGATGGATCGCCTCAATTCAAGAACCCAAAGGTGTGGCAGGAGGTTCAGGGTACGATACATTGTACACCTATGATACCTTAGGAAGAATCATCAAGAAGGAGTTTCCATTGCTCTCCGGGCAGTCCCAGAGATCATATACAGAGGCAGTTTACGATTGTGAAAACAGGACTGTCACAATAATCGATCAACTTGGACACTACATCACTTATGAGTTTGACAAACTGGGAAGGTTTAAAACTATCAAATGGTATACAGGCACATATGGGTCAGGAACGCTTTACGCTTCCCATTCTTACACATATCGCTATGATGATCGAGCAGCAACGGCAACAGATCCCGGAAACCACGCCACCACCTATTCATATGATTTCCTTGGTCGTCGTGTCCACGTTTCATATCCAGACTCGTCTTCAGTTTCTTTGTCCTATAATGATACAAGCAACAAGATCACATTCACCAACAGACGCAGCTTTGACCAGATCTACTGGCTTGACTGGCTCAATCGACTAGTTAAAGTTGAAGAAGAGTATGCAACTGATTCATTTGCTGTGACCACCTACCAGTACGATGAGATTAATCACTTGACCTCAGCTACTGATGCTGAAAATCATACAACGAGCTATACGTATGCTTCTTTGTACGGGATGACCAAAACTACCTACGCTGATTCTGAATACGAAGAGTATGCATACGATAGTGTAGGCAATATTACATCTTTTACCGATGCCAACGGTAATGAAACCACATACGCCTACGATGATTTTTACAGGTTAACCCAAATTGAGTACCAAGATCAATCCACTGTCTCCTTCACCTACGATTTAAACAGTAACAAGACAAGAATGGATGATAATTCCCCCAATGTGGGTGATTACGTGGAATACATGTATGATCACTGGAATTGCCTGACCACTGAAACGAGACATATTTCTCAAAACACGTACACAGTTTCCTACCAGTACGATACAGCTGATCGTCTCATACAGCTGACGTACCCTGACAATATGCAGATTCTCTACTCCTATGATGATTTAAATCGTATGACAGAGGTCAAGCGATACGTTGATGGCGCAAATGATGAAATACTACTGGATAATGTACAGTACACTGTTGAGAGCCTGTTAACCCAATTTGACTACGGGAATGGTCTACAAGCTGCCTTTACATACGATTCAAGACACAGACCGCTTATCATCACCGTCAAGGATGGCGAAACATCCTATTTAGACCTGGATTATACCTACGATAATAACAGTAATATCACTCAACTGGTAAACGGCTGGAGAGATACAGATTCAGACTGGCATTCAGAGACTGAATCCTACAGTTACGATGGAGTGGACAGGTTGACATCAGCTAGTTGTACATCGTGGTCTCACACCTACTCCTACGACAAGGCGGGAAACAGAACAGCCAAAGGTTCAGTCACCTACACCATTAATACGGTCAATGAGGTCACTGCTTTGAGCGATGGCACCTCCTTCACGTATGATGACAACGGGAACAGAACACAGAAAACCAAAGGATCTGACACGTGGGTGTACACCTACGATTATGCCAACAGATTAACAATGGTGGAGAAAAATGACATTATCGTAGGAGAATACGTGTACAGTGGTGAAGGCAAGAGGATTCAAGTTGAAGAAGATGATGTAATCACCACCTACCTCTACTTCAGGGCAGACGTTTTATACGAAGAAAACCCTACTGGAACTGCCAACTACATCTACGGTCCTACAGGAAGGTTGGCTAAGAGGACAACCATTAACAATGACCCCAACACCTTCTACTACCATACAGACCACATAGGATCTACTCGCTTGGTGACAGATTCGAACAAGAATATTGTATCAGCTGTTCTATACCATCCCTTTGGAGAACCCAGTACAAAAGAAGGCTCAGAACATTGCCTTTTCACTGGAAAAGAAGAAGATTCAACTAACCTGTACTACTACGGTGCTCGATACTACGATCCACATCTTGGACGGTTTCTAACCCGTGATCTTCTAGCTGGAAGAAGAGCTGCTCCTCAGTCATTGAACCGATACACGTACTGTCTCAATAATCCAGTCAACATGAAAGACCCTACTGGGTTAGCTCCAGGTAGAATGTGCAATGTTGACACAGGTGTTTGTTTCCGCCAGACAGACAACGGATGGGTCGCCTATGATCAAGAAACTGGTGAAAAAATCACCAGTGAACAGACGATTAATGACCTCTTAGAACAAGGCAAGACCCTGGAGGCCATAGTCGAAGTTCTCAAGGCTTTAGGATATGACATGAGTAATGTCATTATCGAATACTCTTCGGGGACTGATCAATATATTGGCTCTATTACGTTCGAAGTTGAGGGAGAGACAGTTATAATGAATGTCTATCGATCGATTTTTAGAAATGAAATGGCAGGACATACAGAACCTATGACGGGTATGATCGATGGCTTGCCAGATAGATTTATCCAAGTGGACCTCGTAATTGGGTTTGACATAGGAGCCAGTCAACTCTACCACCTAGTGGGCCACGAAATGGTTCACGTAATGCAGTATATCTCCGGTCGATTTCGTCAGTGGGAGAAACAATATGGAACAGAAATGGCTACATTCATTGCAGAACAAGAAGCAGTTATGTGGAACCTTAGTCAGCTTAAGTTTGTGAACTATCCTGGTGCATATAGGCAGTGGGAAAGCTACCTAGTAAATGTGGTTGAGAAAGTGCTTGAGGCCTACATTTGAGATGAGAACATAGTGGAAACCTGGCAGAACATATAAATGGAAAGTACAATAATACGCTATAAGGAGGAACCATATGAGATCACGAAAAATTGGAGTCGCACTTACTGGGGTTATCCTGATCAGTGCAGCCATGACAAGTGCTGTCACTCAGGATGTACCCTCAGATTTTTTCATTAATCCAGACACTGGAGAGCTAAACGTGGTCATTGTGGTTGGCAGTGAAGCTGCTTCTGAAGATGTGATATCAGCAGCCATGTTGGCTGTTACTATTGGTAATATGTGCGCTGAGGAACCTTTTGACATCACTTTCACCAAGGCGTGCAGAGCTGTGCATGAGAACATCCCATCCCTTACAGGTTTTGGAACCGGGACTGAGAATACACTACCTGATGAGGTACGCCTTGGATTTCCCACAGTGGATGTGCCTGACGCACACTTATACAAGAATTGGGAGCAGAATACTCAACCCATCAATTATGCATTGAGACCTTTGTGGTACTTTGATGACAGCTTCAATGGGTTCTGGGGTCATAACGATGGGCACTTCCAGCCATGGGAGACCCACGAAGAAATACAGATTCGCTTTGATTCCTCCAGCACTGACGACATAGCTATCGAGTCAGACTGCGTATCCTGCCTATACGGCGAAAATATCGAATATACAAAATCAATCAGTGGATTAGACCTGTCAACGTGGTATGGTGTTCCCGGATTAATCTATAGAGCCGATAACATCTTTGTTCCACCTTCTGTCGTCGTGGAAGCAAAGTGGTACTCTCCCCCTCTTTTCATGAGTGATCGTTGGGGATGTTTTGGTCCCGGAATTTTTGCTGTGCCTGAACCCTGGCTGGTCATTAAAGAAATGCTACCTCAGTTCAGCCTTTTCAGCCTCACCTACACAGTTGTGCATGGGGGACCAATTCTTGACATAAACACTCGTACAGGTGAATTTGGTGCATTGCATGGAACACCCTGCCTCGTAACAGGTGAACCACACTTTGAACCACAAGTACGCCTGTACATGGACGAACTAGCAGAATTCGGTTCATTCACAATAGAGTTGATGGATGTAGATATGGACCAAGCCAAGGGACTGCTCAAAATATCTGAGAATAGAAAATCGCTGGAGCCTTTCTGGATGCTTATGGATCCTCAGTATGGATTTTCACCAAATCTGCAGCAAATGGAATTTCCCTTCGATGACTACCCGACGTGTGATGATTTAAATGAAAACGGTGCGCTCGATCCGGGTGAAATGACCAACATCATCAGCATGCCCGGCGAGGAATCCTGGGATGGTGATTTCAATATGTGGATTGTAGATCACGTAGGAGGGGATGTATGGGCAATATCTTCGTGGGAGTACTACATCGATGACCACAACCATACGTGGCAGTTGTCTGGCGTTACTGACATTGTCATTGATGGTCTGAGAGTATTCACTGATGATCAGGGTAGTGGTATTGAAATCCAGGTCTACTGGCTTGAGAACAAGAAGGTCTGGTACAACCATTTGTGCAGTGACCCGTGGGTGACAGAACCCAACAACTATCAATTATTCTTAGACGCCTATCAAGCTGGTTGGGATGAAATGTATGAAAACTCCTACGTGTACCAACCCCCTGGAACAGGATTATGGCCTCCAGCAGGGCTGACCCTATGGAGCACTGTGGGCAACAGCATGGCTGTTGGCAATGGCTTTCTGGACAACAATGATGGACACATAGGATATGAGCATGATCTTTTATCTGATGGGTACTTTCCTGAACAAAATGATTTCGACAGAGATAGTGACACCACCAACGACTGCAGAAGCGGGATATTACAGGGATCCTGTGTAGATCGTTGGGATATTGAAGACCCCGTAATCTGGCATGGTAAAGGTCCTATCGTGGTGGAAATAAACGTTTGCTTATGTGACAGAATGTGCGCTGCAAGTTCCGAGTATGCATGGGTCATACCAGGTCCTTTGAAGGAACCTACATACTTCACTATTGAAGTTACTGATGCATACTTCTGCGATGACAATGGAATCGATTACAGAACTTTCATGGAAGACATACAGAACATTAATATTGTGCCAGCTGACATAGACGAGACCGGCCTTGTAGTGCTGGACACTGAAATCAACCTTTCAGATTGGAAGTCTGCCTGTGGTTACAATCTGATCTTAGTGGGTGGACCAGTAGCCAACATCATTGTCGAACAGTTAGTTGGAGAAGGCATTTCCACTGTAGATTGGTCAACCTCTCCTGGTGAGTGGGAGTACATTCCAGCACCATACAATACCTGTGATATCCTGATTGTAGCAGGTGAAGATAGAGACGCCACGAGCGCAGCTGTTCAGGGATTTATTGACTATTTGCAGAAAAGAGGCTTTGACTACACAGTAGCCGATTGAAACATCTTCAGAATAGTATGAATCTTGTGTAGGAAAATATTAAACCAAGAACCCACGTTCCCATCCCTAATCATGCCGGAGACGCACTTGATCATGCCAGATGCAGAAGGTCTCACTTCTCCGTGATGTAAGGCAGCAGTTCTAGGAAAGCTTTATCAGCCTCTCCATTCGTTTTTATCTCTACCACTACTACACTTTTTCTCATCTTTCTCACCATTATATTTGCTATTTGTATCATTGCGCCGTCGTAGCGCTCAATTTTCTCATTATTTTTTAATGGGATTGAGGAATCTTCCTCTCCATACATATCTTCCTGTTCCTGTGTCCATTTTTTCATGAAAAAGCTTTAACAAGTTCAATGTTGTGGTGGAATATTACTGACTATATAAGAGTTATGTTGTTACATTCGGGAGTTGCTTCCGGAAAACTAAACTATGCCCTGATTACCCCTTGTTATTGTTACATTATGCATCCATGGGGGACGAATGTGATGTTATAATCATCAATCGTTAAAATTATCATCCATTGATAGTATAGCCTCTTTGTTACACGTGTAACAGGGAGAATTGTTCTTTTTCAGTCAAGATTCCCACTTTCTATCAATGCCTTAATCTGTGAGCTGTGTGGTACATTAAGAATAAAATATCTACAGCTCTCTGTATTAAGAATACATGTCTTTCATGTACTTAGATACGGTAATCCTGCTCAATCCTGTATTCTCTGCTATATCCTGTATGGACATAGTAGCAACCTCATACAGATGTTCATATATTCTGTAGTAATAAGTCATTTTCATTATTTGAGAACTCTTATTCATTTAACCCACCAAAATCTGATAAAATTGTCGATGCATAGAAAAAACTTTTGAAGAATCCTTCTTCTCTCAACTGGAAGATCACAGAAAAGAGATCATCCTTCTCCTTTCTTGTCAGCACACACAGTCGTGCAAAAAGGTGCTCACCAACAGAGAAAAATAAAGATGTAGAAGGGAGCATTCCCAGAATGTGTGCCAATTGTTTTTGATATAATGAAACATCTTTTTGAATAGGTGTTACACATGTAACAAAATCTTGAGATAGTTTTATAAGATACTAGACGATAATATTTGTATGCTTTTGTGTTTTGTTGATGAGAGCGGAAATTTTTCATTAGTCAAAATTCTGTAAGGTTCATCTTGGGAACAAATCCCTCAACTTCCTCATAACGCTCACATGATGGAAATATAACTTCTCAATTCCGCTCATAGAGAAAATATGAAAATTGTAATGAAAACACTTTTGTACCATGGCTGCTGTGATGTGCTCGTTCACTACCTCTTGACAACAAACTGTACTGCACGGTTAGCACGTTTCCCAGCACGTGGCCCAACATGTACTATCACATGTACCTGGGCACGTAATCCCTGGCGGCGATGTTAAGCAGCAGTGATTTGTAAGGTAGCACGTATCACACGTACTCGCGCAGGTATAATTGCACGTACTGTAGCACGTAACCGGGCACGTACTCCAGCATGTATTACTGCACGTGCTCGGACACGTAATTCCTGGCGGCGATGTTAAGCAGCACTCTTCTGTCATTTTACATGTACTGCATGTACCCGAGCATGTGGCTGGACACGTACCCAGAGGTTGTGCACTAAAGCATCCTCTGACACGTTCCCATGGTAATGTGTACCCTTTCTCAGCCATATAGGTAAACGTATTTACTTCCGTGGGTAAAAAGTTCATTTCGCTAGATACCTGCTCCATCCTGAAAATGTATAGTGGTGTATGAGATGTTCCCCAGGAGGTTGCCACAACAGTAGTGACAGCAAGCAATACGAGGAATACACTAATTGCTGCAGCCATCCATGCGCGCTTTCTATCCATTTTTATCACCTCCTCTTTCTTTCTTTTTGGGTTAGAATCACTTATAAACCTTTCGGCATCTATAGTTTCGAAGTTTCCAGAGAAGATCAGGTTGATCGTGAAAAACTAGAAATTGATCTCCTTTTAGAATTAACCGATCAAAATCCTACCAAAAATTCAGAAATTATAACAGAGAAAAGAGAAAAATAAACAACAACAGAGAAAAATAAAGATGTAGAAGGGAGCATTCCCAGAATGTGTGCCAATTGCTTTTGATATAAAGTTTCAAAAAGAAAATCAGATACCAAGTAGTTATCAATCCCCACAGGATAAAACGCTGGCTGTATATAAGTAAATTCGGACAGCAAAGAAACCCATTTTCTGTAGTACTCAAATCGGATTTTACATTCTCTCAATAAAGACAGACACTTTGCCCTCACATTGGGACTGAATTTACGGAAGAGCATCCATTCTTTTGTGCCCCACGGGAGGTATGGAACTTCTTCGTACAAAATGGACTTTTCCTTTGGCTTAGACACAGCATCCTGCATTTTTCTCATACAGTGATCCCAGTTTAATGAGGTCACCTTTGACAAATATGTCACTCCCTTTACACCTCGGTGAATGCACTGTTTGAATGAGAATAACTCACAAAAACTAGATTAGTGAGATCCATCATATTCCATTCACGTAGCATTTCATTCACGCTCCTGATTTCTAGTGTCTATACAATTTAATTTTTAGACAACTTTATAAACTAGCAAAGCCATATACCTTCTATGGAAAGAATAAAACTTAGTGCTGAAGAGGTAGAATACCTCAAGGCTTTTGTGAAAAAGGGACGTAAAAGTGCAAGAGAATTGACCAGAGCCCGTATTTTGCTTTTGGTCAATGGGGGACGAACGGAAATGGAAATAAAAGATATACTGGGAATCAGCAGAGCAACTGTTTCTAACATCAAGAAAAGATACCGTGAGGAAGGACTTCAAAGCGCTCTTACAGACAAACCAAGGCCAGGTCAGCCAAAAAAATACACAAAGAGGCACGAAGCAGAAATCATAGCGCTTGCATGTACCAAATCTCCCGATGGGCGAAAGAGATGGTCACTTACATTGCTCGCTGAAGAGCTCAGGAAGAAGAAAGGATTTGAAACAATAAACCGCGAGACTATCCGCCTCATTTTAAAAAAAGCAAAACAAAGCCCTGGCTGAGAAAGATGTGGTGTATCCAGACAATCGATGCTGCATTTAGAGCACGTATGTACGACATCCTTGACCTGTATGAAGAACCGTATGACCCGAAAAGGCCCATTGTCAATATTGACGAGAAACCAAAGCAACTTCTTGGGGATAAGAGAAATGCCATCCCTATGAAGCCAGGAAGCCCTGAAAAATACGATTATGAATACGTCAGGAACGGCAAAGCAAACGTATTCATGGCTGTCGAATTTAAGGCAGGAAAACGAATGACGCAGGTCACCGAAAGAAGGACTATGAAAGACTTTGCGCCGTTCGTAAAGATGCTTGTTGACAAAAAATACGATGAAGTTGATGTCA
>Ga0209636_10002446_pt1 | contig 18917 bp, 19 predicted proteins | sample DeeMarSWOR152_54_FD_187464 | JGI IMG/M metagenome (GOLD analysis project Ga0209636, IMG submission 187464) | Marine sediment microbial communities from White Oak River estuary, North Carolina - WOR-1-52-54 (SPAdes) (version 2) | ecosystem: Environmental > Aquatic > Marine > Intertidal zone >... | reverse complement strand
GGTCTTTTTTGAGTCAGTTCAGGCGGATATCAAGCAGTTTTAGATGCGAGTATAGATGCGGTCGCTGGCGTATTTTCCGCTTTCCATCTCCCTTCCGATCTCCCGCAACAAGAGTACCCGTTGATAGGTTGGTGGATGCGTGGCGAATAACGTGTTGACGGTGGTCCACCTGGATTTGGCTTCCCTCTCCATGGCGAGTTCCAGCTCCCTCTCGTCAAGGACACCGTCCCTGTCGAGGTCGTACTCCTCCCTTCTCTGCAGCAAGCCCCGGTACTCCTGCTTTGCCAGAGCTGGATCGCCTATGTAAAGGGTTCTGGCTCCGTGGGGCGGATTGGGCGATAGGGATAACCCATAGGTGATCTTGGTTAGAGCACTTTCTAGCTGTCGGGGTTCACCTGTCACATAGGCAGAGTAGGCATCGGCGTAGTGTTCGCGCAGACGACTCAACCTCATGACGCACAAGAGAGTGACAAAGTATATTACGTAGGAAACGGCGGCAGCCGCGATGAGCAAAAGTCTCAATGGTATTCCCCCACCCTTCTTCCTTTTTCCGCCATTAGTGAACCAAGCCGCTCTGAAGCTTAATCTCGCGATCAAGTAGGCTAGGAGTGGTATCGCCGAGAGAACAGTCATCACTAAGAAGTCCTTGTGCCTAATGTGACCTAACTCATGGCCGATCACCCCCCGAACTTCTCCCTTATTCAACTGCTTGAGTAGTCCCTCGTGAACCGCTAGGGTTGCGCCTCGCGTGGTTCTCCCGAAGACAAAGGCGTTGGGCGTTGGATCAGGAACAATGGCGAGCTTGGGCGTTGGGATTTCGCTCATTTGCGCCAATTCCCCTACGGTTGATTCCAACCATGGATGCTCTCCATGACGGAGATACCTCAACCGTGTGGACGATCTGACGATAAAAGGTCCTATCAGATACTCGATCAATATAAAAAGTAGAGTTCCTAGGAAAGCGAAGATGAGTGGCAGACGAAAGAGATACATAAGGACTACCAAAAAGACAAAGAAAATGACGGCTACTAAAAAGATGGCGACGCTCATGGAAAGCCTAAGTTGAGCCAGCCTAGCCATAGTCTCAAACTCAATTTTTTTAAAGCCAATAATTCACAGATAATTAAGAAAGGGAAACGTGAAATAAGCGTTATGTTTCCAAAAAAATCTTGCTTTCCTCAAGAGTTATATAAACCCTCAAACAAGAGGAAACACATAAAAAATCTCTAGCAGTATAGGATCTCCAAACTTTATTCAAAAAAGTAACAAGAACTCAAGTCTTTTCAAACTCCAATAGAACAATTCCTCTCATGAAGTCCTCATTCTTCACCTTGTACCCCAGCGAATCCATCACCCCTTCAACAAACCTCACCAAAAGCTCGGTGTTCTGCAAGGGCAAAAGGGGAGAAACACACCTCACCTTCACCACCTCACTTTCCTCCTCCACAAGAACCTCATTCAGATCCCACCTTGTGACCGCCAAAAGGTTTCCAAGGGCCTCAACTTGATTTTGGTTGTGGAACCGGTCAAGCAGATACTTCCCGTACCATTGACCAGACTCGTACCACCTCTCACAGAGCACCTCCTTCCCTGAAGGATACACTTCACCAATAAGATACGTCAAAACGTCCACTGGCGTGATCACCGCCCCTGAAGCCTTCTGCGTCTCCATAATTTCAAAGAAGTTCACCACCTCCTGAAGGGTATGCCTCGATTCATACACTCTCAGCGCCTGCTCAAGAATCTCACTCATGAAGCTGTAGAGCGTCTTCCCCTCCCGGTTGGATATCCTCATGAGCCTTTCCAAGAGGTCGGTCGGAACAAGGGTCAGCTTCTTCGCCCTAGACACTCCCTTCGGCACCTTACTCAGCCTCCGCCTTTCTAAACCTAAGTCGTATTATACCCTTAGAAACACCCCTATTTACACAATCATAACCAAACGTGTTCAGGGCGCCCTCTAGAAACACGGAAAACAAGGTGGTGTAGGAAAGCGGAAACCTAGGACTCACACACCTCACCATAACCTCAGCCTTATCCTCATTCTCCATTATGCTGAATTCGGAAACGTTCCAAGTGAAGGAACATATGTCATCCCTAAAAGCCTTAACCGGATCCTGAGGAAGCCTTACCGAGTAATACTTCCCATACCACTGACCCGCCTCATACCACTTCTTCGTCACCCAACGCTTGTTCCTCTGAAGAACTTTCTCTACAATGTCATACATGAGGCTCTCCACCACAGGCACAAAACCAGCATCCCTCGCCGCCTTCATGATCCCATATTGGTCCACAACCTCCTCCAGGCTCAGTCCCATTTCATCCGCCCTAATCACCAGCTCCAACGTTTCATTAATCATTCCATAAAGCTTTACATTTTTACGACCCGCAATCTTAAGAACTTTGTTAACAAGATCTTCCCTAGCCGCAAGCATCTTTCTCTTCAAGCCAAACCCTCAAGCACTCATACCTGACTATTTGATAATTTTCACAATAAAGGTTTCCATAATCATACTATATATAGGAAATACATTTTCCTAACCATCATAGTTATACGCCTCTTAGCATAAAATACTACGCTTTAGAACAGCCTGTTCAATTTTAAGAACAAAACGGTTCCTAACTCTCCATAGTCTTTTCTTTAAGTAGTTCCTCAATCCTCCTCAAAATCGGGGCCTCACGAGCCTGCAACTGTCGACTGAATATTAGACCACGAACCCTACTAGGCTTAGATATCCCATAAAAGGAAAAGTACGTCGCAGCCCTAGGTCGGTTCACTCCCCTCCCTGTTCCAGCGCCAATTCCAATCATGCCCCCGCCTCTTGTGGACGCCGCGTGGACCCCAGCCATCCCCATCTCTTCACCCATTCCGAAACCCGAAGCCGTGATGGGGATTACGGTTGCAAAATTGAAGATTCTCCCCAGAAGGCTTTGGCTAACATAAACGTCGGTGATTCTGTCGTAGATTAGATCCCTCTCCTCCCGACTGATGAAACCCTTCCTCATGATGATTCGATAGTTTGTGATGAAGTACCGGTGACTCCTCCGATAAAGCTCGATGAGAACAATTCCTAATGCCGCGGCGAGGATCAGCACCCAAAGTTTGGTGAAGGCGGAGTAGTGATAAAAAAGCTCCAAGAACGTTCCTGTGGCACCCAATCCAACCATGCAGATAAGTGGCATCTTACTAACCCAAAGAAGACCAATAAGAATCCCACTGACAATGAGCACTACCCAGAACACGGTTAAGAGGATGGCCTCTTGAGCTGGCATCCCTGTTACAAAATTGAACATTGAACCCAAGAATCCTAAAGTGTTCAAATTGGCTTGAAGGTAGGAATAAAGATAATGCAATGTCACAGCGACGATGATAAGATAGACCGCGATGATATGATGCCTAAGAAACGATAAGGGATGCGGCTGGAGAATCTCCTCTATTTCCTCACCATGAAGCAGAACGATTCCATGAGCCTTAAACATGTTACATCTCACAATCATTTGCTCACGAAACATTAATAAATCTTGGCGGCGTAACCGCACTAAACTATACAAGATTCGCTGAAAAGAGTTTCTCCAGGAATAGTAGCTTCAGGAGTATTATGGATTGCACTACGAAGGCGTTAAGGACTTAAACGAGAGACTTGACAGGTGCGAAACTTTAGCGGAAATCTTCGAGTTGGTGAAACAGTCGGTTAGGAGGCTACTAAACAGACACAGAGCGGGTCTCATGCTTGGCTTGGTCGATCTAGGGATGAAGAGAGGATACTTCGTCGGAGCCTTTCACCCGGTGGGTTCAAACATCATCGTTATAAACAGAACCCCACTCGAGACCGCCCTGCAAAACTCGGAAAAGAGTGTCTTTAAAGCCTATTGCTTTCACCTACTTCTCCATGAATACCTCCACTCCCTTGGATACGTCGACGAAGGCGAGGTTAGGGAGTTGACTCGCGAAGTCTGCACACTATCCCTGGGAAGAGGCCATCCAGCTACCATAATGGCAGAACGAGGCATCGCCTTCTACTTCCCAAAGGTAGCATACTTCACACCAAAATCATCCCTTCCCAGAGACCTTCAAATCGAGCTCATAAAGGATTTCGATAGCTCAAATGCGAAGTATATCCATTAACCCTACAAAAACGCTACCAAATTAAATATTTATACCAATACCCCTGTCCCTGAGTCCGTACAACATCAATCTGAATACTGCGTGTGCTTCGTAATCTTTTTATGCTGCATAGCTCCCTAAAAGGTTTAGTGATGAATCAGAGTTACTCTGACGGCTCAGCCGGGATGATGACCGAAATTCTCTGAGGCATTTTTGATAACGTTGATAGAGGTATCGTGAAAACACTTGACGTAAAGTTTACCATGACAAAAACTCCGTTCTTGAGATTTCGAATTGCAACGCTGGAAAACTCAACCTGACAAGGATGAGTAAATACAATCTTCCCTATGATTGCTTCAGCTCCATTTCTCCGTAAAGAGCAAATAGCAGTTTGCGGATAAGATCTATCTCTCTAATAAGAGCTTTTACTCTGTGCATTGTTCATCCTTTATCCAAATAACACTTGGGTTCTAAAGCATCAACGATTTTTAATCTCAGGGATCTTCTCCAATCTCGAGACGGATTCTTGGAAAATGAGAAGATTAATCTTTTTGTTCTAAAAAACATTAAAGAAGTTTATACCAAACTTAGCTTAAGATATACTGGTGAATTACGTGATCAGAATTGGGGTTGTGGGGTGCGGCGGTATAGCGCAAGTCATGCATTTACCATACTTAACGGCAACGGAAGGGGGTGGAGTTCCGGGAATCGAGGTGGTGGCCGTCTGCGACGTAATAAAGGAACTGGGCGAAGCGATTGGGAAAAGGTATCACATAAAGGAAGTGTATACGGATCATAGGGATATGCTGAAAAAGAGCGCCATTGACGCCGTTGCAGTCCTGACAAGACATGAAACACATGCCGAGATCAGCATAGATGCGATGAATGGTGGGAAGCATGTCTTCGTGGAGAAGCCCCTATGTGAAACCATTGAGGATGCAGAGAGGATGATTGAGGCACAGAGAAGGAACAACGTGATCATGCAGGTAGGTTACATGAAGCGATTTGATACAGGCTATCTTATAGCTCTTGATGAATTTAAAAAAATGAGAGACATTGCACACATTAGAGCACATAAATATTTTCCGACGCTGGCCACCGGTAATGCCTTACAAAGAACGGAGATCTTGAGACAAGGTCTAGGCCCGATGGGCCTCGGATTCCCAGTTCCAGAAGAGATGGCTAAGCATTTGCAGGCTAAACGCGATCGTATGATACTTGAGCAGTTTGGTGATAAAACTACTCCAGAGGAAAAAACTGCCTACTTCGGGCTACTTTCCACATCAGGTCACGTCTTAAACGCCCTTCTAGGAATATTTGGTGACCCAAAAAGTGTTTTGAGAACCGAGATCCATGGAGCGGGGGATTTTGTAACCAGTTTGCTGGACTATGGGGACTCTGTGTGCATTTATGAGTTTGGCCGAACTCATCATAGGTGGTGGGATGAAGGAATAATGGCCTATTCCCCAACAAAGTATGTGGAGGTAAGCTTTTCTAACTCCCACCTTAAGAACAGACCGGCGATCGTGAGGGTAATTGATGGTTCTGATAGGATATTTGACACTAAGATCACAGGCACTTATGATGAACCCTTTAGGAATGAGTGGGATAGCTTTGTCGAGTGTGTGGAGACAGGCGAGAAACCATTAGTCTCGGCGGAAGATGGGAAAAGGGTATTAGAAATCTGCGTAGCAATGATTGAAAATTATCGAAATAAACGGCCAATTCCGGTATAAACCAACCCTTTCATTTTCATGGTGTTCAGAATTACTCCTTGGTGAAATAAGCCTCCTTATACAACAAGATAAATGACGCTTCCGTTCCAATATAATATCTTAATCAATAGCGACTTAAGAGCGTAACATCAATTAAAAGAAAAAATCTTTTGTATAGTGCAGTTAATTCGGAATACTTGAGTTAGTATATATTTTAAATCAGTCTCAGCTTTCAGGGGAGATTATCGCCTCTGGGTTAACTTTTTGAAACAATCATTTTTCTTCTTATACGTCTATCAGATTTTGTAATATTGTCAGGAATGAAATAATTACTATAATCACGAAAGGCGTATGTTCAAGCTGAGATTTTACGATGCAGACGGAGAAAAGTGGAGAACTCAATGTAGCGGTTGGTTTCGAGGAGGTGCTTATTTTTGCCAAATGATTACTTCGGGAAGGAAAATGAGATTTTTAAAAGAATTGTTAAGGGTCAGAAAGTGAACGCAAAATGGGATTGGAAAAGTTTTGAAAGTACTAAGAGTTTTCCCGTTGATGACAACCTGATGTCATGGGTGATTGGTCAAGATAGGGCATTGCAAGAGTGCTTTCTCTGTCTCGACGAGTGGGCACACAAGCTAAAATGGCTTGAGAAGAAGAAGTGGTACGATGATTGGAAAGCCCCTGACGAAACTAAACCGTCATCTAAAACGAAACTTAGTCCTGGACCTTACTTGCTCCTCTTAGGGGACCCTGGGACAGGTAAGTCTCTTATCGGAAGAGCCTTAGCTGAGAAGCTCACCCAAATCTACAATGAGAAGAAGATTAAACTCTTAGATGTTCTCTGCTGGGGAAACAAAACGGTTCCCAGCGAACCCAAAATTTCTATGCATGAGGCAGGTAACGGTAAAGAGATAATACGCAAAGAGAAGATTAGGCAGGAGAAGAAAAAGTTTATTATTTCACTGGGGTTGAGAACGCTTCAAGCATTACTTACGACCTTTGGTTTGGCTCTTCTGTTCATCGGTTTGTACGGCCTATATAACATGTTCTCGTTATGGATCTCAAACCCTGTGGTAACTGCTGATGGTTTTACCTTACAGGAATTCCATAGTTACAACTTCTTGGATTATTTTGCGAAGTCCTTTCCCTCACTTATATTGGTTCTTGTCCCAGCGGGTTCTTTGTTATTCTTTGGTATATTCCTCTGGTGGTTTGGAAGGCTTGGAGGAGGAATGGTTAATTTACCAGGCATCGGCGGGGCACAACAGTCTAACGTGCCTAAGCTGATAGTGGACAACTCTTCTAAGCGTGCCCCCTTCATAGAAGCTACTGGTCACAGGTCGTCTCAGCTATTTGGAGACATTGCCTGGGATCCGTACCAGACTGGTGGGCTTGGCACCCCCGAGCATCAGAGGGTGACCGCCGGAGACGTTCACAGGGCGTGTCTAGGCATCATCTATATAGATGAAGTTAAGAACCTTGATCCTAGTGAAGTTGTTACCCTTTTGACGGTGTTGGAAGATGGCCAACTTCCCATAACCGCGAGGGGGCGATTACATGGTGGTACTGCTGCCTTGGCTGTTTCCACTGAACCAGTTCCTTGTATGTGTTTCCTTGTTGGCGCCGGCAACTTTGACTCGGTCAGCCAAATACATCCGGCCTTAATGGACAGGATATACGGTTACGGTAAGGTTGTGAGGATGAACAATGACATGCCCAACACCGTCGAGAACAGGAGGAAGTACGTGCAGTTCATCGCTCAAGAAGTGCATCGTTTCCATCTCATCCCCTTTAGCAGAGGGGCGTGCGAAGAGATTGTTGATGAGGGTAGGCGCAGGAGCAACAAGAGAGACGCTCTAACTACAAAATTCAGACCGCTCATCTCTATTATTAAGACCGCGGCCACCCTAGCCATGAATGAAGAGACGAAGATTGTAGAGAGAAAACACGTTATGGAAGCTGCCCAGAAACACTGTAAAACCATACAGAGGCAGATTCTAGAACACCAGATAAGTGAGAGGGGTAAATTGTTAGAGATTAAGCCAGAGGGCAACAAGCTTGGACAAATCTACGGTTTAGCCGTGGTCTCAGACCCCTACAGTGGAGAGATGACCGGCAACGTGCTGTGCGTAAAGGCACACATGGTTAAAAAGAGCGAGATCGAAAGAAATCCACCGTTGAGAGGATACTACAAGGTAACAGGCACAGCCAAGGGGAACAAAGAGAAGTTCATATCCGACAGCGTAGCAAAGGTTAGAAGCGTTATACTTCAAAAATACGGTGTGGACATCGCACAAGACTACTTCACCCACATTGACTTTGCACAATCTTATGGGGTTGACGGACCATCCGCCGGAGTCACCATGACTATACTACTGTGTTCCCTACTTGAAGGTAGACCCGTTCGACAAGATGTGGCGGTCACAGGAGAAATCAACCTTGGAATAGACGATTCTATAATGGTCACCGCGGTGGGAGGACTATACGAAAAGATTAAGGCTGCGGAAGCATGGGGCTTTAAGAAGGTAGTTGTCCCCCAAAAGAACTTTAATCACTCCATAGATGCCAAGGACTACAAGATAGAGATAGTACCTGGCAAAACCCTAGGCGACTACCTCAGAGAGTGTTTAGTATAGTAGTTAGCTCTCCTCATAGATAATTGGGGGTTTGAGAGTGCTCTTTTTCGCGATCTCAAGCATCTTAGAGGATAAGCTCTGCCAATGAAGATTTTTATATTTAGAATTGATGATTACCTAATTTCAGGTGTTTGCGTCATGGAGCCTACACTGAATGATTTAATTAAACAGGCTGAAGCAAGCCCCTACTTTAGGCTTTTAAACATGAGAATTAAGGAAGTGACGGACGGTTATGCTCGTTTAACCATGAACATAGAGAAGAAACATCTCCAAATTTTGGGAACCGTTCATGGAGGAGCCACAGCCAGCCTAGTCGACACAGCTGCTTTCTGGGCAGCATTATGTTCAACCGACTTAAAGGATCTTCCAATAACAGTTGAAATGAAAATCAACTTTCTCGCACCCGTGAAGTCGGGTCAATTGATCGCTGAAGCCCGAAGTATACATAAAGGCTTCAAGCTCTCGGTGAGTGATGTGGAAGTCAAAAATGATGAGGGAAAACTGGTAGCGAAAAGTCTAGTAACCTATTACTTTCGAAATCGGTAGCGGGAGCTCGGGAGGTTTCCGTTATAAAGCGAAAGGTTCTAAACAGATGAGACCGTAAATTTGTGTGTATGCAAAAAAAAGCTAATCAAAACCTTAGGAAGTGAAACATACTTTAATTATTGTAAGACACGATTCCTCACCGAGCGACAGAAACAGCTATGAAGAGAAGCAGAAATAACACGATTCCAAAGGCGAAATTGCCCATTTGCATCTTTACTGCTAAAATTATAAAAGTTCCAATTATTGAAATGACAATTCTATTGGGGTAGCTATCCCCCGTTCGCTAGCAAGTTTAAAAAGATTTCAACATTTTCAGGAATACTTTCACCTAACTGTCTCTGTTCCCAAAAAAGGGGGTCCATTCTTTAAATACTCATTTTCGCCCTAGCTTTCAATCAGAGGAGGTAACGCGTCTTGAAACAGAAATCATTACCTAAGAGCGATTCTCACGTGTGGGTTGAGCGCTGTGCGAATCCTTGGAATGGGAAATGCGAAAACACGGAAGTTCAGTTGTACATCTATTACAGGAGTAAGCAACTTCCCATCTGTCGATCATGCTGGGCCGAGATAGCAGATGCAGACATAGAGTGGGATGGAGATTATGCTCTCTGATAAAGGAAAGTTCATGGTTTACGCTTCTCCGTTCTCAACAAAAAATGGACGATTGAAAACTGTTGGCAGATCTGTTGTCAAGATAGCCGAAAGCTTGGGAGCAGATGCCGAAATTACTCAGACAAGTGGCGTCCTCTCAATCTTTGTCTATTACGAAAATGGTGGGAAAGAAAAAATTTCGGTTTATTGCGACTGGGGCAAGAACTGGAGTGAAAAAGATGTTTATCATGCCATTAAAAGCGCGGTTTATGCTCTTTCATTTCATCCTGAGTATCCTATTCTACGAACGATAAGAGGGAAGTGAAAAATTGAACGAGCAAATTGATTTAAAAGAGATCCCAGGTGTGGGATCGGCGACAGCCTCTAAACTACGCAACGCAGGATTCACCACGGTAGAAGCAATTGCTGTAACTCCTATAAGAGAACTTGTGGAAAGAGCAGGAATAGGAAACGAAACGGCTTTCAAGGTTGTCAGAGAAGCCAGGAAACTCATTAGTATCGACCTCATGACAGCGAAGGAAGCGTGGGAGAGAAGGAAGAACTTGGTGCGATGTTCCACAGGTTCCGAGAAACTGGATGCTATACTTGGTGGAGGTATAGAGACTCAGGCAATGACAGAATTCGCAGGAGAGTATGGATCGGGAAAGACCCAGCTCTGCAAGAAGCTAAGCGTTATGGCACAGCTACCTCAAGACCAGGAAGGCTTGGGTGGCAGAGTCATCTTCATTGACACCGAGGGAACCTTCATCCCAGAACGAATACATCAGATCGCCTCAGCCATGAAATTAGACCCAGAACAGGTTCTAGACAACATAATAATCGCCCGTGCTTACAACAGTGACCATCTCTGCCTGCTCATCGACCATCTATTTAGGATCTGCCCGGAGGAAAAGGCGAAGCTAGTGGTGGTCGATTCCATAATCTCCCATTTCCGTGGAGAATATGTCGGCAGAGAAAGCTTAGCTGAACGCCAACAGAAACTTAACAAGTACCTGCACAAGCTGCTTCGACTGGCAGAGATATTTAATCTGGCGGTGGTTATAACAAACCAGATGCAGGCAAATCCAGCTCAGTTCTTCGGAGACCCCAACCGACCAGCTGGAGGACACATCCTAGCACATGCCTCTACCCACAGAGTTTACATCAGAAAGGGCAAGGCAGGCAGCAGGTTAGCCAAGATAATCGATTCCCCCTACCTGCCTGAATCAAGCGCACGATTTATAATCACAAAAAATGGCATCGAAGACTTCCCTGGAGAAGAATAAAGGCCCCCAAATGGGGTGTAGTCAGTTGGCGATCAAAGAGCAGAGAACTCGCCCTTCATTGGATTCCATTCCCAAGCCATCTAAGGCTACGAGAACGTGTCTCAGCCTAATAGACCTCAAACCAAACACCTATATCGATACAACCGTCAGAGTAACAAGGATCAAGGCCAAGGAAAAAGAAGACGATCTGGGCAAGAGACCCTACGTTTTTGGGATAGCTGAAGACTCAACTTTCAGAACGCCGTTTATGTGCTACAAACCTTATCGCTTGTTTTTCCAAGACAGTATATTTAGATTCCAGAATGCATATTTCCACGGATTTGAGGAAAACAGTTTCCTCCTCATTCTGACCGAGAAGCCAGCATAATAGAGGGGATGGAACACATGCGTCAAGAGAGGTTGCCTGTGTCAGAATTTCAACACTACCTAGCAAGTATAATTATGGAGGGGCTAGCGTATGAAACCGATCAAGAACACATTAGAACCACCAGATAGGGATCGACATCAAGGGGGGTGATAGTCATGTCGGTTGAGTTCAGGAGCGGGCTAGAAGTTCTCAAAGGCAGAAGAAAGATGCCGAAGTTGACCACTGGAAATGCTGACCTAAATTCCTTACTTGGAGTGGGGATAGAGCCTGGACACTTCTACCTATTCTACGGAGATGACAAAAGTGGCGCAGACTTTCTAATCCATCAGATTCTTGTGAATTGCCTTCTTCCAGAGGAGAAATACGGGTTTGATGGCAAGGCTGTCTATTCAAACTGCGGTAACTATCGAGAGGAAAAGACCCTTTTAGATTCTCGACTGCTTAGTTTTCTAATAAAAGCAGCTAAGCTGGATCCTATGAAAGCGCTGGATAACATATACGTTATCTGCGCCTTCTCAGAGGAACAGCAAGAGCAAATAGTAAGCGAAGTGCAAAAGCTTTTGGAAGAAGATGATAAGATCAAGCTCGTCGTGGTTCACAACATAGCTAAGTTATTCGCCTCTGACCAGGGAAGGAGGAACAAAAACTTTGGAGAGAGAATTCCTAGACTTCAAAAAGTGGTTCTTAAGCTTTGGCAGGCTTGTGCCCAGAACAATATTGCCTTCGTTGCCTCATGCAGGTCAAACAAAACATCAAGAGGTAGAATCCCACAGCCTGAGGGCGGCAAATACCTAAGACACGAGGCAAACGTGATTGTTTACTTGAGAAAAAGAGATAAAAAATCTCCCTTTGTTAAAGCTTATCTCTTAAAGCACCCTAATCGTGCATCCAGAAAGATCGATTTCGAGTTCACTGCAGGAGGTGATGTTGTGGGTAGAAGAACTCTACCATTCAGAACTATCCTCCGAGAGGAAATGAACAAATTGAAGAGAAGCTACCGGGAAGTCTTGATGGACGTCTCTCGAAGAGATGCCTTTGACAGCCTACTGAAGGCTTGGAGCAGTGAGCAAGGAGCAATGAGTTACGCAAAGGTTCCTACAGTTTTGGATGTGATGCTTCTTACAGCAGTGATTGACAACAGAAAGCTTATCGAAGACCTCTTTGACCAGGTTGGAATCATAAGTTCAAAGATAGATATGATCCAGAAGCGGCTGGAAAGAGTGGTAGGCTAAGCCAGAAAGTGGAAAAATGAAGACAGTAGGCTGGCTTCTCGACGTTTATGTTAACGGAGAGAAAGCCGTTCTATGGTTAAAATCAGAGACTGGGGAAGCCATTCGATTAATTGATCAATACACACCTGACTTTTATGTCGAGCCGAAAAAAGTTGATCCAGAAGAGTTAACAAGGATTTTAGCGGAACATCCGAACATTCTTCATGTTATCAAGGAGAATAAGTTCACGTCTGTTAACATGAAAGAAAGATCTGTGGTCTTACACATCTACGTTGACTGTGCAATAAATCTTCGAAGAGTCCTGAAAGATGTAGAAAAGCTTGGACTGATCAAGGCTTATTATAACATTGATGTCTTGCATGTGCAAAGATATCTATTCCAGAGAGGCTTTGTCCCCACAAGCAAGGTTGAACTAGAGTATGACGCTGCAGGCAGACTACTTTACCTTCATTTTCTTAATGACTGTTCAGAGATAAAGCCTCCACCATTTACAGTTCTAGTTTTTGATGTTCAGATTGAAAGCCAAAGTCTCACTCCCAAGGTTGAAAAAGACCCACTTTCCAAGATCGTAATTCAGGACAAACTCCTCAACATAGAGAGGGTTTTTGAAGGAAGCGAGGAGGATATTCTTTCAAATTTTGAAGACCATGTTAAGATAGAAGATCCAGATTTCTTGATTTCCCCACAAGCTTCTTTAAGGTATCTTCTTGAAAGAGCAAGAATTCGCAGGTTAGACATTCAGTTAGGAAGAGAAGGGGTAAACATTAACGAAATGAGAAAGCTTCTTCCTTACGCACATAAAGGTAGGATTCATGTTTATCTGCAAGATTTTTTAATGTTAGGAACAGCTGGAATAGTTGAAAGGTCTAGGTTTTCTTTGGCCCCTCCCGGACTAAGTGCAAAGTGGCCAGCTGGAAGAACAATCGATAGCAGACAATGCTATATGGCTTTGAAAAGTGGTATCTTGCCTCCAAAAACCAGAGGATTTTTTAAAAACGTTGTAACTGCCAAGGATATAATATTCAGAGATAGGGGAGGACTAATTCTTTCTCCCAAGGTGGGATTGCATGAAAATGTCGCGGAATTGGATTTTGAATCGATGTTTCCCCAGATTATTATAAAGAATAATATTAGCTATGAAACGGTTACTCCAGATTCCATAGACAAATCAAAAAATGGCTTCTTGGTAGGATTGACAAAGAGGTTCCTAGAGAGAAGGCTTTACTTTAAGCACCTAAGAAAGAAGTTTGCTAAGGAGAGTAAGAAATGGCTTTGGTGCGAGCAAAGACAGCTAGCTCTTAAAGGAATTTTGGTTTGCATTTATGGATACAGCGGCTGCTTTGCCAACAGGTTTAACAACGTAGCAGCTTATGAAGAGATCAATAGAATTGCCCGGGAAACTCTCGTCAAGACAATGAACATAGCAATGGGAAAAGGGTTCGAGGTAATTTACGCTGACACTGACAGCATCTTTGTGAAAAAGAAGGGTGCCAGCAGAGAAGACTATGGAAAACTTGCAGAAAATATCTCCAAAGAAGTTCAGCTTCCGATAGCGCTAGACCATCATTTTAAGTTTTTAGTTCTGCTAACTCAGGAAGCAGATCCAGAGTTCGAAGTTACTAGAAGGTATTTTGGAAAGCTGACCAACGATAAACTTTATTATCGTGGCGTAGAGTTGAGAAGGCACGATTGCTCAGAGTTTCTTAAAAGGTTTCAGAAAGGACTTATGAAAATATTGTTTGAATCTGAATGTGCTGAAGAAGTTGAAAGAGATCAGTTCAAGAAGGCGTATGATTACGTGGTTAAAACCTGCGATGAAATCAGGGAGGGGAAGGTTGAGCTTGAAAGGCTCGTTGTGTCTAAGATTCTCAGAAAGCCTCTTAACAAGTACAGAAGCATGTTTCCTCACGTTGTTGCAGTTATACAGATGATTCAGAAAGGAAAAAGGATGAGAACAGGAGAGATGATTGATTTCATATATGTCAACGCGTCACATACAAATCCGTTTAGAAGAGTTGTTCCAGCTCTGCTTTTAGACAAGAGAAACTATTATGACAGAGAAAAGTATGTGGAAATGGTTCTTGACGTGGCTGAGACCATCTTAGGTACATTCGGCTTCGATAGAAAGCAGTTTGGATTTTAGCCAAGAGCAAGAAATTTTCTAGAGTGATTCGACGAGAGAGAGGAATAGAAATACTTTCAGAACTCCGATCTTTAGAAGATTTATAGAAAAAGAGGGGTGACTTAGATGCTTATGCTAGATGCTTACTTATCCTAAATCTACTAAAAATATGTATACTTAGTCACTTCAAACCCCAATTTTTTTTCCTTTTTTGTTCCAAACAGACCTCAGAACATGTAGGACATGGCAGGGCAAAACACTACATCTGTAAAATGAATTTTATCTATGTTTTTAGTAGGTATGGAGTGACGTATGTTTCGATGTATGCTGCTAACATAAAAAGTGTCACAGAGATGATTGCTAGAATTACGGTGTCCTTTATTCCCCGTACAATCTTGGCGCGGTTTACCTTTTCACCAGTTATTTTCACCATCACCGCATCTATTGTGGTTGTGTGCCAGCGTATAAGGGAAGAGAACTGGAAGATGAAGGCAGGTATTTCGATCACACCATGGGGGATTATCCCTACCATGGGATACAAGACACCTTGAGTCATCCCAGTTATTGTGGCTACGACACCTATTATTCCCCCGTTGAGCAGAAGCTCTAGGCCTAAAATGAGGGATCCGAGAAATGGTAGCCATACGAGCATTTTAGGTGGGCTCCAGAAGTGACCAATGTTATTGAAGAAAATGAAGTAGTAAAGGTCCTCAGTAAAGGGGGGTGGGATTGCGATGTACCCTCTTTCCGATTGTACTATAGATCTAAACCAGTCTGAAAGCAAAGGAATCTTAGAAAAAATAATGGTCGTCAAGAGAATTGATAGGAAAACGATTGTAAACAAGACCAAAGTGGTTACTTTTATTATCATCCCATTTCGCTGAACGCAACGTTTGAGTGGTTCAGTTTTCTTTAAGAGTGTTTTCAGATACAAACTTAACATGCCTACAAGTTCGTGGTTGTTTCCCTCGCCCTACGGATAAAATAAGTGTTCACCATGCTATAAAACTATCGTAATGTTTAAGACACAAACTTAAGCATTTCTAAGAAACTAATTGGGCAAGAATATCTCCTAATTTTTCGTCAACTTGCGGATACTGGGATTGTGTGGCATTAAAATATGAATTAAAATAAAATGTCGAGCGTGCGAATGAATTAACAACTAAAATCTGTGGAGTGCATCAGTCAAGCGTCCGGGATTTACGAGTTCTTTAGCGATGGTTCTTAGATCAAACAATTCCACGCAGGTTGGGCAGCTCACAGTGGGATAATTGCATCAATGATGGCTCAGAAGGGAATAACTGGACCAAGCAAGTCTTCGAGGGCCGATTCGGTCTATATAAGACTCATCTAGGGCAAACAACCCCCTATATAGAAAGAGGGATTAATGGGCTGGGTGAGACATGAGAGATCCTCAAAAAATAGCTTATAAACCTTATCCCTGCGGATTTTTGCTTCAACCATTTCTATACTGTGCTTCTAGGTTGAAGAGGAATTATAGAATAGACGTTGATGATATAGCTGAAGTTTGGTGTAGAGGTCCAAGTGGTATGGTTCCCCTTGTCTTCGAGCCCATTGAGGATAAAGTTGCCTCTAGAACGCCTTATGAGGGTAAATTCAGCCTACCTTTTACCGTTGCTGCGATGCTCGCAGAGGGTAAAGTGGATCTAACTACTTTCTCTGAGGAAAAGATTATGGACCGAAAGACCTTAAAATTAGCTGAAATTGTAAAATACACTACAGATCCAAACATAGATTATCCAAAACACATGCCTAGGCACCCATAAGAATTACCAAAGTTCTATTGGGACACCAAGACTCTTATGAACTGGTGTACTTCGAATGGAGATATCAATGTTCTCTAAAAGAATATTTGAGGAGTGGCTGCAGTATTATATAATAAGAGGAGGGAGTAGTTGATGAAAATCGGCGTCATTGGTTTAGGGCATATGGGAAAACATTATGCAATAAATCTCCTTGCAAAATACCCAACCTTCGTTCACGACATAAATAAAGAAGCGGTGGAAGAACTTTTCAAACTGGGAGCTGTACCAATGTCCTCTGCAAAAGAAATTGCCGAGTTGTGTGATATAATTATAACGGCATTGACCTCGCCTGAAGTAGAGGTGAATGTCGTTGCTGGAAAAGATGGAGTTTTATCGGGTGCAAAGAAGGGAGCTATTATAATTAGCACAGGGACTGTTACGCACAAAACTACTTTGAAACTAGCGAAATTAGCAAAAGAAAAGGGAGTTGACTACTTAGATGCTCCTGTAAGCGGAGGAGAAACTGGAGCAAAAGCTGGATCACTAACTATAATGGTTGGAGGAGACCAAGAAGTATTCGAGAGAGCCATAGGTGTATTCAGAGTATTAGGTAAAAATATCTTTCATACCGGGCATTTAGGTACTGGAAATATTGTGAAATTGATCAACAACTTACTGTCTTTGACAAATCTGGTAAGCCTTTGTGAAGGCATGGTATTAGGAGTTAAAGCAGGAGTTGATGCGAAAATGCTATACGAAGTAATCAGACATTCCACTGGAAGAAGTCAATCTTTTGAAGTTAAACTGCCAAACCAGATTGCTATAAGAAATTTTGAGCCTGGGTTTACCGTTGATCTCGCATATAAGGATTTACGTCTCGTCCACGAAATGGCTCAAGATTGTTCAGTACCTTTATTATTGCCCAGCATTGCTCTACAGATATACGCACTTGCACGAAGCAAAGGCTTGAATGATAAAGATCATGCGAGTATAATAACCTTGATAGAAGACGTAGCAAAAGTAATTGTTAAGTTCACTCCATGACACGTTCTTCTTCTTTATGATGTGATGTGAAGACCATTATACGATTCCTCACTTCCCTTAACAACCTCAAAATTTTTTCGATCAAGTGAATCAGCTGCCATTACAATTCCTTTAGGGCGTAGTATTGTAAATGTGCTAGTCAAATTGGAGTCCCCTCGTAAAAGTAAGTGTGATTGTTGTTAAAAGATTCTTTCATATCTCTCTTTAAATACTACTTTACATTTCTGTTACTTAGTTTTGTTTTGAGATTCTAATAGGCTTTGAATCATATTCCAATGTTGATCGACAGCACCGTATTCAGCTTTGAAGCCATTAATAACTCTTTGAGTTTCTTTCGCAAGTTTTCTCTTATGGAATTTTTCCGTTGGAACTAATCCCGTAGTTGTAGGCTCTCATTTTTCTAGCCTTAAAAAAGAGAGTTAGGTTCGCTCTAAATAGACTTTTCCACCTAGTGAGCGAACTGTTATACCTTTGTCCTTAGCTCTTTTCCTTAGAGCAGATAGTACGGTTGCGGGCTTCTTGTTTTCAACTGAGACTTCGGCATATTTCATATCACTTTGTAGGAAATTAGAGATTATTTCATCGTACATCGGTTCTCGTCTTAGCCTTCGTTTAGGCAATTCATTTACTGGCTTCAACTCAAATCTTGCCATTTTGACTCCTTGATTAAAACCAATTCAATCATATATTTAAACGTTAATTTTTAGCTTATCTTAGGAAGAATTTTGATCATACTTTGAGATTAATGAACCGTGAACTTTAGATAGACTATTAAATGTATTAAACCATATTTTCTATCAAGTTTTAAGACGTTACCATAATTTTTCTGAGCACTTCTTTCAAGTCTTTTTTTATTGAACATTTGTGATTTGGCTTCACTTCTACAATAAAACGTTTAATCATCTTTCTTTGCATAATAGTATGGAGAAATGTAAGCAAGACGATTGTAATATAACAGTAATAACCAAAAAAATTCGGATTGAAAAGATCCATAGGGCCAAAGAAATATAGGTTGGATATTCGAACTGAACTATGAATGTAATTATTCCTCGCACGATCAAATCCAAAGTGAGCTATAACTTCTTTTTGGTCAACAACATATTTTTTGTGCCATTCGATTAGTTCATTCGGAATCATAAAACCAGTCATGCTTTAAGGTTCTGCAAAAACGTTATATTAAAATCTTCTCCTATAAGGCCTACGGCCGTAGGATGATCTTTCTCTTCCCCCACCGTAAGACGATCTATCGAATCGACGATCATCTTCGTATCTCTTTTCCGACATGTTATTCTCTGTATTGACCTCGCCCACATCTTCTTCGCTCTCTTCGACTGACCCCATCCTGCCTGTTGTCAGCCTCAAACTGCCTCGAAACAGGTTGGCGTAGCCATTTACAAGCGTGTATGTCTTGCCAAGATCCAAATCTTCGATTTTTTCTTCCCAAAGGGTCATCAGCACCGTACCGCTGTCATCACCTACCAACACCTCGGCAACTCTCTTTCCAGTTCTC
>Ga0209636_10002444_pt1 | contig 18925 bp, 13 predicted proteins | sample DeeMarSWOR152_54_FD_187464 | JGI IMG/M metagenome (GOLD analysis project Ga0209636, IMG submission 187464) | Marine sediment microbial communities from White Oak River estuary, North Carolina - WOR-1-52-54 (SPAdes) (version 2) | ecosystem: Environmental > Aquatic > Marine > Intertidal zone >... | reverse complement strand
ATGAATTCGTGTTCAACCATAATGAGGCAGTCCTGTATAAATGGGTCGAGATGTTTGAGCCAGAGCTCTTTTCCCGAATCCAGCAGTTGGTGAAAAAGCAGAAATGGCATATCCTGGGCGGCTGGTATCTCCAGCCCGATTGCAACATGCCATGTGGAGAATCTTTTGTCCGGCAGATTCTAATGGGTAAATCTTACTTTAAAGAAAAATTTGGCGTGGAACCCAGGACAGCCATGAATTTTGACCCGTTCGGGCACACCAGGGGACTCGTGCAGATACTGAAAAAATCGGGGTACACGTCTTATCTTTTCTGCCGGCCTGATGCCAAGCACATCACTCTCCCGGCCGATGATTTCGTCTGGGTAGGGTACGATGGGTCGGAGATTCTCGCTCACCGCGCACAATATCACTACAACTCGGAGAGAGGAAAGGCCCGGCAGCGGGTGGAACAATGGATAAAGGAGAATCAAGAGCAAAATCAGGGAATGCTTCTCTGGGGGATCGGCAATCACGGTGGCGGAGCCTCCCGTGAGGACCTTGAACAGCTCCGGGAGCTCAGCGAGGAAAAATCCGGATGGGATGTGCGTCACAGAATTCCAGAAGACTATTTCGAGACCATGAGCCGGAAAAAGGAGGAACTCCCCCGCCACGCTCAAGACCTCAATCCCTGGGCAGTGGGCTGCTACACCACCATGGCACTCATCAAACAAAAGCACCGCCTTCTCGAAAACACCTATTATTTAGCCGAGAAAATGGTGGCCCATACTTCATTACATGGTTTAATGGATTATCCCAGAGAAGAGTTTCACCAATCTCTGGAAGACCTGTTGTTCTGTGAATTCCATGATATCCTTCCAGGCTCTTCAATTGCCGAAGTTGAAGCCTGCGCGCTTCAGAGGATGGGCCATGCGCTGGAAATCCTGTCGCGTCTCAAAGCCCGGGCTTTCTTTGCCCTGGCAAAAGGGGAGAAGAAGGCGGGAGAAGGAGAGTTTCCGATTTTTGTCTACAACCCCCATCCCTATCCGGTGAATGAGATGATTTCCTGTGAATTCCAGCCTCAAGAGCCAAATTTTGACCCGGAGACCTTCTGGCTTCCTGAGGTTAGAGACAGCAATGGAAAAATCGTTCTTCATCAACTCGAGAAAGAAAGCAGCAACATATCTGTTGACCAGCGGAAAAGAGTCGTCTTCCACGCCGAGCTCAAGCCTGCGCAGATGAATCGCTTCTCCTGCTTCTTGAAAGAGGTCAAGCCCATTCCAAAAAGAGATGAGAGGAAGGAGACGCCGCTGGCTTTTAAATCAGATAAGATCGAGCTCACCATCAATGACAAAACCGGTTGGGTGGACAGTTATCGCGTTGACGGAAAAGATTTTCTCAATCCTGATTCTTTCCGCTGCCTTGTCGTCGAGGATTATCCAGACCCCTGGGGAATGAAGGTTCGCTCGTTCCGGAATGTCCTGGGAAGTTTTAATCTCATGTCGAAGAAGGAGGCGGCCCGGTTTGCCGGTGTGTCAGAATCCGAGCTTGACCCTGTCCGGATTATCGAGGATGGTCCTGTGAGGACAGTGGTCGAGGCACTCTTTCAATACAACCATTCATCGCTCTGCCAGAGGTATGTGATTCCAAAAAAAGGCAGTGAGCTTGGAGTGGAGGCCCGGGTGTTCTGGGACGAGAAGGACCGCATGCTCAAACTCTCTGTGCCGAGCTCATTCCAGAAAGGGGACTGCAGGGGGCAAGTGGCCTACGGTGTCGAGGATTTCACCAGGGAAGAAGAGGAGCTGGTCGCTCAAAAATGGGTCGGAATTGTCTCTTCAGATAAAAAATATGCCCTAACGATAATCAACAATGGTACATACGGCTTTGATTTTTCAAACGGCGAGCTTCGTCTTTCCCTTCTTCGCTCTGCAGCCTATGCGGCCCATCCCGTTGATGGAAAGAAGCCGATTGTTCCTCCAGACCGGTTCGAGCCCCGGATAGACCAGGGCGAGAGGGTATTCCGTTTCTGGATCAACGGGGGAGAAGCTCAAGACCGGCTCTCTCGGGTAGACCGCGAAGCTCTTATCAAGAATGAGACTCCGGTAGCGCTGTCCTGGTTTCCTCCAGGAAAAGGGGAGAAGATCCTGCCTTCAGTAAAGGTGAGTGGGGATGCAGTCCAGGTCACTTCCATCAAGTTGGCTGAGGAAAATAACTGGCTTATCCTCCGCCTGTTCGAGCCCACTGGCGAAGAGCGTCAAACCGGTGTATCGATTCCCAGTCTAAACTTGTCTTTTGAGGTGAAGCTCCAAGGATTTGAGATCAAGACCATGGCCGTGGACCTTGATTCAAAGGAAATATTCGAGGTGGACTTGATGGAGAAAAGACTGTGACTGGATTCCCATGATATAATCGATAGGATGATGGCCATTAAGGTCAACTGGCAAAAAATGGGAGGCACTCAAAAAAAAGAATGAAGAATAACGAAGGGCCAAAGCCCCCGCCAGTCTCCGTTGTCATGGTCGGAATCAGCGGAATGGGGCTTCATTATCTCATGACTCTGCTGGAAGAGTTTTCTCCCGGAGAGATCGAGCTTCGCGCCGCTGTGGACCCTTTCCCGGAAAAGTCTGAACGCTACCCCGAACTCAAAGAAAAAGGGATTCCTGTGTTTGATTCCCTAAGTGAATTCTATGGCAGCGGTCAGACCGCTGAATTAGCTGTTATTTCATCTCCGACTCAACACCATGTTTTCCAGAGTTGTGAGGCGCTTCGCAGCGGCAGCCATGTGTTGTGCGAGAAGCCCATCGGAGCCACGATCCAGGATGCGGACCGGCTGATTCAGGTCAAGAATGAGTCAAACCATTGGGTTATGATCGGCTACCAATGGTCCTATTCGAAGGCGATTCAATGTCTGAAACGCGATATTCTCAAGGGAATATTTGGCAGGCCAGTTCGGCTGAAATCCCTGTGTTTCTGGCCCAGGGCTGAGGATTATTACGCAAAAAGCTCCTGGCTGGGGAGAAAAAAAGATGAAGAGGGCTGCTGGGTGCTGGACAGCCCAGCTAACAACGCTATGGCTCATTTTCTGCACAACCTGTTCTACGTCTTGGGCGACCACGCGGACACGAGCGCTCGACCCACAGCGGTCACCGCCGAGCTTTATCGAGCTTATCCCATCCAGAATTTCGACACCGTCGCTTGCCGTGCATTCACGAAGGAAGGCACAGAGCTCCTGTTTTATGCGTCACATGTGACACGTCCAGACCAGGGACCCATATTTTCCTTTGAGTTCGAACTGGCATCAATCACCTACGGAGAGGTTTCTGAGGAGATCATCGCCATCGACCGCAAAAGAAAAGAGAAGCATTACGGCTCCCCCGAAGCCGCCCATCATTTCTTGAAACTGTTTGATGCGGTGGCCTGTGTCCGGGAGCCCAAACCTGTGGTTTGTGGCCCTGAAGCCGCCCGCTCCCAGACTCTGTGTGTTAACGGTATTCAGGAGTCTTTTCCCGAAATTGTGGAGTTTCCGGAATCAATGGTTCACAAGGAGGAAAGTGAGGGGAGATGGTGGGTTGATGGGCTGGCCGAGGGATTTTATGACTGCTACATGAAAGGAATCCTGCCCAGTGAAGGGAATATTCCCTGGGCCCGCGCCGGAATACCAGTGGATGTGCGGGATTACCGGTATTTTCCGGGTGGGATTCCTCCGGCTGATCGAGCGGATAAGCCAAAGGAATGATAGCCATGGATTCGCGCGAGCTTGTCGGCCGAACACTCGCCTTTGATTCCCCAAAGCGCATTCCCCGCCAGTGCTGGATTTTGCCCTGGGCCGAGGAAAAATACCCGGAAATCATCAACAGGCTTCACAGAGAATTTCCGGACGATATCATTGCTGCACCGGCAGTCTATAAAGAGCCGTTGGGAATTAAAGGAGACCGGTACAGCCCTGGGATTTATGTGGATGAATGGGGATGCACTTTTAACAACCTCCAGAGCGGCACGATCGGGATCGTTCGTGAACCTCTTCTAAAGGGCTGGGAGGACTTGGATGATTTCAAGACCCCAAATGCGGTCCTCAGCCTTAACCAGAAAGAAGTGAATGCTTTTTGCAAAGACACGGATAAGTTTGTGCTTTCCGGGACGGTTGTCCGACCTTTTGAGCGGCTGCAGTTCATCCGGACCATGGAGCAAGCACTCATCGATCTAATCGAGCAGCCTGCCGAACTCTTCGAGCTTTTAAACCGAATTCACGAACATTACTGCAGGGAAGTTGAAGCCTGGGCCCACACAGATGTGGATGGTGTGGCCCTGATGGATGATTGGGGGACGCAGCGGGCGATGATCACCTCTCCCGAGATTTTCCGGCAGGTTTTCAAACCCATGTACCGGGATTATGCGGATATTGCCCGCCAGCACGGGAAGTGCGTCTTCATGCATTCGGATGGGTACATCACTGATATCATTGCCGATTTGATTGAAGTCGGAATCGATGCCCTGAACAGCCAGGTCTCCTGCATGGGAGTGAAAGAATTGGGTGAGCGGTTTCGGGGGAAGATCACTTTCTGGGGAGAGATCGACCGCCAGCAGCTTCTGCCGCAGGGATCGCGACAGGAAATTGAACAAGCGGTTCACGAAACATGGACTCATTTGTATGCGCATGGGGGAGTCATCGCCCAGTGCGAATTTGGCCTCGAAGCCAAACCTGAAAATGTGTTGGCAGTGTTTGAAGCCTGGGAATCCATAAGTCAGACAAATTTAAAACATCAATAATTGTCGATTTTATCCTGGAATATTGGGGAAAAAGCGAAGAGATTGTTTTTTTCGTTGACCTTTCCTGCTTCCTTTTCGTGAGAGGATTATTTCGATCCTGATTTGATAGGAAAAATATGACTTGACTTGCCATGTTCGATTTTTGATATTATATAGGCACGATTTCAAGATAGGAGGGAAATATGGGAAAAGAAAAAGAGTCTAATGCCTATGTACTATTGGGTGAAATTGCGGCATATACCAAACATTTGCCAGAGGAAGAACGTGATGAATTTCAGAGGAAATGTACAGCTCTTTATAGAACTCTCGTAAAGGTCTGCGAGAGTTTGAGAGCAGTTATGATTCCCGATCCTGCGCAATGCAAGGTGACACATTGTCCTTTTTGTCCCCCCGAATGCGATTTTAAGAATAATCCCCTTGGACCTATAGAAGCTAAGTAATAAAAGTTGAAGAATATTTGTTATTGAATTTCAGACAGGAAAGCTTAGATACAATCCCAGGGGGGTAGTTGTAACCTATTTTTTCCTAATAAAATTTAAGAGTAATAGGGATGGAATTCTCGAGTTTTACTTTTATCCTGACAGAGTCTTGTAATTTCAATTGTTCGTACTGTTACCAGAAAAAGGGATTAAGACAGCTGGAAGTTTCTTCCCTCGAGAAAGCTCTCGATTTTTTCCTTCCGTTTCTGAAAGATGAGTCTTACATCAATTTTACGGGTGGAGAACCGCTCCTCGCTTTCGAGCAAGTAAGCAAAGCTGTTGACTGCACCAAAAAAAAGAACAAAAAAGAAAAGAAACAGATAGGCTTTTCTCTAACCACGAACGGATTTCTCCTGGATGATGAGATATTAGAGTTCCTGGATCAGAATAAGTTCTCTCTGATGTTGAGTTATGATGGTTTGGCCCAGGATCTGTCCAGAAAAAAAGGAAGCTCCAAAAAAATCGTGTCCCTTATTAAGAAGATAAACAAATGTCAGGGGATTGATTTTGTGACAAACAGTGTTTTTGTGCCAGCCACTGTCAGCCTTTTCTCAAAATCGATTCAGCATATCGTTGATCTCGGTGTTCCAGATGTTCTATTCAGCCTTTCCAACGTCCCACCCTGGGATTCATCCTCCTTACTCAGGTTGGAGCAAGAAATGTCACAGTTGAGGGCGTTTGCTGTGTCTCACTATGAGAATACAGGAAGAATTCCGATTTCTAATTTCCGAAAGAGCAGCAAAAGAGGAGAGTTTGGATGTAAAGCAGGGAAGGATCGGATGAGTCTGGCGCCAGACGGAATGCTTTGGGGATGTTATATCTATGCGGATTATTTCAAAGAAAAAGAAGGAACCTCAGAGTATGACGAATATTGTTTTGGAACGCTTGACTCATTCATTGAAGACCATGAGAGTATCTACTCAGAGACTCTCCCCAACTATTCGGGTCTCCTGATGGGTTGTTTTTATACTCCTGAGACTTGCTGTATGATTTGCGATAATATAAAGGAATGTGTGGTGTGTCCTGTGGAGGCGGCGTATTCAAGTTCCACGATCGGAAAGATTCCTCCCTGGACCTGTAAAATCAGAAAAATTTTGATAAAAGAACGCCATCTTTTCTGGGAAGAAGTGAAAAGTCAGGATCCGGGTCTTAAAGTTACTGAAGGTCGGCAGTTGTTTTAACCCGAGATGTCTCCGTTAATTCCTGCAGTTGTTTTCTGGTATCCCTGACTTCTGGAATATCAGAGTCAGCACTTTTCCAAAGCTCAAGAAATTTTTCATACTGTTCAACAGCCTTGCCTTCCCAACCTTTTCCTTGATAAATTTTTCCCAGCCAGTAAAGACTTCTGGCATAGATATCTCCCCACCGCAGTTTGCTAATCGTTAAAGAAGCAATCTTTTCATACTGGTGTTGTGCTTTTTCGATATCTCTTATTACATAGTAGGTTCTGGCGAGTGAATCCAGGTATAAAGCATGATCTCTCAAGTGGAACACCTGTGAGGGGAGTAACGAAACAGCTTGTTCGAAATGGACTAGAGCATCAGAGATTTCGCCAGTTTTTAAAGCAATCATTCCCATCAGGTGATAGTAATGCCTCATGTGTTTTTCATTATCTGTCTTTTCAATCAATTCCTTGAGTTGCGCCGCATTTTTTTCCGCTTCATCCAGTCTGTTCATATCAACATAAATCATTCCACGCAGAAGATAAGTCAATTTTTGATGATCTGTCAGATTATTTTGTAAAGCAATTTCCATGGCTTTGTTTGCTGCATCCAATGCTTGTGATAGATTTCCAGATAGGGAACTCAGATAAGCATTGAGTAGGAGAAATTCTAGTTCATACTCTATAAGACCTGAATTTTGTGAATTCTCGATTCCCTGCTTAATCTCTTTTTCGCATTTCTCGTACAGGCCCTGCATTAAATACAGTTGTGCTATCCATAGATGAGCCTCTGATTGGATGAGCGGATTATCTCTACGAGAGAGTTCCCTGTAGATCTTCTCAGCCTCGGGTAAATCTCCCTTTGCATGATATAAATTTCCCTTCAGCCTGATGGAGTCAGGATTGTCCGGATCCAAGGCAAGAAGATTTTCGACTTCCAGGAAGGCAAGGTCATATTTCCCCATCCCGAAAAAGGCATAACATTTGAATTTTGGTATGAAGGCCTGATTCGTGAAATGCTCCTTGTTAGAATCCATAACTTCAACCGCCTTATCATACAAGCCTTTGGCTGTGTAGATCAACGAGAGGTTGTTGTAAGCGATATCATTATTTGGATTAATACTGAGAACTTTTTCACAGTTTTCGATGGAGAGGTCCCATTCCTCAATATTTCGATACACGGCGGCGATAAGCATATAGGTTTCGTCGTCGTTAGGGTAGAGTTCCAGTATTTTCTTATAATTTTCGAGTGCCTTTTTAGGAGATTTGAGAAGTGTATCCGAAACATATCCCTGTAAGAGATAGTATTCTTTATCGGATAACCTGTCTGAATAGTCCAGGCTTTTGAGGATAAATTTTTCTGCTTGGTCCGGTTGGGCTAAATATAAATAATTTGTAGACATTTCAAAATAAGCCATAGCGAATTCAGTATCGAGATCGACTGCTTTTTTCAGAAGACCATTGCTTTCCTCGAATTTCCTTTCAAATTGAAGGCGGAGAGCATCAACGTAGTATTCGTATGCTTCTGTTGAATCTGTTAGAATTTTTCCGACATCCCTGTCTATGTCACTGGCGATTTCGGCTTCAGTAAAGCCAAATATTGGTTTAATCTTTCGTGTGAGCTCATCCACCATTGGAGACAAGCTTTCGACTCCACTGCCTTTGACTTCCATAGTACTGATTATCTCGTGCGTCCCAGCATCTTGAACTCTTGCGTTGATCCAGAAGTTCTCACCGGCCTTCGCATAGCCTCCAAGAATGAAATATTCCACCTTCGTTTCAGAGGCGATCCTATCAAGAAGTCCTGATGTATACTGACCGGTTTCAAGCTGTTCCATCCTCTGTAGAATCTGGAAGATTCGGTCATCAGACAGAACCTTGAAAAATTTCGACTGATGAATGTCCTTGATCATAAAATTGTGAAGCATTCTCTGTATGTGTTTTAAGCTATCATCTCCAGTGTTGTTTTCAAAAGGCATGACTGCGATCGATACTCTTGAGTCTGCTTGGGGACTTGGTCTGCCTAAGTGTTCTCTTCCTACCCATAGATAAGCGACTAACATAAGAAGAAGAACAAGAATAACGGCATAGATAGATTTCCTGAGTTTTTTCACTCGGATTCTCGGAAGTATAGGACGTGTTGCAACTTTTTCGGTGTCTATATCTCTGATGATTTCTCCGGTGTTTTGATAGCGGTATTCCTTGTCTTTCTCCAAACATTTGAGAATGATCTTTTCAAGGTAGGCTGGGATATTCGGGTTGATTTTTGAGGGAGGCGTTGGCTTTTCGTGGATGTGTTTCTGGATATAACCTGTGTACGTTTCTGCCTTGAATGGTTTTTCTCCTGTCAGCATCTCATACATGATGATACCGAGAGAATAGAGGTCAGAGCGCGGGTCCGCTTTTTCTCCCTTAGCTTGCTCGGGAGATATATACTGGATGGTTCCAATAATAATACCAGGCGCACTATCTTCCATGACTTCAACGGATTTAGCCACGCCAAAATCTGTGACATACACTTTGCCATTGCTATCGACCAGGATGTTTTGGGGTTTGAGGTCTCTGTGAATCACTCCCTTTTGATGCGCAACTATAAGGGCTTCGCAGATCTGTTTTGTGATGCTGATGGCCGTTTCAACAGATAATCTTCCCGAAGTGAGAACCAGCTCTTTTAAACTCTGCCCCTTGATGTAATCCATAGAGATGAACTTGATTTTATCCACCTCTCCTATGTCGTAGATGCGGATCACATTTTCGTGGGAGACAGACCTGGCCAGAAGCGTTTCTTTCTTGAAACGTTCGATAATATGGCGTTTTGATGAGTATTCGGGGTGGATCATTTTGAGGGCAACGGTGATCCCTAGTTCTTTATCCTCTGCCTTGTATACTCGTCCCATCCCACCGCGGCCAACTTCTTCAATAATCTTGTAGCGCGTACCGAAACTGTCTCCTGGAGTAAAGTAAAGAGTGTCCTCCCGAGAAGGCGGAGTAGAGGGCGTGTGTGTAAGAGTGTCGTTGATTTCACCAAGAGAAGATCCGCACTTGCTGCAGTACTGGCTGTCATCGGGATTAAAAGTATTACAACTTGGACACCGCATTCCTTAATCAGCCCTCCATTTTGTAGTAATAATAAGAGGAATAAGTATCTAAGTCAAATCTTTGTCATGAGAATATTCGATAGTGCAGGAGTCAGGGCCTGAACGAATAATCAGTTTATTGAATTCATAATATTTTTGCTTCATAAGAAGAAAAAAATTTTTTCCCAGCTTTTGACATCGGCTTTTCTCTGTGTTATAGCATCAAGACGTCGAAGCTGTGATTTCAGACAAGGAGAAGAAATCATGCCTAAAAGATTAGCTTTAGTCATCATCCTCATCTGCATAGTCTTGACGAGCTGCAGCCCTGTCGTCAATGACGACAACATTAGATGGGTGACTCTTAAAGACATTGAAAAAAGCCTTGAAAATGAGCCTGTTATGAGCGTGGGATTTGATATTGATGACACGGTGCTGTTCTCGAGTCCAGGGTTTTATTATGGTCAGCAGAAGTATTCACCGGGAAGCGATGTCTACTTGGCCAATGAGGAATTCTGGAATGAGATGAATAACGGCCTTGACCGATTCAGTATCCCTAAAGAATGTGCACGCTATCTGATCGAGTTCCATAGAAATAGAGGCGATTCTATATATTTTATCACCGCGAGGATTGGAACAGATACAGAGACAGTCACAGAGCTTCTTGCGGGGATTTTCAGGTTGGAAAATCCGAATAAAGTCATATTCACAGGATTCAAAATCCTGGAGAATCTTAAAATCAGGCCAATAAGGGAAAACAACATTCAAATATTTTATGGAGATTCAGACGGTGATATCCAAGCCGCTCAAGCTGCGGGTGCTCGCCCTATCCGAATCCTCCGTCCTGTAAACTCCACCAATAAGCCGATCCCTAGAGCGGGGAATCTGGGAGAAGAGGTTCTGAAGGATTCACAGTATTAGATATCTTCCTTAAGAAACATCTTCACAAGGACACGGATTGGGAAGAACCAGACCGTGTTCACAAAAATTAAAATAATCAATAAAAACTTGAAAAAAATTCTTGACATCAAAAATCCGTTCTATTAAAATTCTGTCGCAAAACGGGTAAAGAAGCTCTCCAATTCCAGCTTGAACGTCGGCAAGATGAGAAAGAGGGAATCCTCATTTAAAAAATAATAAGAACAACTGCAGTTCCGGAACATGGAATTGCGAAAAAATATATGTATTGGGGAAAGTTTGATTTAAAAATCTATCAAGGGGGAAAAAATGAAAAAATTTATTCTGGTGTCGGTTTCTCTCTTCTTTCTCTTTTCCACTGTGAATCTCCATGCCCAATGGTCGAGAACTTATGAAGGGACTGGTGATGAAGAGGAATCATTTGTTATTCCAAGAAACGATGGAGGCTATTTCCTTGTGTGCAATATGAGTTTATGGGATCCCGTGACGTGGGAGGGACAATACTTTTTCGTGATCTTACAGCTGAATTCAGATGGCGAGATCTTAGATCAGGGAGCAGTGGGAGGTACTGACTGGATATCGATTAATTCTGTCAATCCAACAAGCGATGGTGGCCTTGTCCTCGCCGGAAGTATTGGGATAGTAGATCCTGATGAATACTGGTGGGAATATATATGGATTGCAAAGTTGGACGAAAATGGAGACGTTGATTGGGAGAAAAAATACGGAGGAGAAGACTATGAATATGCTTCTTCGATTCAGCAGACAAGCGATGGAGGCTATATCGTCGTAGGGGAAACGGATTCCTCCGGAGCTGGAGAAGAGGATATCTGGGTGTTGAAACTTGACGCGGATGGGGATGTTGAATGGCAGAAAACTTATGGAGGAAGAAACGAGGAAGAAGGTTATTCAGTCCAGCAGACAAGTGACGGGGGTTATATTGTTGCAGGTTCCACGGATTCTTTTGGAGCCCCGGAAGAGAATGCATGGGTATTAAAGCTCGAATCAGACGGAGACATTGAATGGCAGCGAACATATGGAACGGATGAAGATGAGTATGCGTATTCTATTCAACAGACAAGCGATGGTGGCTATATCCTTTCAGGCGAGGCTGAAGAAATTGTTTGGGCATTAAAACTTGAGGCCGATGGAGACATTGAATGGCAGAAGACATACAGAGGAAGTGAAGGTTGGAATTATGACAGCTTGATACAGCAGACAAATGACGGTGGCTACTTGATCGTATGCCTTATAGAGTCCGAAGATCCAATGACATGGGATTGGTGGTACGATGTTCGAGCATTAAAGCTTGACTCAAATGGAGATATTGAGTGGCAGCGCATATATGATGAAAACAAATATGATTATAATCCATTCCTGCAAGTAATGAGCGATGGGAGTTACATCATAACTGCTATAACCGCGGAAGAAGATCCTGTTACTTTTGAATGGGAGGAATATATCTGGGTACTAAAGCTATATCCAGATGGCGATATTGATCCATCCTGTGATTTCATAAAGACCTCAGATGCGACAACGAGTGCGACCTCTATTACACCAGCTGATTCCACAGCAATACCTCAGGATACGATTGTTACACCTTCTGATACAGATCTTGATACTCAACCCTCTGACCTTACTTCTACTCTCCTCTGTACTGCTCCTAAATACACTCTGACAACCGCTACCGGGACTGGTGGAACAACAGACCCGGTTCCTGGAACAAACTCATACTACAAAAACACAGACGTTCAGGTTGAAGCCATTCCGGACAATGATTACAGATTTGATGAATGGACAGGGGATGTGCCGGCGGGTGATGAGAATGATAATCCGGTCACAATAACCATGGATGAAGACAAATCGATAACCGCGAACTTCATCCGACTGTATACTCTGACCATAGCCGCGGGGACCGGTGGAACCACCAGCCCTTCACCCGGAAGCTATCAACATGATACTGGAATCCAGGTTTCAATCACCGCTAACGCGAATAGTGGTTATGAATTCAGCGGGTGGACCGGAGATGCCTCAGGAACAACCAATCCGATTGCAGTCACCATGGATGCGAATAAAAGCATAACAGCCAACTTTACTGCTAGTGATGGAGGTGGTGCTGGTGACGAAGACGGTGATGAGGATGGAGATGGCGGAACTTGCTTCATCGCCACTGCCACTTATGGGTCAGCACTGCATCCACATGTCAATATTCTCCGTGAATTCAGAGACAAGTACTTACTTCCAAACAGTGTTGGTAGGGCATTTGTTAATTTTTACTACAAGCATTCACCCGACGTGGCTGATTTTATCTCCACCCATGCGGTACTGAAGACGGTTGTGCGGATTCACCTGTTGCCTCTGATTGGCTTCTGTTATTTGATGGTTCATTTTGGTTCAGTTATCAATGCAATTGTTCTTATCTCTGTCTTCATGTTTCCCATTTTAGTTGTTTTTTTCACCCGAAGGAGAATGAAATAAAGCAGAAAAAAAAAGGGCGACTTACACACAATTTGTTCCACTTAGAACCAGAGCTGAACGAGGTGCGCAAACAGTAAATTCTTAATAAAGAAATACTTCAGAAGAGAATCATAAAACTAATTATTGGGCGTTAGAAGTGGGCTGTCCCTCCTTTTCCATCCATTCACCTTGTCGTTATGAATGTGAGAGGTTCATATCAGGATATCAGAAACCAGTCACTAAGGGATGGCCTCAGTCACCGACACCATAAGGACGACGGATCCAGGCGCCATTCCACATCACCAGATCTTTATTGAAATCCGACATTTGTCTGAGGAAATAGAATCCCTCTTCAGGGAGTAACTTATTGAAAGCGAAGTCACCTTCTTGAGTACGGTCTTGCCCAAAGGATGCAACCAGAAAGTCGTCACTCGCGGGTTCGGTAATTCCATAGACACCTTCTGCCGCATCACTACACCAAATCCGGAAACCATTTCCCCACTGGTCATGGACGGGAAGGACTTTGATATAGAATGGAGATAGTGCCAGGTATAGGGGCGAATTCGAATTATAAGTGCCATTTTGGTTAGGAGTGCGTCCGTTATCAATAATGTAATTTGAGAGGGCTCTGGAGATGGCCGATGTATTTTTCATCGTGCTTTTCAGTCTGGCTCTGCTGATGGAGACTTGGGCACTGGGGATGACAATCATGGCGAGGAGAGCAATGATAACAACCGCAACAAGGAGTTCGACTAGATTGAATCCTTTTTGTTTTCTGAAAAATCGAGCTTCTTTTCCCATTTGCTATTCAGTCAACCTTAATGTGATCAAGGTGGCTGTTGAAAGTAGATATTATATATATTTCGAAAAAAAAAGGAAATTTTATCATTATATTCCTAAAATCCGGGCCGCATTATCGTAGAGTATTTTTTTTACAGAGTTTTCTGCCAGGGGGAGTGCTTTAATGGCTTGAATGTTGGAGTCGATCGTCTTGATTCCCGGCCAGTCCGACCCATAAACACATTTATCGATGTTTTTTTCCAGATCAGGAAAGTAATGTAAAAGATTTTTCGGAGGAAGACCTGAGATCTCCAGATAGAGGTTCTGGTGAAGACGGGAGAGAAAAAAAGCTTTCTCATACCAGAGACCTCTGCCGCTGTGGGCCATAAGAATGGTGAGTTCAGGAAAATCCGCGGCCACATCATCCAGATGGACTGGGTTTGCGTATTTTATCTTTGAGCCTTTGAACACAGAAGAGCCTGTGTGCACGAGCACCGGCAGCCCGTGTTCTTCAGCCAAAGAATAAACTGGATATATTTTGCTTTCATTCGGGTAGAAATGGTTATACGATGGATAGAGCTTTATTCCTTTGGCTCCATGTTTGATGTGTTTTTTTAACTCTTTCCCCACATTGCTGACCTGAGTGGGATTGATTGTGCAAAAAGGAATGAAGATATCCTGACCCTGGCAAAAGTCAAATACGTATTCATTAGAGACGACACCTGTTACGAGCGGGCTTATTTCGGAGAGAATCACGGCTCTCTCGATTTGATGGCTTTTGAGATAGGCTGCGAATTTTTCAGGGTCGATCATCTCTTCATAACGTTCGTAGTACTCTGATTGGGCGGCTTTCTGGTAAGAATGAATCTCCTCATGCCAGTGCTCTTTCAGTCCGATATGGATGTGAAAATCTATGACTTTTTGCTCGGAGAATTTAGCCATTCTTTACTCGAGAATAAATATTTTGCTATATCGTATAAGTGCTTTTCTAAGTTTATGAAATGTCTTGAACATAAGCATTAAGTAACTGAGTCATTTAATTTCGGCAAAAGAAAGACCAAAAGATTAGTCAGGGACCCTGCCTTTTGAGTTTCTTTTTTCCGGAGTTCTGGGTTACTGCGTTAAGCTAGCCTTCTTTCTCTTTAAGGGCTATAAGTTCTGCTTCGAGTTCGTGAATCCTTTTTTTGAGTTTCTCTTTTTCTCCCTTTCTCGTCCTCCCGAGGATTCTAATAAGCACCATTGCCATGCAGATCAGAATCAGTACGTTTATTAATGAAGATGTCAAAAATGGAAACTTTATATTCAAGAGAAAGAGAGTTCCCACCTGGGATAGGTAGGACAAGATGAACAAAACAGCTAATATCAGAATCCACCATATCATGACTCTATCTCCTTTGGGAGGGAAAAAAATCTTTGTGTGCGAATACTCAATTTTTCTCTTTTAGCTTATAACAGAGCAAAATCTCGAAGTCAAGCTGGAGGAAGCTAGTGTCAAGCCCACATGAAAATGTCCTATTCTCTGCCACGTAAAAATGTCCGGTTTTGTATTTCACCTGAACTCTCTCAAGGCACCAATTATGATGAAGGAACAGCAGGCATTTCTGTATTTATTTTGAACTCAGAAGTTTCACTCGATAAAAAAGAAAGAAAGTTATCGCAATAATGAAAATCACTAAGCTGATTTTCCATGGTTTCGATTGAGAGAGACATTTAGAACACTGCCAAAAGAGTTGCCACTTTCATTTTTTTCCATGTACAATTCTGTTGCAAGGCGTATCGAGGAGGTCAAGATGAAAGTCAGGGAGATTTTCCAGCAAATCCGCTCTATCCGGATTCCCAAAGAAGGGCATCCTGCTGAGATGACCGTTGCCCAAGAGCTTCTGGACACAATGGGAACAGGAGCAGACATCCAGATGGTCGAACCATCTGATGTGAAATCCGGCACAGGGACATTCTATGTGGCTGTTGCGGATAAAGAACTTTTAGGATCACTTGTGAGTCAGGGAAAAAAACTGCCTTTAGATAGAGAGTGGGTTTTTTTCGATATCGATGAGAATAAATGCTGCTGGCTGCTGAGTTCGAAACCTTGCTTTCTTTATGCAGTGTTTTCGTATGTTTTGGAGAATTGGCTGGATAAAGATGTTTCACATTTCAAAACATGGCTCCAGGAAGTGAGCTTTGCTTTCGAAAAAGCCACATTCGATATATTTTTGACACAATATGCCCGCCTCATCCGTGGTTTCAACCGCGAACAATACATCCGTGAGTACGCGCGCTTGGGTTTCACCCATATCGAGGTGAATGCCTTAGCCATGACAAGGTCAAAAGAGAAAGGTGTGAAAGGAGAATTTTATCCTGACTTTTACACCTACTGCCCCGCTCTTGACCAGTTCGTTTCCAGCCGGTTGAATAACGGTATTTATCCTCAGGAATATTTAAATACGAACTTAAATCTTTTAAAAGAAAATGCCCGGCTGGCTGTTAAGTATGGATTGGCTCCTGGTCTTCTTTGCTTTGAGCCTCGTTCCGTGCCCGAGACCTTATTCCAGAGATACCCCACCTTGCGGGGAGCGCGGGTGGACCATCCTTTCCGCAGCTTTAAGCCCCGCTTTAATCTTTCCCTTGCCCATCCAGTCGTTCGGATGCATTACACGGAGCTCATCACTAACCTCATGATGGAAGTTCCGGCCCTTGAATTCATGAGCATCTGGAGCAACGACTCCGGAGCAGGGTTCGAGCACACAAAATCCCTGTATGTGGGAAGAAATGGGGGGGCTTACTTGATCCGGGAGTGGAAGGATGATGAGGAAATCGCGAAGGCCGCCGCCTCAAACATCATCGATTTTCTCACTCTCCTTCGGGACACAGCATCCCGGATCAATCCACGGTTTCGAGTGATGACGCGATTGGAGTCTTTTTACGGTGAGCATAAATATCTCTGGCCGAATCTTAAGGGTCGAATCGATGTGGAGGCCAACTCCCTTTTGGCCACAGGATGGGAAAGCAATTACCCCCATCCTCAATATCCGGATGTGAATGTCTCGGGTTCAGGATATCACAACACTCTGATGGATAAAGAAAAGGAGCCGCTGGATGAGCTTGAATCTAGAGGGAGTCATGGTTTCTTCTACCATTCCTTTGGATCGCACACCAACCACGAGCCGCTTTTGGGGATTCCTTTCCCCTGGTTGACTCATGAAAAACTTCACGCTTCCTATAAACTCGATGTCCGGACGCTGGCTCATTTGGGAGGTATTCAGCCTCCGGATAGGGTTCCTTTTGCTGTGAATCAGGAGGTTTTCCGGGAATTCCAGTTCGACCCTGAACTGGATATTGGTAAGACGGTGCTCCGTATAGCTGAGAAGTATACGGGAAAAGAACATGCAGGGGATTTGGTGAAGGCCTGGCGTTTGGCGGAGCAGGCGATCCGCCATTTCATGCCTCTTCCTCTTTATTCGCATTATGGCCTTGTTTGGCAAAGACTGCTCGTTCGTCCGCTTGTTCCCCATATCGACCGAATACCTGAAAGGGAACGATCGTACTATGAAAAATTCATGTGCACGTCCATCCATAACCCCAACCGGATTGACCTGGCTAGAGATGTCCTTTTCGAGCTTATCTCTAAAGACTATGCCCGAAAAACATTCATGAGGATAGATGAGCATGTCTGGGAGCCCTTGGAGAATGCGGTCGGTCTATTGAGAGAAAAGATGGAGCTTTTGCTTCAGCTTGGCGATGATCATGACTTCCGTGTTTTTGAAGATCAGTATTTCAGGATTAAGGCTTTGGGCTGTCTTTATGAAACATTGCGCAACACAGCTGTATGGATTTATGCCGTGCATGAGTATCTGGATTCCCCAGACCATTCGAGGAAAGCGGACTGCCGCAGGCTCTTGGATGAGATGATTGATAGAGAGATTCAGAACTGCCGCGTGCTGCTCCGGCTGTGGAAAGAAGCGCCCCTGGAATGGATGATCATTTCGGAGACAGAGACTCCATTCATCCATGGAGAGAATTTCCCTACACTCTTGAAGAAGAAGATGGCGCTGATGGAAAGACACAGAAACGATGAGCCTTACATCGATACCGATTACATGTTTCGTGTCGCAAACAATCCTTACGAGTGAGGGGTCGCGTCTTATCCAGTCTTGAATTAAGTCGCTATGTCATATACTATGAATGATTATAATGAAAGATTTATTAGACGTCATAGAAAAGAATAAACCAATCTCTATTGTGGTCCATAATAATCCGGATCCGGACGCGCTGGCGTCTGCCGCAAGCCTCAAGTTTTTACTCCAGAAAATGGGCTTCAAGAACATAAAAATTCACTATGATGGATTGGTCGGCCGTGCAGAAAACCAGGAAGTCATGAAAATGCTGAAAGTATCTTTATTCCTCACAGTAAAAATTTCTTCGCCCGAAAAACACCAGTTCATTTTAGTGGATTGCCAGCCGTTCACCGGCAATGTCATTCTACCCGATGGTGTGGTTCCCATTGCGGCTATCGATCACCACCCGATAAGAAAGAATACGTTCAAGATCCCTTTTCGAGATATCCGTCCCGACTATGGAGCCTGCTCCACGATCCTTTATGAGTATTTCACTTCCTTAGATATTCCCATTCCGACTAACATCGCCACTGCTCTGTGTTATGCCATCTCCAGTGAGACTCAAAGCCTCGGCCGAGAAGGAAGTCCAGCGGATAAGAAAGCCTATGTCGAACTCCTCTCCCGTCTGAGCTTCAGCCAGTTATCCAAAACTCAGTATCCAAAATTATCGAAGGATTTTGTTTCTAATCTTTCCCGGGCTTTACTCAATGCGTTTTATTATAAGAATTTGATCGGAGTTGTTTTGGAAGAGATGCCTTACCCTGACTTTGCTGCACAGATGGCTGACTTTCTTCTGCGTGTGAGAGGAATGACCTGGTCACTCTGCCTTGGGACATACAAAGATGCGCTCTTTGTCTCCATCCGGACCACGAATACTCAAGCCGATGCTTCAAAGATCATAAAGAAGATCATCCCCAAGCAAGGAGCATCGGGAGGTCATGACATGATCGCTGGCGGGCAGGTCAAGATTGACAAGAGTGACAGGAGCAAAGTCAGGGCTATAAAAAATGATGTTATTCTAAGAATGGTTCGGGCACTCCACTACTACGGCGCCCCACAGATAGTTAAATTAATCAGCAATGAACCTTTCCCTCTCTCTTAACCTGAATTATTCATAAAATCTGCCGACACATCATTCAAAAAATCTTTCAAGGATGATTGATCATCATATGTCGGCATCTTTTCCCCTTCGGGCTTAGT
>Ga0209636_10002443_pt1 | contig 18934 bp, 15 predicted proteins | sample DeeMarSWOR152_54_FD_187464 | JGI IMG/M metagenome (GOLD analysis project Ga0209636, IMG submission 187464) | Marine sediment microbial communities from White Oak River estuary, North Carolina - WOR-1-52-54 (SPAdes) (version 2) | ecosystem: Environmental > Aquatic > Marine > Intertidal zone >... | reverse complement strand
GCGTAATGAGTAAAACCTTTGACCTAGTTGAAGACCCGGAATTCAAGGGTCTGATTACTGCAAAATCCCACTTAACTGGAGAAGAAATAAACCGCTTCACCCACATAAATCGAAGCACCGAGGACCTATTAACGAAGCAGAAAATGATCAGAAAAGCTTGCCACCTAACGGGCGGGTGCATCCAATGTTGCATGGGTTGCGACGCAATGAATGCCCTCTCAGTTATGACCTATGAACTGGATCAGAGTTTCGGCACAGGATATTACAGAAGATTTCTGAAAATTCTTGGAATGGTTCCAGAAAAACGACCTCACAGCAGCTGCAGCTCAAACTGACGTTAAGGGCGACAGAAGCCTTAGACCGTTTCAGCAAAAGGATCCAGACCTATACGTGCACGTAGTAGAGAAAAGGGACGACGGCGTCGTTGTAAGAGGAGCAAAAAACCATATCACTATGGCGGCTTACGCCGATGAAATAATCTGCTTACCGACGCGAATGATGATCGAGAACGACGCTGACTATTCAGTGGCCTTTGCTGTTCCTGCGGATGCTGAAGGAGTCAAACTAATTACTCACGTGACTAATCCAAGACCAAGGACGAAGTTTAAAACTCCCGTTTCCGAATACGGATTCGCAGATTCTTTTGTGATCTTTGATGACCTCTTCGTTCCAAACGAGCGAGTATTTATGTGCGGTGAACCACCACCCTTCGCAGGATTGCTGGCCCACATGTTTGCATTATTTCATCGACATAGCTACACTGGGTGCAAACCCGCGGTGACAGACATGATTACTGGAGCCTCAGCTCTCGTCGCAGACTATCAGGGAATCGCCGGCAAAACGCATGTGAGATCGAAACTTGCTCACCTTGTCAGCGTAGCCGAACTCGTTTATGCGGCAGGCATAGCTTCCGCAGTCACCGCGCAAGCTTCGTCTTCAGGGACCTTTGTGCCGGACACGGTTTATACAAATGTGGGTAGGCGCCACGCTGGTGTCAATATATACCACGAGTCTGAAATTCTCGCAGATCTAGTTGGAGGACTGCCAGCAACGTTGCCGTATGAAGGTGATTTCGTTAGTCCGGATACACGACCCTACATGGAAAAGTATATTATGAGAAAGGCTGATGTTCCAGCTGAAAAGGTACATCGATGCTTCCGTTTGATCTCGGACATGATATGTTCTGCAGCAGGTGGAGCAGCGGCAGTGGCCGGGGTTCACGGTGGGGGTTCTCCAGTGATGGAAGAAATACTCATTACAGCTACTTATGATTTTGAGGAAAAGAAAAAGATTGCCAAGTATCTAGCAGGGATTGAAGAGTAGCCAGAATATAATGTGCTGGTACGCCTCTCCAAGAAACGCCTTGTTTGCTTGCTTAGGGTGTTTCTTAAAAAACGCCATTTCAAAGGTCTATGTAACCATTCGGGCTTCTGTAGTACCCATTTTTCAAACGGTTTTAAAGTCATTCAACTGGCGAATTCTGATTTACTCACTTTTCTTCTTTCAATAGGAAGAGTTCTTGTCTCAGTTTTTTATGGTCTACCTTGAATGTCTCCGTCTTGGGGACCTCGCCTCTAAATTCTATTATCTTCGGAACCTTGTAGTGGGCTAGGTTTTTCTTGCAATATTCGGTGACTTCTTCTTCTGTCAATTTTCCCCTGTAATCTTTGTCTGGAACCACTATTGCTTTAACACGCTCTCCAACGTCAGGATCTGGAACCCCTATGACCGCTGCTTCTTTGATCTTTGGATGATTGTATAGTACTTCTTCTATCTCGTGGGCGAAGACCGAATATCCCTTATATTTAATCATGTCCTTTGTTCTTTCAACGAAATGGAAATATCCTTCCTCGTCCATTGTTACTATGTCACCGGTTCTGAACCAACGCCTGCCACCTGCCTCGAAGAAGCTCTTCTTGTTAGCTTCAGGTTTATTCCAATAGCCTTTCATAATCTGCGGTGCACTTATCACCAGTTCGCCTTCTTGGCCTTGCGGAAGAAACTCAATTTTGTCGAGTTTACATACGGCGACGTGGGTGTTGGGTAGCGGAACACCGAATGAGCCTGGCTTATTTCTGCCGGGTGGGTTTGTATGTGACACAGCGGTTGTTTCAGTTAGACCGTAGCCTTCGCGTATTTCCTTACCCATGAATCTATTCCAGTTTCTCTTTACTTCGTCATGTAGAGTGTCGGCACCGCAGAAAACATATTTCATTTTGTTCCAGTTGAATCTCCTAGCTCTCTTCAAGTCTATGAAGTATTTGTAGAGAGTTGGGACACCGTAAAAGAGCGTGGCCTTATGCTGTTCCATTGCGTTTATGATATCTTCCAAATCAGGCCTAGCGAACAATATTCCCATTCCGCCTCGTATTGCTCCGGTGAGCATGAGTACTGACTGGCCGTATATGTGGTAGAACGGTAGCATTGCCACGGTGACTTCCTTGCCGTCCTCTATGTCGGGGAAGAAGGCTCGCATTTCTTCCTGAAGGGAAACCACATTGTGGTGAGTTAACATTGCTCCTTTGGGCACTCCCGTTGTTCCTCCGGTGTAAGGAAGGGCAGCTAGGTCCTCTTTAGGGTTGATTTCGACTTTAGGCGGATTTGGAGGATATTTCTTAACTAGATCTTGGAACATGAGGATTCCCGGTCTCTGGCGTGTCTCTACGGAAAGTGTTTTTCCTCCTGCTCTTCCGAAAAAGCGTCCTCTGCTAGGCAAATACTCGTCTATGCTCGTCATGATTACATGTTCAAGGCCTGTTTCATCCCAAACCCTTTCCACGTTTTCATAAAGCAGATCTAGGCAAACAAGATTCTTACTCTCGCTGTCGTTCAGTTGATGCTTGATTTCTCTAGGAGTATAAAGGGGGCTCATGGCCGAAGCCACTGCCCCTATTCTAAGAATTCCGAAGTAGGCGATCATAAACTGGGGGCAGTTTGGAAGAAGTAAGGCAACTCTATCTCCTTTCTTAACACCTAGGTCATGCAGGGCTGTTGCAAACCTTAGAGACAACTCATGTATCTCTTTATGCTTCATTTTTCTGCCGTAGAAGACTATGGCATTTGTGTTCCCCCATTTTTCAACTGCTTCATCTATCATTTCTAGTATAGATTTTTCGGGAATTTCAACGTCTGCTGGGACTCCCTCGGCATACCATTTAAGCCAAGGTCTTTTTTCGTATTCAGCTAATATTTTGTCTGCTTTTGACTTTGCCATCTTACATCCCACAGATTTCGCGTAGAATCAAACTACACGTAAAACAAATATAAAAGGTATTTGCCCCTGTAAGAGGTGGTTGGTGGGCAGTTTATAGACCTAGATATATCTCTCTGACGTCTCTATTCTTCATCAATTCTTTTGTAGTTCCTTCGATGGCTATTCTTCCATGCGCGAGGATATAGATTCTTTGTGCTGTGGCGAGGGTTATGCTCACATCTTGTTCAACTAACAAAACTGTGACTCCTGAACGCCATATTTCCTTGATGCTTTCAAGTACTTTTTCTTTCAATGTTGGAGCCAATCCTAGCGATGGTTCATCTATAGCCAGGAGCTTGGGTTTTGACATTAGCGCCCTTGCGATGGCGAGCATTTGTTGTTCACCGCCGCTCAAAGTCTTGGACATCTGATTTGCTCTCTCTTTGAGTATGGGGAACAAATCATAGACCCATTCCAAGTCTTTCTTGATTCCTTTCTTGTCTTTGCGTAGATAAGCTCCCATCTCTAGGTTCTCAAAGGTGGTCATTTCGCCAAAGGGTCTCCGTCTTTCTGGGCAGTGAACGATGCCCATTTTCACGATTTTCCATGCCTTAAGTTTGTCTGTTCTTTTTCCGTCAAATGTTATGGTACCTGATACGCTTGGTTTTTCTTTCTTTCCCGGAGCAACCTCTTTTATAACACCGGATATTGTGCGAAGCAACGTTGTTTTTCCGGCGCCGTTTGGGCCAACAACACCGACGAACTCTCCGTCTTCAACCTTCATGTTAACGCTGTTTAGGGCTAAAGCGCCATCGTAGTGGACTCTTAAGTCTTTTATTTCGAGCATGTTACATCGCCTTTCCCATGTATACTTCTATCACTTCTTTGTTTTTGGCTATTTCTTCTGGTTTTCCTTCAGCTATTTTTCTTCCTTGGTGAAGCACTATCACTCTTTTGACTATCTTCATGAGGGCATATAACTTATGTTCAACTATTACTATGCCACGCATTGGATTGTCTAAGTGTATTCTTTGGATGGATTTCGTCAGAAAATCCGTTTCGAGTGGATTTAATCCGCCGAAGGGTTCATCTAGCATTAGCAAATCCGGTTCAGTGGCGAGTGCTCTAGCCATCTCCAGTCTTTTCAGATCTCCATGGCCTACGTTCTCAGCTGGCTCAAGCATCAATTCTGTAAGCCCCACATCCTCCAACATATCTACTGCTTTTCGTTCAAAGGTTTTTATCCATTCGATTTTTCTGCTTCCCCTAGGAGACCTGAGGGCTACCATAACGTTTGCGATGACTGGTAGGTGACGAAAAGGTCTGACGACCTGAAATGTTCTAGCGATGCCTTTGTTAACAATTTCGTGGGGGGCGGCTCTGGTGATGTTTTCGCCCTTAAATTTGACGATTCCTGAATCAGCGTTGAGGAACCCGCTTATTAGATTGAACAGCGTGGTCTTTCCAGCGCCGTTTGGGCCGATTACGCCAACGATTTCACCTTCATCGATGTGGAAACTGACGTTATCAACTGCTGTCAGTCCTCCGAAACGTTTGGTCAGGTTTTCAATTTGGAGAAGATGCATAGTTAGCACCTTTTGATCACGCTACTTTTTTAGGCGCGCGCGCACGCGCGCGATTACACCAATTTTTTTACCTTTTTTCTTATACGTTTTCCAGATTCTCGGACCCCTCTCGTCTATGTCCCTAGCTTCCTCAAGATCTTTGAGTTTGTCGGTTATGAACCTTCCTATGCCCCTTGGCCACTTAATAACCAAAATAAGTATGACGGCGATAAAAATGAGGAGCTTGGCTTGGTAAATTTCCAAGGGAATCTTTATAACTTTTCTAAAAAAGATTTCGTTTAGAATCTGGTAAACAAAAACTCCTATCACTGGACCATAAATCGTTCCTATTCCCCCCAAAATCGTTACTATGACCGGGAGGAAGGAGAAAGTAAGCGCAAATAGGCCTGGATCTGCAAATGATACAAAATGAACTTGGAGACAGCCTGCGTAGCCGGCAAATAGAGCGCTCAAGGCGAAAGCCATTACCTTGAACTTGTCTACGTTAATTCCGGACGCTTTAGACGCCAATTCGTCATCGAGAACCGAAACCAAAACGATCCCAGTTTTCGAATGGGTTACCTTATATAATATGAGTAAGGTGATGACTAACGAGATGAAGGTGAAGTAATAATATGCTAGTGTTTGCTGATACACCGATTCAAGGGCGGAAATACCTTCCCGACGGAATAGCTTGAGGGGGAAAAGAAGAGGAAGCTTACGAACACCAGAATCAGCTCCCGTTATTTCAGGGAAAATATAAAGTACGCTGGAGGCGATTAGGGCGAATGCCATCGTTGTCATTGCCAAGTATGGGCCCTTTACCCTCAACGCAGGGTAACTGAGGATAATGGCAAAAGAAAAGACGACAACCACACTCAACGGTATCGTTATCCATACTGGCAACTGAAAATACTTGAAAAGTAAGGCAGTGGAATAACCGCCAATTCCGTAGAAAAGGGCGTGACCGAGGCTCATTTGTCCAGTGAAACCTACAAGGAGATCCCAGCTGGCTACAAAAATTGCCCAAATGTTTGTAGATACCAGTATTGTCAGAGTATAGCCGTCGGGTTTGAACACGGGAACCGATGCCCAAAGCAAAATGAGGATAAAGGCCAGTAGTCTAGGGGGGATATCAACGACGTGTGCGAGAAAGCTTGAATAAGCTCTCCTTAAGTATGTTGTCACCATTTCGATCATTCCTCGAGTTCGATGCGCTTCCCAAATAACCCTTTCGGTCTTAGAACCAGCACTAACACTATGATAACCATGGGAACCACTGTTACTATGCTGGCTGAGGTTGGATACAATGTTTTGACGGCAGTTTCAGCGTATCCAACGATAAAGCCTCCTACCAAAGTTCCCTTGATACTACCTAGACCACCTAGAATCACTATGGCAAAAGACAAGGCTAACGGATGGAACCACATGTAGGGATAGGCCACTCCCAGATAGGCAGAGGATATGGATATACCAGCTACCGCAGCCAATGCTGTGGATAAGGCCATAGTTAATATATATACCCGGGTCGTATTTACTCCCATCAACATTGTCGCCTCAAGATCCTGAGACGCAGCTCTCATAGCTTTCCCGACTTTTACTTTTGAAATGAATATCCACAAGAAAATGTAGAGAGCTGCAGAGATCGCAAAAGCTAGAATCGATGAATAGGTTAGCGCTAAGCCCCAAAAGGTTGTATAACCCGGCACAATTGGTTCAACAGGAACCATGAAAAGACCCTTGGTGCCTAGGAGAACTAGTTGCTGAGTTGCGATAGCCAAGCAGACCGTAGCCACTAGAGTAGAGACTTCGTCCCGTATGACAGGATGTATTATTATCCTATAGGTAACGGCGCCCATAATGCCTACGACAACTGGCGCGGCTATCAAGCCAAGACGTGGGTCAAGGTGAAAGACGCCTCCAGTGATAAGGTAAAACATGTAAGCTCCAATCATGAAAAACGTGCCGTGAGCCAGGTTTACTACCCCGGAGACCCCGTAGATCAAAGTGAATCCAAGGGCTAATAGAGCGTATATCATGCTTGTCATTAAGCCTACTATTATAATGCTCTCGATCATTGCTATTCACCAACGCAGCGGAGAATAGTTTGAAGTTGGTGAGAGAATAAAAGTCTTTTGTTGCAATACCCTTGGTTCAACAGAAATCCAAAAAAATGGGGTGGATCTCTCTTTCCTTAGAAAGAGAGCTTTACAGCCTGTTGGGTAAGTTCCTAAGGTATTGGCCAGACTGGTGCTGTGCCGCCGAACAGCCCTGCCAGTGTGAGGGCGTCGAAGATGTCTATGACTCCGTCAACTACGATGTCTGTCGCGACGTTCCATTTTACCATATCTGGAGGATCGGCTTTCGGTCCTGATCCGAATACACCAGCCAAGAAGAGGGCGTCGAAGATGTCTACGGTTCCGTCAAAGTTTAGGTCGGCATCAGCGAATTCGTAAAGCGCCGTGGGAATCTTGAATCTCCTTGAATACATCGCATCTACTGGGCTCACCACTTCCATTACACCCGGTGTTTGCCACTGAACTAGGAAGGCTCTGGAATATTCGTAACCAGCAGCATAAGCTCCGGTTGATGCGCAGTAGACATCGTGGTTTGAAGTGAATTTGAATTTGCCCAGAGTGCCAACAGTGTCCAGTCCTTCAAGCGCAGTCACGAGGGCGTCCTTGTCTAATGATCCAGCAGCCTCGTAAGCCTCTGCTAGTATTTTGAGTGAGTTGTATGCACCCCATGCGGTGTATATCGGCCAAACACCACCAGTCTTAGTGATGAAAGCGTCCCAGAAATCAGTTGACAAGGGATCGACTATCTCTGTTCTTGTCCCAGTGGAACTGAGGATACCCTCACCCTCGCAGGCCCCGCCCGTATTGGACCAGTGAATCTGTAGTTGCGCCATCACGTTTATGCCAATAGTAACGGCTGGAACCGCTTGACTTTTCCACTGTATTGCGTAGGGGACACCCAAGGCGCCCGAAAATATGTGAATAATTAGGTGAACATTTTGGGACTTGATCGTGTTGAAGTAGCTGGTGAAGTCCGTGGTTGTGACAGGTATTCTGGCTGCATATGTAACGTTGACGTTTGGTCCTAAGAACATTGGGTAAACGGCTGGGGTCGTCAAAGCACCGTACATCAACAGCGTCCAGTCAAGATCTTCCATCAAAACGGCAGCTCTGACCTGTTCAACGCCCTTGCCCAAGTCGTGTCCACACATGGGCAACAATCTTTCAGGCACCAAGTAATTTTTCAGGTAGTCAGTTATGGTTGGGAGAAGCATAGAGTCGTTGACAGGCGTTACTCTGAAAAGGTACTTGTACCTTGCGTAGTCAGTTGTCACGTTCTCGACTAGCCAAGATGTGGCTGCACCATCGATGATGAAGGGTATTTCTAAATCCATTGCTTTTTCAATCATCGGGTACGTGCATTCGGTCCTGAAGCCTCCTACTATGACTTGGGCTCCAGCCCCAACCAAACCGACAATCTCGGCTTGAGCTGCGGCAGGATCGTGGGGGGGTGCCGAATGTTCGTCTGCGAACAGCAATTCAAAATCGTATACTGTGCCACCTACGTTAACGCCGGCTACGTTGATCTCATCCCTTGCCAACTCTGCTCCTTCTTTCATTCCAGCTGGAGACCAGTGTGGAAGTTCGTTCGGACCTATAATTCCTATTTTTATTGTTGGTTGAGCCTGAACTGGAATAACAAAGACCAATGCCGCTAACAATGTCAGTGTTACCAATATCCCTGCAATTGCTTTCTTTTTCATGTTATTTTCTCCTTTTCTCTTTTCAGCAGTAAGTAAGAATCGTGATCATGTTTAAAAGTGTTATGGAAGATTCTTACATCGCAAAAGTTTAGCGCGATAGCCAAACTTTAACCAAAAAGTAAACCATAATAAATGAAGAGAGAAAAGAAAACACCAGCATCGATTTTCTGTTTTAATCACATTAAATATATTTGCGAATGGTAACGATAGATAACAGGCACATTCGCGCGCGCGCGCAAAACAATGTGATGTGAATGAACAAGAAAATCACGCTGTTGATTCTCTTTTCTGTCCTTTTCTCAGTGTGGTTCAATTCACGCACGCGTGCGCAATGCACAGGTTGCACTGAGATACTAGGCGAACATACGAAATCCGTCATTGCAGACTCTAGCACCATAGTGGTTCCAGACAACTATTCAACCATTCAAGAGGCCATAGATAAAGCAAGCAAAGGAGACACCATTTTCGTCAGAGCAGGAACATACCCTGAGCATGTGGTTGTGGACAAGTCTTTGTCGCTTTCTGGAGAAAACAAGCATGATACCACTATCGATGGAGGTGGAAACGGGATAGTGATTCGCCTAACAGCCAGCAACATCACCTTCAGCGGTTTCACAATACAAAATGGTGAGCTAGGAATCTTGTTCTGGTATTCTAGCCATAACATCTTTGCTGGTAATACCATCTCAAGCAATTCCTATGGAATTTATCTCCAATATTCTTACTATAACATCTTGTCTGGGAACGCAGCTATCAACAACAGCCGCAATGGAATCTACATGGAGGGTTCCACCTATAACGCTCTCACCGGTAACACAATTTCCTCGGGCAATGATTATGGAATCTACCTCTACCATTCCGATAATAATGTTCTTTCTGGCAACGCTTTCTCGGGCAATGATGATGGAATCCGCTTCCGCGATTCTGATAATAATGTTCTTTCTGGTAACACTTTCGCAGACAATGATTATGGAATCTACCTCTACCATTCTGATAATAATGTTCTTTCTGGTAACACTTTCGCAGACAACCGACATGGAATCCTCCTCTACTGTTCTGGCAACACCACACTTTTGCACAACAATTTCGTTGACAACTTTGAACCGTCAAGAAGCATCGATTCGGTAAATTCTTGGGATGACGGTACTGAGGGCAACTACTGGAGTGACTATGGCGACACTGACGCGAATTCGGATGGAATAGGGGACTTGCCATACCTTATCGACGAAAACAATCAAGATGGGCATCCTTTGATGGCTATGTTCCTTCAGTTCAACGTCTCGATTGAAAACCAATGTTATGTAATCGACGTTGTTTCCAACTCCACGATTTCAAATCTTAAATGCCATTCTGATCTAGATAACCGAAATAATTTATTACGTTTCAGAGTGGAGGGAGCGGGTTTTTGTCGAATCTCCGTTCCAAACGCTTTGATTGTGCCTCCGCTTTCGGTCAGAGTTGACGGCAATCCGCCTTTGTATTTCAAAGAAGTCTGGGCGAACGGAACGCGTACGTGGCTATACTTCACATTTGACTACCCAGAACATGAAGTGACAATAACGCATGTAATCCATCACGAACAACTTCTATGGTCTCAATGGGCAATACTAGGATTAACGATATTAATAGCTATTCAGCTCCTTATCAGCATCAGATACTATCGATTGTTCAAGAAGCAGAAGAAAGTTATCGAGGCTTATGAACGTGAATTAGGAATCTTTCCAGTTAGCCATGAAGAACGGGCGCGTATGCATTTTGTAAAAGATGTTATTAGTCGGGAAGAAAAGATTGAAAAATTCAAAAAGAAATACGGAATAACGGTTCAACCTGCCAGAACTCTAGAAGATCTCATGGAGAAACTCGGCATTCAAAAAGAAAGTTAAGTGTTACCAATTATTTACATCTTTAACCCATCGGTTAACAATCCGCTTACATTTTAAGTCCTTACCGAAAGAACTCTTCGATCACGATGAAATCCATAACTTTCGCTGTATCCAAAGGTGGCGTGGGGAAGTCCTTGATCACAGCTAATGTTGGTGCTGCCCTAGCCGAGAAAGGCAAGAAAGTGGTGCTGGTTGAGGGAGATCCAAATCAACCGTTACAAGTTATTCTTGGAGCCGACATATCCCCCGAAGACCCTAGGCTTGACAACGTTGTAAAAGAAAATATGGAAATTGAAGAGGCAACATACCCCACGGAATTTAGCAACCTCTATCTGATACCCTCAGGCGTCTCGTTGCGAAGCTATTTTGAAATGAGCCCCCTCGATTTTGCGAAGAAGCTCATGAGCTTAAAGGCAGATTTCTTGTTCATTGATGTTCCGTTCCCTTTAGGCGAAGCTGCGTTTCTGTCGCTAGGTGTCTGCGAATATTCAATTCTTGTTCTAACAGAAGATGAGTTTGTTTTGTGTGTTGAATCGGCTATAGACACGATTCGGCTGGGCCGATATTTCCTCAAATGTGTCCCACTCGGCTTTGTATTGAATAGGATAAAGGCACCCGAGAAGTTCACCAAAGAATTCATCAGAGATCTTCAAGACCTCCTTGAAGTTCCCTGCATAGCACAAATAAGAGAAGACACAAGAGTTTCAAAATCTTACGGAGGAGTAGGATCCAGCAAAGCTTTCTTAGCGTATAAGAGATTTCGAGAAAACGAATTCAAGAAAAGCATCGATGAAATAGCGAATATGCTTCTCGGTAGACTTCCAAATCCTGAAAAGAAAGATGTTGTTAGCTTCATCAGGGAAGTTATTACAAAGAGATCAAAGTGATGAGGATTCGGTGACTATCCTTCCAGAAACGTAATCATCATTCTCCAAAGCTTCACTTTTTTCTTCTCATCGTCTGTCAAATGATTGTGAACTCTTTCTGACTCGCATTCGTCAAGTAGAAATTCAAGACGCTTTCTTTCTTCCTTCCCTAGTTTATGACTTGTTCCTTGAACCCTTCGTGCCAATCTAGCTGTTTCGCCGAATAGTGCTCCAGTCAGCAATAGGTTTCCCACGGTGCCCTCTAGTTGCTGTAAGATTTTTTCAACTCTTTTTTTTCCTTCCAATAAGTAGACGGTTTTCCGCGCATCTGGTGCAGGCAAGAAAGCTCCAGATTCTTTCTGCACTATTCCAGCATCTTCCAATATTCTTATGTGTTTGAGTAAACCAGGGAGTGTCATTTTCCGACCTAATTCTCCTTCTAGTTTTCTGGCAACATTCGACAAGGACATAATCTCAAATCTCAACAGCAACCGCACTATTTCTACCCTAACTTGGTTATCGAAGACCCGCAAGAGCTTCCAAAAACTGGCTTCAGACTCTAAATTTTTCAACGTTGGACACTCTATAAAAAATCTAGACTATAAGATAAGTTTAATGTATTGCATTCTCTCTTTAGATTTTTGCGCGGGCCCAGATAGCGGTTAACCTAAGCTTTGGCGCGTTTAGATCTAAACGCGCGCATGAGACGAACAAGCTGTGAATCGGTTTTCTATGTCTTTGCGTTGGTTCGTTCCTTACTGTCACTTGGCGAGTGCAGAGCCTATTCGCCCAAACTTCATGGCGTCGCTCATTGAACCCTCTATCGTGTACTGCTTGGCAAAGTAAGCCCTAGTCTGATCAAGCTCTCGGGTCAGCATCTTGTAAAAAACTTCTTCTGAACCCTTTAAGGTTACGTTTGCAGATGCATGCACGCCCAAATTGAATGAGATTGTGCCTCCTTTGGTTTCGATGTAGAAGTCGTCTTCTCCATCCACGATGAACTGAACAACTCTGTCCCATCCAGATATTATTCCCTTCACAGCCTCATTTTTGCCAGCCTGTTCAACGAACTGCTTGTAGCCGTCCACTACTCTACCCATTTTTCACATCACCTTCCACTAAATCTAGAACAAGAAGAATTGTGAAATCCAAATTTAAGTTTTGTCGTATTTCTTCAACGCCACTCAATGTTGACCCGTAAAGTCTTGATAATGGCATGCGCGATTTTGATTAATAAACCTCCGGTGGTTGAGGAGTTGGTGGATGGGACAACAAGGGAAGCTAAAGAGGTTTTTCCGGGACATTCTACTTATTTTCGTAGCCTAGATATCCTGGCTTTCATTCGCTTCCTTTTCTGTTTCTTCATTACGCGTGCTATGGGTAGAAGATAGTTCCGGAATACTTAAATCTGTAAAACTCTATGGATTTACTGCTGAATCGAGAAGGGAGAAAGGAAATGCATAAACAAGTAAAGAGAAGTTTAGTTGTAGCTCTTGTAGTGATGTTTGTTCTAAGCTTTACCAGTGTATTTCCAGTGCATGCTACAAATGGAGCAAAGATATTCGTGGACCCTGCTTCTATTATAGGTGACACTAATGCGTATCCTGTGGGTAGCCAGTTTACGGTGGACATATGCATTGCGAACATGACCGGCCTCGGAGGTTTAGAGCTCAAAATGCAGTGGGACTCTTCCGTTCTCACGGGCGTGAGCATGGAAGAAGTGTTGTTCACTGACAACACTCCTGCAGGCCAAGAATCCAATATTTGGGCGATAAAGAACGTTGTGAGTCCAGGTGAAGTATGGTATTCATACACATACATGGACATGGGTACTGCAATTTCAATGGGTTACGCTCCCATAAACATAAACACTACGACTTATCCACCAGATGGAAAGGCAATCGTGGCTACCGTCACGCTTGAGGTCGCTAGTGAACCCACAAAAACAGAAGGCTTCATAGAAACCGCCTTAGACATCTATGTAAGTAAGCCGGGTGACACAAGCCTCCCACCGAACCCGATAACTCACACCATAGAAGATGGTTATTTCAAGCTCAATTACGCGCTCCCATCCTACTACCCGTATCTCTCAGTAGATCCGGATCCTTACAAAGCAACAGTGCTAGGCGAGGAATTCGATGTTGACATACTGATAAACGACTTGGCGGCAGGCTGGGAAATGGTTGGTCTAGAGTTCAGATTGGGTTTCAACAGTACACTGCTTAACGCGACAGCAATTACAAACGGCACCTTGTTCGAAGCATTCGGAGGCGCGCCTAACGGCGGCGTATTATACTTCAAAACCATCGAAACCGATTACGTGATTGTAGGCATCATGCTTATTCCCGATGCAAACGGCACATGGCATGGACCGTTTCCATCTGGCTCAGGCGTTGTTGCCACAATCAGCTTCAAAGCCCTATACCAAGGCATGTTCCCAGAGGTTGCAGGTTGCGTCTTAGATCTCTACGCCATTAAAGGCGGCGACACAGCTGCCGATCCAATAACCTTTGGCGCCGAAGACGATGGCTGGTATCAAATCGCGCCCAAAGTGCTAGGTCGAATGATTGACGTTTACACTCAATACCCAAGTCCATATGGTGGGCAAGGTCTCAATGAAACAAGCGACTTGTTCTGGCCGCAAAAACTCATCCATCTGTTCGCCAACGTAACATATAACGAATGGCCTGAACAAAACAAAGATGTTACCTTCGAGGTGCGCCTTCCAAACGGTGAAATCCTCCTTATATTGGCTGATCAGACAGACGAGAACGGCGTAGCGCATGTAAGCTTCAGAATACCGTGGCCAGAATGTTCAGAATGGCTGTGCCACGAATTCACTGTAGTCGCAAGCGTTGACATCGCCTGCAACGTAACAAGAGACTGGCTCTGGTTCCACTTTGACTACTTAGTGAGATGGGTGGAAGTAACCACAGACAAGGCGGAATACAAACACTGTGAAGACATAAATGTCACAGTGACATTCAAGAGCAAAGCAATGCAAACATATCCCGTAGTCATCACCGTAGCACCCAAGGACGAACTAGAATATCCATGGGGATTCGACAGTTTCACCACGGAAGTTGGTGGAGCTCAATACTGCACCTACAAAGAGTACACAGTGAGCTTCCCAGGAATTCACGTGCATAAACACGTGCATGCTGGCCTTGCAACTGTACACGTCAACGCCCTAAGCGGTCTTCCATGGATTTCAGGAGAAGTTGTCTACGAAACTTACGGCATTCCTTGGGGATACACTCTCGGATCTGCTTGGGTCCCAGAATACGCACCACCACCAGAGATCACCATACTAGCAGAATGGGCAATTTGATTCCCGTAGAAAGGGAACACTGAGTCCTTAACCCTCTTCTTTTTTTTTGGTTTTTGGTCTTAGCTAGCTGTCACAACGCGCGAGAAGTTGGAAGAACTCTCCGGAACTCTTAAATCAATTCAGTGTGTTTGTCTTAATCGGGGAGAAAGGCACCTTGAAATCTGGCAAAATCTTTTCTCTTGTTGTTTTGTTTATGATGCTAATTATCCTTCAGTTTGCGAATGCTTCCCCTGCCTTAAGCATAACATTGGCGCCCGATAAATGGGTTTACAGCCTTGGAGCAACCGTTGTTGTTAAGGGAAACCTGACCAGAGACGGCTTCTCAGTTACAGACGGTTTAGTTGGCCTACAAATAGATGATCCCAATGACAACTACTTTGTTCTCCGAACCTTGCCTACCGGTCCTCCTCCTTCTGGAGACTGGATAATAGAGATTCTCGATGTAATTCCGTCCGACTCTCTTGGCAATCCAAAACAAACCTTTGCTCGCGGTCAAAGGGCCTATTTCAATATAAGTCTACGAAACAATGACGAAGTCTCGAGGTTTGTGTGTGTCTTTGTAAACATTTTTGATGCAAACTCTTTCCCTGTGCGTGCGTCCATACAACTCGAAGCCTCAATACCGCCAAGCTCTTCTTCACAGATATTTTTCTATTGGATGATTCCAGAAGAAATTGCCCTTGGCAATGCAGTGATATATGTCAGTGCATTCAACGAATTGCCAAGAAACCTAGGACACCCTTACTGTCCAGAAAAATCAGCAGTTTTCACAATTGAAAGTCCCACAAACCCTCCCTCTTCTCCGTCGTTTCCGGCGGGAACCTACGGTTTAGCCTTCAAATTATCTGGAGCCGGAAAGGTAGGAGCTTGCGACATATATGCAACTTCACGCTACGAAGGCGAATGGGTTTACGCGAGCACACAGTTCAGTGTCATACCGCTTCAAGCTGACATTAACGGCGACGGAGCCGTGGACATCTTCGATGCTCTCATACTATCCGGGGTCTTCGGCTCCACGGTCGGGGATCCAGGCTGGTACCCGGACGCAGACCTACTTCCAGACGGCGTCATCGACGTCTTCGATGCTCTCATACTAGCCGGATATTTTGGAGAAGGCGGCACTTAGCAAGCGCCCGTTTTCGGATAAGAACGGATCGCCAAATTGGTCTATCAAAAAACAGTAAGATGATTCCAGAAGCTTTATAATCGCCCACTTTTCTTTTATTAAGTCACTGAAAAGAGAAAGGAAGAATGTGAATTGCGAAAGGTAGCAAAAGCTATGTTGTTGTTCGTTCTCGTCATTTTATTCTTAAATGTCGCTGTTATACCATTCAGGGTGGCTGCTCAACAAACAACTAGAGTCTATATAGATCCCCCAAGCATAGTCGATCAAGGAATGGTTCCAGATACTACTTTCGACATAGCTGTAAAGATTGAAAACGCACCGGAAGATCCCGGGGTTGCAGGTGTTGAATTCAAGATTTTTTGGGACCCTTCTGTTCTTGAGGGTGTTAGCATGGTGCTTCCTTCGGGTCACTTCATGGAGCCCGACGGCGACACCGGAAACTTCTGGAAGCTAAAACACGTAGTTGAAGTAGACTATGTGCACTATGCCTATACTTACATGGACTATGAGAAGGGAGTACAGCTAGGCTATTTGCCCAAATCCGGAAACGGAACTCTGGCTTTGATTACATTGAAGGTTGTCGGCGTTGGAAGCTGCATCCTAGATCTTAACTCCAAAATCGGTGGTCCCCCAATACCCCCGCCTCCTCCGAGTATTCCCCACGAGGATGTTGACGGCTACTTCAAGAACTCACCGCCAGCTCCGCCTGCTAAGATTTATGTCGACCCTCCAAAAATTGCTGATCCAACATTAACTCCAAGCCAAACCTTCAAAATCAACATAAGCATCGATGGCGCTACCGACATCTACAACTTCGAATTCAAGCTAGGCTTTGATCCAAGTGTCCTAAATGCCACAAGTGCGGAATTGGGTGCCTTTTTCCCTCAATCAGCGATTATGCTCAAAGAAATAAACAACACGGGCGGCTACATATGGTTTTCAGCCTCACTCCAGCCTCCGGAACCAGCAATAAGCGGCAATGGAACCCTGGCTGTCATCACTTTTCATGTGGAAGATCTGGGAGCCAGCGCCCTGTCTCTCTACGAGACAAGTCTCACAGACCAAACAGGCGAACCGCTAACACACACTACAACAGATGGCCGCTTCAGCAACATACTCCTAGCTGAACTATACGTTGATCCACCAGAAATTATAGATCCAACCTTGCTTCCTTCGTCAACCTTCGAGGTGAACGTAACCATTTATAATACTGAAGAGCTACTAATCTGTGAATTCAATCTCACATATGACACCGACGTCATATCATGGGTCGGCGTTACCGTCCATGAGGTTCTGGATCAAACTCCTTCAGCCGCAGTTTTTGGCTCCAACGTAGCAGGCTTCCTCTGGATACAACTTACGCATTCCGCCCCGATAACAACGTATACTCCTGCAGCGTTAGTCACAATACTGTTTCATGTCGACGCCATGGGATCAACAATACTAGATCTTGGTGACACCAGGCTTATCAACTCGACAAGTCAATTGATGCCCCACGAAGTACGTGATGGTTTCTTCCAATCAGTGACACGCGACGTAGCCGTGGTGAACGTTTTTCCCTTCCCAAACGATCTATATAAAGGAAAAACAGTTAACATTAACATAACCGTCAGAAATGAGGGAGACATTACAGAAACCTTTGACGTCAGCGCATACTACGATGATTCGCTGATCGAAACAATCGAAGTCACCAGTCTTCCTTCAAAAGAAAACGTAACAATAACCCTTAGCTGGGATACTTCAGGAATAGCGAGTTGCCAAAACTACAAGATACGGGTAGAAGCCGCACAAATTCCCTATGAGACTGATTTGACAGACAATAACTTCATAGACGGAAATGTGAAGGTTAGACTTTGGGGCGACATAAATGGTGATGGCGTCGTAGACATCTTCGACGCGTTAGACGGTTCGCTGGCTTTCGGATCCTACCCTGAACATCCGAGATGGAATCCTTGGGCTGACATACTTAGCAACGATGAAGTGGACATTTTCGACATGCTAATACTTGCTGGAAACTTTGGAGGAACGTGCTAGTCAGCTAGTCAATGCAGGTCCTAGAGAAACAGCCGGTTTCATGGGGTAATCCCCAGCTTTTTTTATCTAAAGGCAATATACATGACCATACTCCTACGACAGAAAACCTTAAAAACTATCTGAATATACCACACTTGATATCATGTCAAATGTGTAGGTGAAAACGGTTTGAAAAAAGGTGTGTTCTCAAAACGAATGTTGTTCATGGCTCTGATGGCAGTGTTCTTCGTCATGTCCGTTACAGTTGTGTATGCGCAACCAACTATTGACATAGCTGAATCGCCTATCGAAATACTTGAAGAAGACATCGGCGAACTCTTCAACGTTACTGTACGCATATCGGATGTGCCTGTAGACCCTGGTGCTGCAGGTGTTGAGTTTAAGGTTCGCTGGGACTCTTCTGTTCTTGAGGGTGTTAGCATGGTGCTTCCTTCGGGTCACTTCATGGAGCCCGACGGCGACGACACCAACCTCTGGATTCTAGCATTGGAAATAAACAACACAATTAGCAGCACAGAAGGCCAGGCGTGGTACGCCGTTACATATCAGGATACGGATCAGGGAGTAGACTTGGGTTATCTACCTAAGTCTGGCAGTGGGAACCTAGCGGTGATAACCTTTAACGCGACGGCGGCGGGCGAAACAGACTTAACTTTTCCAGTCGTTAAAGTAGGCGGCATTTTTGTTCCACCGAACCCTCCTCCCTCGATTGAGACAACTGGTGTTGATGGCCACGTGACCGTGATACCGGAGTTTCCAACGTTCATGCTTCCATTGTTGTTCGTTGCTGCGACAGCGTTTGCGATAATATTCGGAAGAAAAGTTGGCCAAAGAAACAGAGTCTAGGCCGCCAAAACGGGACTACCCCCCACAGAAGACCAGAACAACCTTTGGAGAAATGTGCTAGTCAGCTAGTCAATGCAGGTCCTAGAGAAACAGCCGGTTTCATGGGGTAATCCCCAGCTTTTTTTATCTAAAGGCAATATACATGACCATACTCCTACGACAGAAAACCCAAATTCTGAAAGAAACCTTAAAAACTATCTGAATATACCACACTTGATATCATGTCAAATGTGTAGGTGAAAACGGTTTGAAAAAAGGTGTGTTCTCAAAACGAATGTTGTTCATGGCTCTGATGGCAGTGTTCTTCGT
>Ga0209636_10002442_pt1 | contig 18937 bp, 16 predicted proteins | sample DeeMarSWOR152_54_FD_187464 | JGI IMG/M metagenome (GOLD analysis project Ga0209636, IMG submission 187464) | Marine sediment microbial communities from White Oak River estuary, North Carolina - WOR-1-52-54 (SPAdes) (version 2) | ecosystem: Environmental > Aquatic > Marine > Intertidal zone >... | reverse complement strand
AATAGAACTCGGTACAAACACACGGGTCATCTTAAATTCACGAGCGATTTCAAGAATATTATACAACCCATTGATGTTCACATTCCAACAAAGCAGAGGTCTTTCCTCACCCACCGCAGAGAGTATCGCAGCCATGTTATAAACAGTGTCTATATCATAGTCTTTCACAACTTTTTCAACCGTCTCCCTCTTCGTGATATCAATAAATTCAAAAGGACCTGAATTCAACAGGGTCTCACTTGGCTTGGTTTTTCTACCAGTTGCCAACACGTTATCATTGCCATATCGCTCTCGAAGCGCCATCGTGAGCTCTGAGCCAATCTGACCCACAGAACCAGTTACAAGGATCTTCTTCATATCACTCTTCGACATTATACATGTCCCCCAGAATTTATCAAAATCGCTATAGAAAAAGAATATACATAGTTTACTGTTTTATAAAAAGCATAAAAATATTGTTCTATATTTTGTTTTTTAAAGAGGCGCATAAAGTAGTAAAACACACAAAAAATTAAAACTTAAGGAATTTCATAACAGTAGCAATGTCGTTTTCTGATATAACAATAATTGTATCTGTCCAACAACTCATTTGTTCAACAATGTTTATTCCATGCTCACTGAACATTGAAAAGATATAAGCATTAACTCCGGGTGTGTTTTCCAAATCCTTCGGACTCTTAATCGTAATCATTGCTAGATTCTTTGAAATCTTAATCATATTTTTATCAAATAACGTTTGTAAATCTTCAAGATATTTTTCTGATATGATTACAGTAAATACTTTTGTCCCCTCGATAGCATTAAACACGTCAGCAGTTTTCTGTATTTTCTTTTCTATCTCAATAAGATTCCCCATGTAGCTTTTCTTATCTATTATTGCGACGACTATCTTGTTTTTAATTTCCAATTCGCTTCTTTTCAGTATGTCTAGTATCTTGTTCTCTAGAATTTTTTCATTCTTTAGTTTTGCTTCATATCTGCGACATGCTATAAGAATAGCTTCAAGACTTGTCTTCTTCTCGATATTTAATTCCTTTGCGATTTTTCTTGATAATTTTGAATAATTGATGATACCATGTTTTAAACAGTCTTTAATGCTAGGATGTTCTTCCAGATATTGTTCTGTGAGTTCAGTTGTTGTAGTCATACATACTGTTATTTGTTTTATATGTTATTAAATGTTTCTTTTTGAACAATACAGTTTAATTTCATACTTTTGTTCGAGATAGAACAAATAACATGGTTTCTGTTTCTTTTAGGTCACTACCAATAAAAATCTGAAAAACCACTTACCAATACTAACATGAAAACTAAGGTAATATTAGCATACAGCGGTGGCTTAGATACCTCTGTGATGGTAAAATGGTTAACAAACAAAGGATATGATGTAGTAGCATATATTGCCGACGTTGGACAAAATAAAGAGTTGGATGCTCTTAAAGAAAAAGCACTAAAAATGGGTGCATCAAAAATCTATATAGAAGATCTGAAGAAAAAACTTGTTGAAAACTTTATTTTTCAAGCATTGAAAGCAGATGCCATTTACGAAGGGCAATATCTTCTAGGAACGGCTCTTGCACGACCACTTATTGCCAAGAAACAAGTTGAAATAGCAAAGAAAGAAGGAACAAGTATTCTCGCTCATGGTTGCACAGGAAAAGGTAACGACCAAGTAAGATTTGAATTGACCTGGATGCAATTCATGCCTGATGTTACCATTATAAGTCCTTGGAAGGACAAAGAATGGCTTGGACAATTTAAGGGAAGAACAGATTTGATAAAATATGCCGAAAAAGAAGGAATCCCAATCGATGTAACTCTGAAAAAACCATACAGTACTGATGAAAACTTAATGCATATAAGCTATGAATCGGGAATATTAGAAGATACAAGTAATGAACCAAAATCGGAAATGTTTAAACTAACAGTTTCTCCAAAGAATGCACCTGATAAAGAAACGAATATCTGCATAGAATTCGAAAAAGGTATTCCCATTAAGGTTACCAATCTAAGCGATAATCTAGAGGTTAAAGGTTCTTTGAAATTGTTTACATATCTCAATAAACTAGCAGCGGAGAATGGAATTGGAAGAATCGACATCGTAGAAAATCGTTTTGTGGGAATAAAATCCCGAGGGATATATGAGACACCAGCGGGAACAGTACTCTTCGAGGCACATCGGGACATAGAAAGTATTACGATAGATAAAGAAGTAATGCACCTGAAAGAGTTATTTGCACCGATGATAGCTAAGCTCATTTACAATGGTTTTTGGTATTCACCTGAAATGGAATTTTTAATGGCTGCTATAAACAAAAGTCAAGAAAATGTTTCAGGCCAGGTCTACATTAAGCTCTACAAAGGCAACGTAACTGTAACAGGCCGTAAATCGAAAAATTCGCTATATAACCAGGAAATATCGAGCATGGATGAAGAAGGAGGTTACAATCAGGTAGATGCAAATGGATTCATAAAAATAACAGGTTTGCGTCTGAAACTACAAGGTGTTAAAAATGAAGCTTTGGCAAAAGAAATATCAGCTGAATAGTCAGATAGAAGAATTCACAGTTGGAAATGATTATCTGCTAGATCAAAAACTTGTAAAATATGACTGTATCGCGTCAATAGCTCATGCAAAAATGCTAAACAAAATCGGGGTGCTGACTAAAAACGAATGTAACAAATTGATTACGACGTTAAATGAAATAATAAAATTAGATGGCAAAGGAGAATTTGTAATTAAAAAGGAAGATGAAGATTGTCATACTGCGATTGAGAATTTTCTTGTTGAAAAATTAGGGAATGTTGGAAAAAAGATTCATACTGCACGGTCAAGAAACGATCAAGCTCTAACAGCATTAAGATTGTATTATAAAGACGAAATTAAATCTGTTGTTCAACTAGTAAAAGAATTAAAGAAAGAACTTGTCCTGTTTAAAGATAAGTATGATCATGTAGAAATACCTGGTTATACTCATATGAGAAAAGCAATGCCTTCATCTATCGGTCTGTGGGCTGAATCTTTCATCGAGTCAATGAACGACAATAAAACATTATTGCTCGATGTAGCTAAACTTATAGATCAATCACCTTTAGGAACTGGTGCAGGATATGGCCTCCCAATTCATGTAGATAGAATGCTAACAGCAAAACTAATGGGTTTCAGAAAAGTACAGAACAATCCGCTTTATGTTCAGAACAGCAGGGGAAAATTTGAGTCTTCTATGCTACATGCGTTAAGTCAAATATTGTTTGATTTAAACAAAATGGCTTTATACATCTTACTTTTTAGTATGACGGAATTTGGTTATTTTGAATTACCTCCTGAGCTGTGCACAGGAAGTTCCATCATGCCTCACAAGAAAAACCCAGATGTTTTAGAATTGGTAAGAGCCAAATATCATCAGATAGTATCATATGAGTTTGAAGTAAAAAGCATAATTGGGAATCTTATCTCAGGGTATAACCGTGACGTGCAACTGACAAAAGAACCTATGATGAAAGGATTTGAAATCACAAAGGATAGCCTAAGCATCATGAAGCTGGTTTTAGAGAAACTTCAAGTCAATAGGGAAAACTGTAAAAAAGCAATGACTAAAGAACTGTATGCTACAAAAAACGTCTATGAGTCTGTTAAAAAAGGCATCCCTTTTAGGGAAGCCTATATGCAGATTTCTCAGCAGCTTGAATCTTAGTATGATTCTGCTTCCTCTTTTTTTAAATTATTTATCTTTATGGCCTAGGTAAAAGATCAGATTCCTTCACTAGGGAAGGTATAATATCCTCCCAAAACAAAGCAGTAATATGTAACCCATGAACTCCCTTAACCTTCTTAATTTCCCGGGTAAGGTCCAAAGCAGTTTCATATCCTTCTTTTTTAGGATCGGTGGTATTTTTCATCCTATCATAGATTTCCTCAGGAATGTCTACACCTGGGACATGAAACTTCATTCGCTCAGTCATCTTCAGAGATTTAAGCGGTGTAACACCAGCAAGAATGTGAACCTTTTTATCAAGCCCTCTAGATCGCACTTCATCCATCCACATATTAAATTTATCCACGTTGAAAACACTCTGAGTCTGAATAAAATCTACTCCTGCTTCTATCTTTTTCTCTAGACGATCTACTCTAAGCTCATAGGGATCTGCAAAAGGATTCGCCGCGGCCCCTATAAAAACAAATGGCTTCCCGGATAATATCTCATCTCCGCTTTGAAAAACTCCTTGGTCTCTCATGTTTTTTATAATCTGAATAAGCTGAATAGAATCTACGTCATAAACTCCTTTCGAACCAGGGTGATTACCAAAAGATTGATGATCACCAGTGATACATAGTATATTTCTCACTCCAACAGCTGAGGCACCAAGTACGTCACTTTGAAGAGCAATCCTGTTTCTATCCCTGCAGGCTATCTGCATAACAGGTTCCAAATCCATTTCCAGAAGGATACAACAACCAGACATACTGGACATTCTCACCACAGCAGTCTGATTGTCTGTAACATTAAAAGCATCAGCACATCCCCTCAGAATCTCACCTTTTTGTCTTATCTTATTTGGATCAGAACCCTTCGGTGGCCCTATCTCAGCAGTCACAGCAAATCTTCCCTCTGAAAGAGCTCTTTCCAGGTTACTCTTATAACTCATGTTATAGCGTTCTCCTCATCTCAATAGATTTAGACCAATCTTTAGGTTCCCTAATTTCTTTCAATCGATATAGCTGCCCTTTTTCCTTCAGACGTTTATAGATAGTATCCCAAATGCAACTTATATCAGGATCAACCTCACATTTCCCTTCTTTGGATCCACCACATGGGCCGTTTAACATACCCTTGGGACAACGTGAAACCGGGCATAACCCTCCAAAAAGTTCCAGGATACAGTCTCCGCACATGACACATCTTATTTCAAACTCATTAGCATGTTTTATTTCACCTAGAAACAATGTATCAGTACCAGGTACAATATCAACATCCTCAAGTATCTCCGATACAGTTTGCACACCGTTACCACAAGCAAGAACAAGTATCTTCCTCGCTTTATCAATCTCTTCTTTATGACGTCGAAGAAGACGTTTATCATTCTGAAGATGACACGCTGGGTCTAAAACAACCCAACCTGTAACCACTATATTTTTATTTTTCAAAGCCTCCTTCATAGCTAGTATTTCTTCTTCTCCACCTGTATGGCACATTGTTGCACATTCACTACATCCAACTATAAAAACAGGTTCATCCTTGATGGAATTAAGTAAATCATTGAATTCTTTCTGCTTGGATATTATCATGAGAGGAAAAGATGTAGTATCATAGTTATAAGTATTTTCATATTAAATGAAAATATCTATATAGTAACCTGCTTTTACAATGATGATTTCAAACGGGGAAAAAACACTGTTTAAAAATTATAAGTTAATACCTTGGTTGAATTATGATGTTAGACGATTTAGAACTTATTTCAAAAATAGATAAATCTAACATGCTTGACGCAATTGCCAGATTTCCTGAGCAGATAAAAGAGACGATCGATATTGTAAATTCTGCAGAATTAAAAGATTTTTTTAAAATCGATAACATCATTATAAGTGGGATGGGGGGATCAGCTATTTCTGGAGATATCGTAAAATATCTATTTAGAGACAGACTGGATGTTCCTATTTTTGTAAATCGGGAATATGATCTCCCTAAATGGGTAGATAAGGATACATTGGTGCTATCTCAAAGTTATTCTGGTAACACAGAAGAAACATTAAGCGCGTTCAAATACGCGAGTCAGAAAAAATGCAAAATCATCGGTATCTCATCTGGAGGGAAACTACATGAGTATTGTGAAAAACGAGGTGTTTCACATATTAAAATACCGTCAGGTTTCCAACCAAGAGCTGCAACTGCATACCTATTGTTTACATTGATATTGGCTCTTAAAAAAATTGGTCTATTGAAGGACGTTATTGACTTAGAGATAAAGGAAACTATAGAGCTAACAACTGATTTTAGAGATAAAAATAGTAAAACAGTTAGCGAAAAAGATAATCTTTCTAAGCAGATGGCGAATAAGATTTTCAATACTATACCTCAGGTGTACGGATGGGGTATTTATACGCCGATAGCGAAGCGATGGTGTAATCAGTTTAATGAGAATAGTAAGGTTATCGCTGGATATGATGTTGTTCCTGAGTGTAACCATAATGATATAGTTGGATGGTCTCAGGATCCTGAGATGTCGAAAAAGTTTACTTGTATCTTATTTAGAGATGATAAAATTGAATCAGTTTATATGTCACGTCGTCTTGATTTTATGAAGGATCTTCTTGAAGGTGTCGCTGCGAATGTTATTGAGGTACAGGTTAAAGGTAGGAAAACTCTGGCGAAGATGACGTATGCTATGTGTCTGGGGGATTTTGTTAGTTGTTATCTTGCTGTTTTGAGGAAAATTGATCCTAGTCTTATTGATGTGATTGTTGAGTTGAAGAGAGTGTTGGCGGAGATATAACTTTTTTTTAGTTGTAAAGTAAGTTTAAATATTGACAATGTATTCAATTAGTGTTCCAACTTGATAATGTTCGTGAAAGGATTATATGGGATGCAGAAATATGTGATTGCTTATGGTAGAGGAGCCTGGGATTGAATCTTTTGAGACAAGGGAGAAAGAGACTGATTTACAATCTCTGGATGGTCGTTATAAAACCTTGTTTGAACAGGTGAATGCTGCAACTTTTCTGACAACACTTAATGGAAAGATTTTAGAAGCAAATCTGAAATCATGTGAGCTTCTTGGTTATACTTGGGATGAACTTATGCAGTTGTCTCTTAGTGATATACTCCCTGCTTCTATTGATTGGTCTCAGCTTGTTGAGGAGATATCGTCTAAGGGTGGTATTAATTTTGAGACAGAGAATATACGGAAAGATGGTTCACATGTTCCTGTTGATGTTAGTACTTCTTTGTTTAGAATGGAAGGAAGACCAGCGATGTTGGCGTTGATACAGGATATCTCTGAGCGTAAGAAGGCTGAGAAGAAGTTAAAGGAGAGTGAGCAGAAGTATAGAGGTTTATTTGAATGTACAAATGACGGGATTATGGTGTTGGATGCTCGTGGTGAGATACTTGATGTTAATAGGCGGGTTTTGGAGTTATTTGATCTTGGAGAACAGGATATGATCGGTAATAACTTTCTTAGTCTGGATTTACTTACTCCTAAATCGTTGTCAATTGTTGTAAAACAGTTTGAAGAGCTACTTTCAGATAAAATGGCTAAAAGCCATGAGACTGAGATAAGAGATAAAAATGGGAATATTTTGAATATTGAGCTTAGCTCGTTTTTCCTTATTAAGAAGGATAATGAGGTTGTTAATTTTGTGGTGAGTATAAGAGATATAAGTGATAGGAAAAAGGCTGAAATTAAGCTTGCTAAGGAACATGAACTACTTCAGACTCTGATGGATAATGTTCCTGATTCTATTTACTTTAAAGATGAGAACAATAGGTTTATAATGGTTAATAAGGCTAAAGCTGTGCATTCTAATGTTAAACCGGATGATATGATTGGGAAAACAGATTTTGATTTTCTACCTGAGGATCAAGCTAGGACGGCTTTTGAAGATGATGAAGAGTTGATGAAGGCAGGGCAATTAGCTATAAATAAAGTCGAAAAGCTTACAGGAGAAAATGGAATGGAGCGATGGGTTTCTGTTACAAAAGTACCGCGTTTTGATGCAGAGGGTAATATCATTGGTACTATGGGTATTTCTCGTGATATAACTGAGTGGAAGAGACTAGAGGAGACGCTTAAAAGAAATCAGGAACAATAATAATATTTGTTGTTTGTTCTAATTTAGGTAAAAATTGTTTTTGTTTTATTTGCATCTGTTTTTGGAATTATTGTTATTAGAAAGTTTTTTAAATGAGTATTAGTTTCAATGTAATTGATTTGTAATTTATACGTGATGTATAAATAGGATAGGGATGGGATGAAATATGGTATATACTTACCCGAAAAATATTTTTTCAAAATATAGAAATATATGTAATAGAAAGCATAGAATGAAGTTTAGAAACAATGTAAAATCTGTGATACTAGTTATTATGTTGTTGTTTGCAAGTGCTTTATCTTTTATCATGATCGCAGAAACTGTTGAGGCATCTGGAATTCCTCCATCTATTTTTGATCCATCTCCTGTTAATGGTAGCATTGATCAGAATAGGAACCCTACTCTCGCGATAACTGTAAATGATACCGAAGGTGATAAAATGAATATAACTTGGTCTACTAATGCTACTACCAGTGGTTGGATTGGTGTAAACGGTTTACATCTTGATTCATTCTGCGGTGAGACATTCATTAGTTTAGCAGGAGCGTTGAATGGTACCAACAAATGGTATCATGCTGAGAATCATACCCATTGGTTCATTCTTGATCTAGGCGAAAACTATTCAATAGAAAAGGTAAGGGGAAGATCAGAGGAAGTCATGGATCCAACAGATGTAAACGTTTATGTCAGTGAAACTAACGGTAGTTGGGGAACACCAGTGGCAACAAACATCAGCACCTGGCGAGATACAACCAGTTGGCAGGAAGTTAATATTACTACTGATACGATTGGTAGATACGTTAAAGTAGAAATATTAGAAACTGAAAATCAGTTAAATAATATAAAATGGGGTAAAAAAATTAGTCCTTATATGACGATTTTTGATGTTTATGGCCGTCTTATCTGGCAAACTGTAGGTACTAATTCTTCAGTAGGAAATGAGACCTGTTATCAAACCACCAGTATTTTCAACGAATATAATACAACCTATTGGTGGAAGGTAAACGTATCTGACGGTACTAATTATAACGAATCTATCTATCATTTTACAACAGAGAAACTACTAGTTCCAACAGTTACAACTAATGCTTCTAGTGGTATCGAAGAAACCAATGCTACATTACATGGATATCTGCAAGATGAAGGAAACAATTTGACGACCTGTGGATTCTGGTGGGATACCGATTCAGGAACGCCGTATGCGAATAATCACTCGGTTGGAACCGTCTCTGAAGGAAATACTTTTAGTTACAATGCCAGCTCGTTGTCAATGGGGCAGTTGTATTATTTTAGAGCGTGGGCGAAAAACTCTGGTTGGTTCAATGGAACAGCAAACGAACTAACTTTCCTTACGAAACCTAATGCTACATATAATTTAAACGCGACTGCATATAGCGGTACTCAAATAAATCTTACTTGGAGTAAAGGATCTGGAACTAACAAAACACATATACGACGTAAAACAGGTTCTTATCCAAGTAGTAAAACAGATGGAACACTGGTATACAATGATACAGGAACTAGTTGTTCTGATACTAGTTTGATGGCTTCAACAAAATATCATTATCGTGCATGGTCCTACACGGGTTGGGGTTCTCTAAGCCAATGGTCAGATAGTTATGATGATGCAAATGCGACAACAGGTGAAGCTTATGCACCTACTGTGGTGACAAATGCTTCTACAAATGTAGAGGAAGATAACGCTACGCTTAATGGTTATCTCTCTGATGATGGTGGTACTAATACAACATGTGGTTTTAGGCTTGGAACGTCACCAGGGAATTATTCATTGGAGAATATTACTGTGGGTAACTATACTACAGGAACAGAGTTCTCGGTTGATGTAAAGACTCCACAGCAAGAATACGAAAGTCAGACAACGGGTCTTCATAATCGTGCAACATATCAAGGTCGCATACTCTGGCAGACATTCACTATTGGAACAGTTGGAGCAAATGAGAGCTTCTACATAGAGAAAGTCAAAATAAATATTTACAAACAAGGTTCGCTTACTGGGTCACTTGTTGTTAAAATCACCAATGCAAATGAGTCAACCAATAAGCCTGAGTTCAGTGAAGTATTAACGCAGGGAGAAATCGATGCTAGTGGCATTCCTGGAAGTCCTTGGTCATGGGAAGAAATTAATTTCACTGCACCAACAAAGTTAGAACCTGGAGGGTATTATGCTATTGTTGTCGATACGCCAGAGGCAACAGGTTCAGCCTATATTTTCTGGCAAATAAATCAGGGAGGCAATCTGTATACTGGTGGAAACGGTGGCTACGATGGAACAGTTATGTTAAATGATGACTTTACATTTAGAACATATGGCGTGCACCGAAGGCCCGTGGAGGGACAGATATATTTCGTTCAGGCATGGGCCAACAACTCTGCAGGTTTTGCCAGTGGAAGTGAAGTATCATTTCTTGCTAAGCCTACTGCTCCTACTGGTTTTTCTGCTACTGTCTATAATCAAACTCAGATTAATCTAACATGGACAAAGGGAACAGGTGCAAATAAAACCTATATCGTACAGAAAGCAGGTTCATATCCAAGTAATAGAACAGACGGAACCAACATATATAACGATACCGGGACAAACCACTCTGATACAGGGTTAAATGTAGGGATTCAATATTTCTATCGAGCATGGTCTTATACAGGATGGGGGTCACTGCATCAATGGTCAGATAGCTACGGCAGTGCATACAACACAACAACAACCGGAACGCCAACTGTCACTACCAACTCACCTACTGGTGTCGAAGAAACCAATGCGACTTTTAATGGCTATTTAAATAGTAACGGTGGTAATATTACAACATGTGGTTTCAGGTATGGTACTAGTTCTGGGAGCTACTCTGTAAATATTACACATGGAGTGGTTTCAAGTGGCTCCGAGTTTTCTAATGATACTACAAGTCTGACTCAGGGGCAGATTTATTACTATCAAGCATGGGCTAACAACAGTGCAGGGTTTGCAAATGGAAGTGAGATGACGTTCCTCACTAAACCAAATGTCGCAACCAGTTTCACCGCGACAGCGTATAACTCAACGCAGATAAATCTTGCGTGGAGTAAGGGATCTGGAGCTAACAAAACACATGTACGGCGTAAAACAGGTTCTTATCCAAGTAGCAGAACAGATGGAACACGTGTATACAATGATACCGGGACAAGCTACTCTGATACAGGGTTAAATGTAGGGATTCAATATTTCTATCGAGCATGGTCTTATACAGGATGGGGGTCACTCAAACAATGGTCAGATAATAATGCAAGTGCAAATAATACGCCTACGAATGCTCCGCCGGTTTTATCTAGTGAAAACCCATCAGATAGTTCTACAGATCAATCTCTTAATCCTTCGTTATCCATCACTGTCTCTGATGCAGATAATGATCCAATGAATATCAGTTTTTACACGAATGCTGCAGGTTCTTGGAGTTTAATTGGTTATAACGCAAGCTCATCAGATGGAACATATACTCAGACAACTAGTTCTTTTAGTAGTTATTCAACTCTATACCGGTGGTCTGTGAACTGTACTGATGGCAGTAGTTGGACTAATGAATCTTATTATTTCACCACAGAATCAGAACCTAGCCCAGGACCTGGGCCGGGACCAGGACCTGGACCTGGGCCGGGACCAGAAGAACCGGAACCTGAAGAAAATGAACCACCAACTGCAGATGCAGGTGGCCCCTACCCTGGATATGTAAACGAAACAATTACCTTTACTGGTTCAGGTAGTAACGACTCAGATGGTACAATAGAGAACTACACCTGGAACTTTGGTGATGGAACAGTAGGATACGGTGTAAATACAACCCACATCTATACAGCGGCAGGAAGCTACAATGTCACACTTACTGTTACAGATAATGAAAATGCAACAGGTAATGATACAGCTACTGTTACTGTAACCGAAAAACCAGTTGTTTTCCTTTTTGATGTAGAATTGGAATTAACAACAGATTCTATCTATGAAAATGAAAGCACCACTGCGTTGATAACGTTGATTAACGTTGGGGAGCCAGGCCTGGTCAATGGTACAGTAGTCTATACCCTCTATAAAGATGGAGCAGTTGTTTGGTCTGAAGAGGAGAACATATCGGTTCTTGGGCAATTAGCGTTTAATAAAACCCCATCGACAGAAGGTCTGAGTCCTGGGACATATACCTATGAAGTTGTGTACAGTTATGGTGATGATCAGACAGCGAGCGCGCAGGCTTCTTTTACGGTTAATCCTACTCCTCCCCCGGTGGGAGCCCCGTTGTGGACTCCCACCATCATTGCTATTTTGGTGGTAGTCATAATAGCGATATTCGCAGTGTTTTTATTCTGGTTTTTCAAGATACGGTAAGAAAGTTGATTTTAAAAGATAAGAGCGTGCAAAGAGAAGCTTAAGAAAAATTTAAAACTTCTTAGTGGATTGTTAAGAGATACTCTTAGGAGGATGTGAAGTATATTGAGGAGTAGATGCACTTATAAGTCTGATGGGTGTTTCCTGTTTTTTTTATCGTTTTTATTTGTCGTTATATTGATGTCATGGTGTATTGTAGGTGAAGTTGGAGGTTCTGATGCGTCGTTGGAGATTTCTGTTTCGCTTGTCGAGGGTGATACTTTTGGGCCAGGTGATTCGTTTCATGCGATTGTAGAAATTAGGAATAGGGAGGCTCAGGGTAGGATTGATGTAGTGGTTACGTATGATGTTTTGGATCTGAATGAGAATATTGTTTTGACTGATAGTAAGACTGTGGCTGTGGAGACTAAGTCTTCTTTTGCTGAGGAGTTTAGTTTGCCGGTTTCTATTGAAGAAGGGACTTATTTGTTTAGGGCGAATGTGAGTACGCTTGATGGTAGTAAGTGGAGTGAGGCTAGTCGTTCTTTTAGTGTTGTGCGTGTGTCTGAGGGTGAGCAGAGGATTATTGAATATGTTATGGTTGTGGCTCTTGTTTTTACTGGTGGTGGTTTGGTTTATGAGCATCGTCGTGTTTCGAAGTTGAAGGTTTCTGGGAGGGATTTGAAGAAGTTTATTGAGGAACAGCGTAAAAAATGAGTTTTTTTTATCTGGTTTTTATTATTGTTTTTAAAAGAGTTAATTTTATAAGAGGCAATTGCTTTATGTGTAATTGGTTTGTAATGTATGGTGATTGAATATGGAAACGGTACAAATAAGATTGACGAAAAATATGTTGAATAGAATAGATGAGTTGATAAAGATCGGTGAATACCCTAATAGATCTGAGGCGATCCGTGATGGCGTTAGAAGGTTGATTGAACATAGGGGTACCTCTAATGAGGTTTTGAATGTCTCTGTGAGAGACCTTCAGAGGTTTATTAACGACGCTCGTAAGAGATAAGCCCGTGTTCGATTGCTATTAGGGCTCAAAAGGAGGAGAGTGAGTTCAATAGTAGAGTTGAATGGGTTGTTTAACATATTTGGCTTTATTATCGGTTTGGTTGCCATAGTGGTATTGTTTGGTATAGTTAGAAGGACGAAGGATGAGGTGAGAAGTGGTTTTTTATATGTCCTGCTAGGTTTGGTTGCTTTTGTTTTGTTTGAGATGTTTAAGGTTTTTGAAGCTTTTGATATCATCATGGGTCAAACAGTTGCTGTGGCGGATGTTTTTGGAGTATTCTTTGTTTTGTTTCTCGTGGGTGGCCTTTGGAAGCTGAGGAGTTTGATACGTGGTTTGTCTGATTTCGGTCAGGCTTTTGTGCTTACTTCTAAGGATAAACATGAGGATAACTTGGCGTCTCTTGTTAAGGATGTACGTGGTGTTTGTTATGTAACCTTAGATGAGCCTTATAAGAAGGTTGTTGATTTTCTTGGTTTATATAATGTTGATACGTCTAGTATGCAGTTTATCGATGCGTCTGGCGAAAAGTGTGATGCTGAGAACTGTATTACGATAAAGAATAATCCTGATGAGATAAAGAGTGCATTGGATAGGGTGCTTAAGGAGAAGGATCTTGGTTGTGTGATCGTTGATGATGTCGCTGCGGTTAAAAAGCTTAAACGGTTTGAGTTGCCTAAGTTTGTTCAGGATACTGCTTCTTTGATTAAATCTAATGAGGCTCAGGGTTTTTTTGTTGGTAAAATTGAGGGTCTGGGTAAGGAGACGATAAATGATATTACTATGCTCGTGGATAAGGTGTTGGGTGAGGGAGAATGGTGAAGACTGTTATGATTGTTGACGATACTCGGGATACTGTTGGGATGGTTAAGAAGCTTTTGGAGTCTGAGGGTTATAAGACGATGGATGCTTATAATGGTAAGGAGGCTTTGGATTTGCTTAAGAAGGTTCAGGTGAAGCCTGATCTTGTGTTGTTGGATATGTTTATGCCTGAGATGAGTGGTCGGGAGGTTTGTGAGCGTATTCGTAAGGATGATGATTTGAGGGATTTAAAGGTTGCTTTTTTTACGGTTGCTGCTTTTCGTGGTCAGGGTCGTCAGATGCTTAGGGATTTGGATGTTTTGGATTATATTGTTAAGCCTTTTGATGTTGATGATTTGTTGAGGCGTATTCGTAGGATGCTTGGGAAGTAGGTTTTTTTGGTGTGTGGGGAGATGGGCGCTCTTTTTTCTAGATTTTTTGTTGAGGGGATAAAGGGTAAATTATAAATATTGTAAATTACATTAGCATTACTATAGTGAGGATTGAGCATTACCCAAACGCCTGGGATGGCAGATGCATGCAGATTAGAGTGCTAAAAGAGAGGTGGTAGATCTTCTAACAGATAAATCACTAGCGTTTTCAATTTTCCCCATCTGCCACTCCTCCCTCCTAACACCTAGATCCTGAATTATTTTTCATATAAACCAGGGTACAAGTAAACACCTGGATAGATCATTATAAGATCATCATTACTGCAACTACCATATATTACACTGATTTTGTGTGTTTCCATAAAGCTAGTGTCAACACATTTATTGTTGAGGAAGATTTCCGTTTCAGTATGAAGGCTATATCCCCATATAGGATGCATAGAGGAGGAGACAATATAGAGCCCTGTTACCGCTGAGAATGGAGAGGCATAAAAAGGATCTACAGCAGCCTTATCATAGAGATGGTTTTCGTCTCTATAACCATCTATGTTGTCCCTGACCCAAGTGAATGTTTCATAGTCTTCCTCATCAACCATCTGATAATATGGTATCTCTAAATGTGCTGGGACCGCGGTTGTTACAAGGATGATACATACAAACGCTGGGACGATAATACCAATATGTTTTGAAACAAGTTTGTATCGTTTAGGTACGATTTGCCCTGAGTTGTCTTTGACTAGTCGCCGTATTTCACTAAGTCCATATCCTGCGAGTAGCGCTACCATGAGGAAGAGATACATGAAGGACCGCTCGTACATGATAGGAAGCCCATAACCAAGCCTGTCATAAAGTCCAATTAATGCGATGAATGCGATAGCTGACAACGTAATGGTACGTTGGATGACTTTGCCTCTGCTGAAGGCGTAATAGGCGCCGATGATACATAAGATCCAGGTGATTATTCCAAGGTGTTCAAACGATGGCCATATCTTCGGGAGAGCGTATTCGCTGAAGAAGGTTTTCCCTCCGAAAAACGCGTCGATGACCTGCTGCAGTTCATAATCCCATCTCGTCGCTAGTAAGAATACCAATATGATTGGTATCAATGAGAGGCCAAAAGTGAGAACAGATAGTTTGTATTCTTTTTCCAGAACTAATAATAGAGCGTATAAGAAAGCGATGATGATGCCAGCAAGTGCGGTAGGTGGATGGATGAGGAATACACACCAGATGAAAAACGGTATAAGCAATGCCGCTAGTATCTTCCTGAGCTGCCCCAGCCAAATGATGAAGACGATGAATAAAAGACCCATGGTCACTGCTACATAAAACGATGGACCCATCATCCGACACGTCGTCGGGATAAACGTGACAAGTAATGCTGCTTCAAGACCGAACTTTCTTTCTGATCGTTCACCGATGTTGAACGCCACGATGCTGGTGAAGATAGCGATGATAGATGGCATAAACACAACTATGGCGTTAAAAGTAGTACCTGTGATCCATTTAAGGCTGGCTGTGATAAAATGAAACCCTAATTCAAGTGACCGTATGACGCCACTTCCAGTATACGGGTTGGTGAATGCTGAGGAACCAGTTTCCATCACCGCTCTGCTGTATTCCCAATGAATCCATTCGTCGACATGAAACGGTAGATAATAATTGTCCGACCAATGAGGTAAAAACATCATAAAAACAGCGAATACGAGTATGATTAGTAGAAGCATGAATTTAGGGGTTTTAAAATATTCAAGATTTAGTTTTGGAAGACCGGATTTGTAGATGGAGAAGACGTATAACACGACGCTGGGTATGGTGTATACAAGGAGTAGGATGAACACTTTAGTTCCTGTTACTGGCAGGCCGAAGAGGACGTCTATTACAAACGTCCCACAAGAGATTACACCCAGACCCAGTAGGAATCCAAACACAAGTCGCTCTAAGGGTTTAAACTCTTTAAACAACAAAAAACTCCAGAGATACCCTGGTATAGTGATGATGAATACACCGATGACGAGTTTGAGTAACTCAAATAGTTCAACTGGCACGTTATTTTTTCTCCTCACTAACCCAACTGGGGTTTAAAATCGCCTTTGAGTTCTAGGTTACAGTTATAAAGAGATGTGTTTCTCTGTAGGCGTTGTTGATTTTTTCCTCTATGACATCCTTATAATCCATGTCATAACTATAGGCTTCTGCTGTTGATGTAGTGAATAAGAGGAACGCTAGTTTGAGGTGTTCTCCTTCTTTGTCTATACTGAAGCTGTAGTTGTATTCCCATTGTGGCGTCCATGATCCTTCTATATCGACAGGTATGCGGTTGAGCATCACGGAGATTTTGTCCATATACCATGCGTGATTACAGATGGTTTCGTTTTCCTGTGTTGATTCGTTGTAGATGGTTGTTTGGTTGATTAGCCATATTTCGATGGTGTAGTTGATGGTTCGATATTCGTGGTTTACTATTCCTACTATTACTGATGCTTCTTCTCCGATAGTGAGATTTTTAGGGTATCCTGTTGCGTTTCCTTCTGGTCCTAGTATGTATAGCTCTGTGAATTTTTCCCCTGTTTTTGGAGTTATTATCGCGTAGACGAGAGATGCTGCTGCGATGGTTATTGATAGGGCTAGTATGATGGTGAGTGCTTTATCCAGTTTACTTTCTGATTTTGGTAGTGATACATTTAGGGATATGGTGAATCGTTCGTTTGGATTGGTTTTCATCCATCTGTAGATTGCTATTGCTCCGACGCCGATGATAAAGGTAAATATGGAGATGAGAATGGGTTGCAGTCGTATGCCCCATGGTGTATAGTTTAGTGCTAGTCCAATGAGTGGGACAACTGCTATTGATAGGCCAAAGCTGAGTGCGATTCTTTCTATGATATCTATTTCTTTATCTGTTTTTTTGGTGGGGAATAACGCGAAGATTAGTATGTATCCGGGTATGAATAGGATGAATGGTAAGCCTAGGATGATTCTTATGGGTTCTTCTATGTTTAGTAGTGCTATGGGTAGTAGTATGGTGCTCCATGTTATGCATAGTATTATGTCAATTGGGTGTTTTTTGAATGAGATCTTCATCTTTCCCCGCAGTTGGATGTTGAAACGGTTTTATTACTTTTTTCTTTTAAAAAAGGAAATGTATATATATAGCATCTACATATACATAACAATCGTAATGCTTTTGCATTACAACTAGGTGTGGATGAAGAAATGATAACAACAGTTACCACAACTACAACCACTGTTGTTGCTACAACTACAACCACAGTTGCCACCGCTACAACAACAGCTGCTGCCACCACGGCCACAACAACAACCGCAGCAATCTCAATAGCCGCATCCTTAGCCATCATCGGCACCATCGTTTTAATCTCACTACTAATAGCAAAAGAATTGCTATCGTCTCATAGGTTAGAAAGAACGCTGTTTTTGTCAAACAGACTCAACATCGCCATCGTGCCATTGCTGATGATGTTCGCCCTAATTGTCACAACTAAAATAGTAGAAGCTCTTGGTTTTTAAATTAGGGTGAGCGGACAGATTATAAAAAGAAATATGTTCACTATCGTGTGTGATATACTTACACCGATAATTGTTTTGGTTTTTTTCACCACTATCGCATACAATCCGCCGATACAAAACACAAGTAACACATCGAGAAACGAAAGATTTCCGATGTGAAGCGCAGCGAAGATAAGAGTGACAAAAAGCATACCCTGCCATACTCCAAGGATGTCTATAGATTTATTTTGAAGAAGACCTCTGAATATTAGTTCTTCCATTAGTCCAGTTGCTATAAACAAGATAAGAATGGCTACGATGAGGTTTTCTATGGAGAATGAATCTATAAACGGAGTGGGTCGTAGTATATAGTACTCAATGAGACCCAGAGGTATTCCAAGTAGTATGATCCCGAGTTCTATTGGTATGTGTTTTTTTGTTGGCAGCCGGAAGCCACATTCCTTTATACTGATTTTTTGTTGGAGTAATAGGACGAAGAATGCTAGATAGACTGCGACGCCGATGATGATAAACCATTGTATACGTGGAAAATGAGAGAGAGGCATGACTAGGCTTAATATGCGTATGAGTGGAACAAGTGTAAGTGCAAGGAGTATAGATGAAAGTCTTTTTCTTTTGTCGATAAGTGTTTGTACTAGGCTCGAGGGTTTTTTCTTGTCTCTGATAAAAAACCATTGTAGTTTGTTTATAGACATTTTTTCTTTACTGATATATCCCGAGTGTATAAAGAGGATGGAGAGTATGATGATGTGGAAGAGTATTCCTGTTTGAGGGCTGACGTATGCTACTGTGATTTCTGCTAGGGCTGTGAGAATGAGATAGATAATGAGGTAATCCCCGTCTGTTATTTTGTGCATATTTGAGATTAGGAAACAACATGGTGCATATAAAAATTACGAGAAAATTACGAAAGAAATTTTTATATGTTGTTACTTTTTTGTTATTTTATAGTTAGAAAATTAGCATTTTTTCCTTTTTAAAATCATTAGTTTTATAAACAAGATAAATATTACGGTTGTAGCTGTATTGTAATGTATATGTAA
>Ga0209636_10002441_pt1 | contig 18941 bp, 17 predicted proteins | sample DeeMarSWOR152_54_FD_187464 | JGI IMG/M metagenome (GOLD analysis project Ga0209636, IMG submission 187464) | Marine sediment microbial communities from White Oak River estuary, North Carolina - WOR-1-52-54 (SPAdes) (version 2) | ecosystem: Environmental > Aquatic > Marine > Intertidal zone >... | reverse complement strand
CTCCGATAAAACCTAGGACTATCGAAGTCAAACAGCCCAGTTTTCTTCTTCCAGCAATACCTGCTCCAACAGAGCCAGTAATGGCTGCAATCAAGAGCAAAAGTAAAAAGGAAAATATATTCATTTTTTATACCTTAAAAAAAGTATTTGATCCCAATTTGAAGGATAAGTGAATCCAGACTGATCAAAAACTCTTCAGTTGTAACTCCAAAATTCATATCTTTAATTGTGGTTTCGGCTTTAGCCTTTCTTAAGAAATAGAATCCTTCAACAAAAAGAGCCAGTTGACCTGTCAGGCTGAAATCAATCCCGCCACCGAAATGAAGACCAGGGCCATTCCTGACTTCTTGATTGATTGTCACCTCGGGAATGGATATATATTTGCCTATCTCGAATCTGGTAAAAACAAGGTTCGCTCCCAGAAAAATATAAGGGTTGAATTTTTTATTCTCCATCAATCTGAATTCAAGAGAAAAGAAGAAGGGAGTTACAGAAAGCTCTCCGTTCATGAGACTTCCCTCTTTCTCTTCAACACTGCTCTTCCAGTAAACAAAATTTAAAGATAGGAATATTCTTTCTATTAGAGGAAGAGAGAAGCCAAATCCTGATTCGAAACTCGAATGGATTTTTTTCTCTTTGGGAAAGGCTGCTCCAGGACTGAGATGAAAACTCATTCTTTGAGCAGAGGAAAAGTTATGGATTCCAAAGAGCCAAAGGCACAGGATTAAAAAATATATTTTCTTTCCAGTCATGTTTTAAAATAATCGCTAATTTTCCATAGGTTGTCAAATAAAGCTTTAGATTAATGAAAGCATCTCATTTTCCTTGGTTTGATAAAAAATCAGCTATGCTTTCGGGAATGGTTTTGCTCCCTTCAAATTTTTACTATATTAATTTTAGAAGTGAATTTCCTTGCTAGCTGTGATAAATTTAATATGGATTTAAGGAGGCGTAATGAATTGGATTGAATATTTAAATTCCCGCCAAGGAGAAATGCTTCAATTTTTAGAAAAGATTGTGCACCTAGAATCTCCTTCTTCAGACAAGCAGGCGGTGGATAAATGTTCTGCTTTTCTGATTAAAGAATTCAAGAAACTGGGAGCTGAGATCACTCGTTATCCTCAAGATCATATAGGTGACCTGTATCTCATTGAATATCTTCCGCCGAATAGCAGAAAGAAAAAAGAACAGGTTCTCATCCTCACTCATTTGGATACTGTATGGCCGGTGGGAAAAATAAAGGAAATGCCCTTTACCACAAGAGGAAAAAAAGTCTATGGTCCAGGTATCCTGGACATGAAGGCCGGATTGGTGATGCTTCTCTATTCTCTTAAAGCCCTAAAAGATCGAGGTCTTGAACCCAAGAAAAAGATTGCTGTCTTTATCAACTCTGCAGAGGAAATAGGCAGCAAAACTTCCCATAAAGTCATCCAGGCTATTGCTAAGAAATCTACTCTCGTACTCTGTCTGGAGCCTGCACTTCCAGGGGGAAACCTTAAAATTCAGCGTAAGGGACGGCTGGTTATCCATCTCGAAGCCAAAGGAAAGGCTGCTCATGGGGGTACACCTGAAAATGGGATTAATGCTATTGAAGAGCTGGTAGGACAATTTCGCCTCCTGAACAAGCTAAAAACAAGAGGAACAACAATCAACATAGGAGTCATCCAAGGGGGGGAAAAAGCCAATATTGTTCCTGAAAAAGCCTGGGCTTTATTGGATATCAGGTTCTGGAAAAAGATGCAAAAAGAAAGAATTATTTCCTTTTTTAAACAGCTCAGGCCTAGACTCAAAGGAGCTCGCCTCGAATTTTCCATCGAAAGCTTCACTCCTCCCATGGAAAAGACGAATGCTTCTTTGAATCTTTTCCGCAAGATAAAAAAGATCGGCCAATCATTGAATATGGCATTTGAAGGAGGAAAGACAGGAGGAGGTTCTGATGCTTCTGTCGCTTCCAATATGGGGATTCCCACTATAGATGGGCTCGGACCCGATGGGGATGGCATTCACGCCTCCAACGAACACCTTCTTCTTCCTTCTCTCATAGAGAGAACTGCGCTCCTAACCGAGCTCTTGATCCATCTCTGATTGACTGAATTTTCGAATTCTGTTAATTTAAAGAATTCAAGAGATAATACAAAGCGGGAAAGGCAGAGAAGAGAGAAACAGCATAAAAAGTTAAACTTAGAATTTATCATAATCGACTCTCTCTCAGTTGGGCTTTCTCGCCTCAATCATTTAAAAGGAGGACTCATATGATAAAAAAATATTATCTTCTCTCTCCTGGACCAACTCCTATCCCTCCGGATGTGCTTTCCTCAGCCGCAGAGCCGATCATCCATCATCGAACTCCAGAATTTTCCGACATTTTCATGGAAGTCTCCGAAGGCCTCAAGTATGTTTTCCAGACTGAGTATGACGTTTTCGTTTTAGCCTCATCTGGAACAGGTGCCATGGAACAAGCTGTTGCCAACACCCTTTCTGCTGGAGACAAAGTTCTCTCTCTCAACGGAGGAAAATTTGGTGAAAGATGGGGTAAAATTTGCAGAGCATATGGAATAGACGTCAAGGAGATTGTTTTAGAATGGGGTAAACCCTATACTAAAGAACAGCTCCAAGAAGAGTTAGAAGCCAATCCGGGAACAAAAGCCGTCTTTGCTACCCTTTCCGAGACTTCTTCGGGAACTATCTATGACATTCAAGGATACGGTGAAGTTATGGCTCAATTAGAAGCTATTCTTGTCGTTGATGGAATTTCAGGGCTGGGAGCCACTCCTTGTCCAATGGACGAATGGAAAGTGGATGTCATGGTCGCAGGCTCCCAGAAATCATTCATGATCCCTCCCGGTCTTGCCTATATTTCTTTTAATCCTAAAGCCTGGGATCTGGTGGAAAAATCAACCTTGCCGAAATTTTATTTTGATGCCAAAGCTTATAAGAAAAGTTTAGCAAAGAGGACAACGCCTTACACTCCTGCTGTCTCTCTCATCATCCAGCAGAAAAAATCTCTGGATATTATCAAGAAGATTGGTCTAGAAAAGCTCTTCGAGCATCACCGCATCCTTGGTGATACTACCAGAACAGCTGTAAAGGCAATCGGCTTAGAGCTCCTCTCAAAGAGCCCAGGAAACATTCTTACGGCTGTTAAGGTCCCCACAGGTGTCGATGGTCTCCAGCTTGTTAAATTGATGCAAGGAAAATACCAAGCTTATATCGCCGGCGGACAGGATCCATATAAGGGAAAGATATTCAGGATTGCCCATCTGGGATATATGGGGGGCTTTGAGATTATAACTGCCCTCTCGGCCCTTGAAATGACACTCTCAGAGCTGGGCTTTGATTTTGAGAGTGGCAGTGCCTTAAAGGCAGCTGAATCCGTATTAAAGGAGAATTGGGAATGAAAAAGATACTCGTGGCTGACCCTTTAAATCCAGAAGCTTTTGAAAAACTAAAATCTGTTCCAGGTTTTGAGGTTACCCTAAAAACTGGAATGGATGAAGAGGAATTGATCAAAACAATCCCTGAGTTTCAGGCAACTGTGGTCAGAAGCGCCACTAAAATAACCAAGAATGTCATCAATGCCGCTTCCAACTTGGAGCTCGTCGTCAGAGCTGGGATTGGTCTTGATAACGTTGATGTCGCAGCCGCCCAAGAAAAAGGCATTCAGGTGGCCAATACTCCTGCAGCAACTTCTATTTCAGTCGCCGAGCATACCTTTGGATTAATGTTAGCTACGGTCCGAAATCACGGCCAAGCTAATCTCTCGATGAAGCAGCACAAATGGGAGAAAAAAGCTTTATCCGGTACAGAACTCTACCAAAAAACTTTAGGTGTCGTAGGAATCGGAAGAATCGGTCAGGAAGTCGCCAAGCGCGCTCTTGCCTTTGGGATGAAAGTCATTACCTATGATATCATACAAGTGGAAACAGACCTCGATGTTCAACAGGTCTCTTGGGAAGAGCTTCTGTCTCAATCAGACATCATAACTCTCCATCTTCCTTTAACAGAGGAGACCAGGCATATGATCAGCGATAAAGAATTCGAAAAGATGAAGGATGGGGTCATCATTATCAATGCTTCCCGAGGAGGGACTGTCGACGAGCAGGCTTTGCTCCGTGCTCTTCAATCAGGAAAAGTAAGAGCGGCTGCTGTAGATGTCTATGAGAAGGAACCGCCGGAGGATTTCTCTCTGATAGATCTTCCTAATGTTATCGCTACTCCCCACATTGGTGCGGCTGCCAAGGAAGGCCAGAAACGCGCTGGGATGGAAGTTGTCAAGATTCTCCAAGAAAAATTGACTTGAGATTCGGATAAAATCAGAATAGGGAGGATAAATGGCAGAGATTCAACCATTTAAAGGATTAAGATACAACAAAGAAAAAATAAAATTAGAGGAGGTCATTACCGAACCATATGACCGGATCCCTCCTCCATTACAAGAGGAATATTATAAAAGAAATCCTTATAATGTGGTTCGTATAATCCTTGGAAAAGATGATGACCCAGAGTATCCTGAAAAGAATAAGTATCAAAGAGCTAAGATTTACTTGGATGAATGGCAAAATGAAAGCATCCTCATAAAAGAGGAGAAGGAAGCTTTTTATCTTTACCAGCAGGAATTCATGCTTAGAGACGAAAGCAAAAAGAGATTGGGATTGATTGCCAGGGTTAAACTGGAGGAGTTCTCCTCAAAAAAAGTTCTTCCCCATGAAAAGACTTTTCCCAAACATAAAATAGACCGTTTGAACCTCTTAAGAGAGACAAACACCAACACCGGCCAGATTTTCTTGCTTTACAAGGACGATGACAGAAGAGTCCTTGAGGCTGTCGAAGAAGCCATGGAAAAGGCCGAACTTGGAGCAGAAGTCAAAGATGAGGATAATTTTATCCACCGACTATGGATCATCAAGGAAAAGGAAGACATTCGAAGAATCCAAGAAGCCATGGCAGATAAGGTTCTGATAATTGCCGATGGGCATCACCGCTATGAAACTTCGCTTAACTTCCTGAAAGAAATGCTCGAGAAGGAAAAAGAAGTCAGAGGAGATGAACCTTTTCACTACATCATGATGACCTTATTCCGCCTGGATGATCCTGGACTGGTGATTCTTCCCACCTACAGACTGGTCAAGGGTCTGGACAAGCTTTCAGAGGAAGGACTCAAAGAGCTTCTTTCTCCTTACTTTGAAATATCCGAGAGGCACTGGTCTGACCTCCAAGACAAATCCACTCTTGAAGAGGTTGAAAAAAGAATTCAAGAGGAAAATCACACTTTTGCGGCCTTGATTTCTCAGTTCAAGAAGATTTTCATCTTTCACCTCAAATCAGAAGATATTCTGAATCAAGAAATTAAAGAGGAAAAATCTAGAGAATGGAAGCAATTGGATGTGGCTATTCTCCACTCTCTTATCATCGATAAACTCGAAGCTCTGGCCTCTGGAGCCTTTCACCAGGAAGACAATGTCAGTTACCTCAGAAATTTAGACCAAGGCCTGGAAAAAATGGAACAAGGAGAATTTCAGATGATTTTTCTCCTCAAACCTGTTTCCCTTCCCCAGATTAGAAAAGTGGTGGAGAATGGAGAGCTTATGCCCCATAAATCAACCGACTTTTTTCCCAAGTTGAAGTCGGGATTGGTCATGAATCCCTTAGATGAATAGACTTTTTTTAGGATAATGTATGGTTTATCTGGATAATAACGCCACTACTCCGCTGGACCCCCGAGTCTGCGAAAAAATGTCTTGGCTCCTTAAAGAGCACTACGGAAACCCTTCTTCGCTTTATCCCATTGGCAGGCAAGTCAAAGATATTATCAGCGAAGCAAGAGAAACCGTCGCCAAAGCTTTAGGCGCCAGAAGAACAGAAATTATCTTTACGGGCTCGGGCACAGAAGCAGATAATTTTGCTCTGCTTGGAGTCCTGGATGCCTTTCCTGAGAAAAATGAAATCATCACTTCGGCGATTGAGCATCCAGCTGTGCTTGAAACAGCCAGTTATCTGGAGAGAAAAGGAATAAAAGTGACTTATGTCCCAGTCAACCAATATGGAACAATCGACTTTGATTATCTCAAAGATTCCATAACGCCTAAAACAGCTCTGATTTCCATCATGCATGCCAATAACGAGATCGGAACAATCCAGCCTATTAAAGAAATCAGCAAAATTGCCAGAGAAAAAGGAGTTCTGCTTCACACTGATGCTGTCCAATCCTTTGGGAAAATTGAGGTGAAGGTCAATGAATTGGGAGTTGACCTTTTATCCATTTCTGCCCACAAAATCTACGGTCCCAAAGGTATCGGTGCGCTTTACATCCGAAAGGGCACCCACATCTTGCCCTTTATTCACGGAGGACATCAGGAAAGGTTGTTGCGGGCCGGCACGGAAAATACATCCGGTATTGTTGGCTTGGGTGAAGCGGTAAGAGTGATGATGGAACAGGGCAAAAAAGACAAGGATCGGATTGAAAAGCTTTCCAATAAGTTGAAAGAAGGAATTGAGACTAAGATACCTAAAATTAAATTTAACGGCCATCTGAAAAATAGAATAAAAGGAACACTCAATTTCTCTTATTATGGACTCGAAGCAGAAGCCATCCTGCTGGCTTTAGCCACCAAAGAAATTTCTGTCTCCACTGGCTCTGCCTGCAGCGAAGATTCAGAAGAGACTTCCCATGTCCTCCAGGCTATCGGATTAAAACCTGAAATCGCCCGTTCTTCCCTCCGGATGTCTCTGGGTCGGTTCAACACCGAAGAAGATGTTGATATTGTCTTAAAAGAATTGCCAAAAATCGTGGAAAATCTGCGTGAAATCTCTGCCCTGGATATTGAGGATGAATAAAAATAAATGAAATTAGACAATCACAGAAAAAATTCCCTTAACTCATAAATCCCTATTGCGTTATTTTAAAGCGTAAAAAAATTGCCTGTTGAATTAATCTGGCAAGCTCCTCTATTCTAAATTTGATCATATGATTGTTGTTGGTGAAAGATTGAATTCGAGCCGGAAACCGGTTCTCCAGGCCTTGAAAAAGAAGGACAGAAGATTTCTCATCGAAGAGGCTCTCCAGCAAGAACAGGCAGGAGCAAATTATGTAGACCTGAACACTGCTGCTCTTCTAGATAAAGAAATAGAAACTCTGAAATGGGCTATTCCTCTTCTCCAGGAAAAACTCAGCATTCCCCTCTCTATAGATACTCCTAATCCTTTAGCCATGGAAGAGGGGCTAAAGATACATCAAGGAAGAGCTCTTCTGAATTCTTTGAGTGGCGAAAAAAAGATAATCAAAAATTTGCTTCCTCTAATCAAAGAATACAGACCCTCAGTCATCATCCTCTGCCTGGATGAAAAAGGCTTGCCAGAAAGTCCAGAACATGTGCTCTCCATAGCCAGTCGGATGGTTGACCTTCTCGATAAAAAAGGAATAGATATCGATGATATTTTCATCGACCCTCTTGTCCATCCAGTAAGCATCGATTCGGACGCTGCTCTCCGTTTTCTAGAATCCCTTCGTAGAATAAAAGAAAGATTGCCTGAAGTGAAGACCATAGCCGGATTGAGCAACATATCTTTTGGTCTTCCCCAGCGCAGGCTTTTAAACAGAATTTTTCTCAGCATTGCCCTTCTGAACGGATTGGATGCAGCTATCCTTAATCCTCTTGATGATGAGCTTCGCGATTCGATCGCCGCTACCGAAGCCTTGCTCGGCAAAGATCCTTCTCTTCAGAGTTATTTGAGAGAAACAAAGAAAAAGGGAAAATAAGGATTAAGGATTTAGCTGAATCTAACTTCTTTTATTTTTTAGTTGTTCCAGATAAATTTTTCTCAATTTCCTGAAAAATATCTGGTACTCCTCGGCTTTGAAATCAGGATAAGTCCAGTCTAACACCTTGACTCCTTTTTTACTGAATAAGAGTTCGAGATGGGCATAAATCCCATGCTGGAGGGGAATGCGGTGCGCAAAATCTTTAGCTGTGGCCATAACTAAGGCGGAAGGAGTGAGATAACCGGGGTCAAGGTTAGCAACTCGAAAATTTTCTTTATATTCCTGTCTAATCTCTTCCTCGAGTTCATTGGTTCGGAGCTTGATTTCACTTAATTTTTCGGCCTGGAACAGCTTCTCGAAACTCAAAAACTTCCGCTTCAAATTCTTCCCCATCTGCTTTTCATAATAGTCCGTAATATTAAAATCGAAAAGAGGACTATGATGATCAACGTGACCATAAAGCTCAACAAGTCGGGCTTCTGCCTTCTCGAAAAATCGCTCTTCATATGAAATAATGCCACAGATGAGTTTTACGGGGGTAAAGGATTTTGGTTCAGCCACTTATGATAATTAATCGAGATTCATTTTCTTCAGCAAGGCTTTGAATCTCGGATCTGAGCGGATGCTGTCATATTCAGGACTCACCTTGAGTCTGCTCATTCCATAACCGCGTTCCTTATACGCCTTCTCAAGCCATTCAAAGCCTGTATCATAGTCTCCAAGCGCAAAATAAATAAGGGCGACACCAGCCGGTCGAATAGGAGTATGCTTCGCTCGCTCCCTCAATTCATTCAACACTTGGTGCGCCTCTTTTTTCATTCCCATTTTTGCATAAGCAAGTCCTATTCCATCGAGATCATTTAATATTTCATACTCTCTTAAAGCTTCCTCATACATACCCTTACCTAGATAAGTTCTGGCAAGGTAGGTATGGGCTGGTCTGAAGTCGGGGTCCATCTCGAGTGTTTTCTGGAAATGTTCGATGGCTTGGTCATACTTGCCTGCATACATATAAGGCCATCCCCCAATGGCGTTTATGATGAGTGAGAGAGGATCCAGTTCCTGAGCTCGTTTGATTTCTTGTCGAGCCTCATCAAAGCGCCCCATTATCGTTAAGAGTTCAGCATACCATTGGCGAGCTGTGGCATAATTTGGATTTAAGGAAATAGAATGTTTGAATCCTCTTTCAGCACCTGGCCAGTCCCATTCATAGATATACTTAACATAAGCCAGTGAGTTGTGCGCTTCAGCGAGGAGATCATCTATTTCTAAAGCTTTTTCAGCTGCTTTCCTTGCCTCTGCAAAGGCCTCCTTAGGAGAGAGCCCTTGCCAATCGCCAAGGGTAATATAAGAGTCAGCAAGCCCAGCATAGGCTAATGCATACTGAGAATCCTTTTCGATCGCCTGCTGGAAATATTCGATTGATTTTGTTATATCTTCGACTGTCCTTTTATTCCAAAAATACCGACCCTTTAAATAAAAATCATAGGCTTCCAGATTTTTAGTATGGCCTTTTATGATTTCGGTCTTTTCTTCTCCTAAAAGCTTAATTTTTAAATTATCGACAATCGCCAGGGATATTTCATCCTGAAGAGTAAAGATGTCTTCCATGCTGCGGTCATACTTCTCAGACCAGAGGGGATAGCCTTCATCGACCTTTATTAGCTGGACTGTTATACGGAGCTTATCCCCTGCCTTGCGGACACTTCCTTCCAGCACTGTCTCCACGTCCAGTTTCTTTCCAATCTCTTGAATGTCTAACTCTTTACCTTTGAAGGAAAACACAGAGGTCCGAGCAGGAACTCTCAAGTTCTCTATCCTGGATAATCTGTTGATGAGCTCGTCTGCCAGACCATCGCAAAAGTAGGCCTGGTCCTCTTGGGGACTTAAATCGACAAAAGGCAGCACCGCAACAGAAGGCTGTTCGGGCAGTGGAGAGACTGGTTCCTTTCGAAGGAGAAATTGCCAGATGATCACTGCCGCAGCCACAATAGCAATAAAAACTAAGGCCGGGATAATTAACTTTTTCAGACCAAAGGTTACTGTTATCTCTTTTGAAGTGATCGGCTTTCCTTTAGGTATTATTCGCTCTGTAGAAGGAATTCCTTTCTCTATTCTTGTTAATTCTGAGCGCAATTCTCCTGCACTCTGCAACCTCCTTTCAATATCTTTGTCCAAACACTTCAATATCACCCGACTGAGATCATCGGGAATCTGGCTATTAAACTCTTTCGGATTTTTTGGCATCTCGCTTTTGTGCTTCATACCAATAGTAAACGGAGTCTCTCCTTCAAAAGGAACTTTTCCCGTCAACATTTCATAGATAATGATCCCTAAAGAATAAATGTCCGAACGCTGGTCAACTTCTTTCCCCTCGATCTGTTCAGGTGACATGTACTCCGGGGTTCCGATCATGACTCCAGAACCCGTTATGCCTTTGCCTTTTAAGGACCGGGCTATCCCGAAATCCATGATGTGAGCATCTCCTTCTCTATCAATCATAATATTCTGGGGCTTTAAATCACGATGAACAACTCCTAATTTGTGAGCCTCAGCCAGGCCATCACAGACTTGCTTAACTATGTTTATCGAAGCCCCCACGCTTAACTGCCCAGTCATTCGAATCATGCTTTTCAGATCTTCCCCAGGCACATATTCCATGGTGATAAAATAGGCGCCTTCTTCTTTATTAAGGTCATACATCTGACAGACATTCTTGTGCCTGATCTTGCGAGCTAATTTCAGTTCATTCCTGAAACGTTCGATGGTCTTTTTGTCTTCAGCAATGTCGGGCTTGATGAGCTTTAGGGCAACTTTTTCTCTCACCTCGGTATCATGGGCCTTATAGACTTTTCCCATGCCACCTTTGCCCAGCTCTTCGATAATCTGGTACCTTCGAGCAAATGTTGTGCCGGTGGTTAATTCTTCTTTAGCCGCTTGGAGAGTCTCAGTGTCTGAAGCAGAGATATCCGCTGAGGTTGGAAGCGGAGTAGCGCATTCTTTACAGTATTTTGAATCAGGAGGATTATCGGTTTGGCATTTAGGGCATTTCATTCATTCTTTTCCCATTTTTATTTGGCCAAAGAATATCAATTTGGGAGGAAAGAGTCAAATTCATTGTCATCTCCTTTTTCTTTTTTAAATTGACCACAGCAGTTCTATTCTTTATAATTTTGGCGTTATGAAATGGGTTTATATAGAAGATGTTTCTGAATATAAAGACCAGGAGGTTGAAATCAGAGGCTGGCTCCACAACAAAAGGTCAGGCGGCAAGATCCGCTTTCTTCTTATTCGGGATGGCACCGGAATTATTCAGGGTACAATTTTCAATCCCCAAGAAGGAAGCCCTCTTTTCAAGCATTTTGACAAACTTACTCAGGAATCATCTCTTATCATTAGAGGTAAAGTCAAAGAAGATAAAAGAGCTCCTGGCGGCTATGAGTTAGAGATAAAAGAGATTGACATCGTTCAAGTCGCCAAAGACTACCCGATTACCCTGAAATCTCATGGCATTCCCTTCCTGATGGAGCACCGCCACCTCTGGCTCCGGTCACAAAAGCAGCATGCTGTTCTCCAAATCAGGACAGAGCTTATTAAGGCCATACGCGATTTTTTCGATGGCCGCGGCTTTCGTCTTATGGATACACCTATCTTAACTCCCAGCGCCTGTGAGGGCACAACCACTCTTTTCGAAACAGAATATTTCGACCAGAAAGCCTATTTGAGCCAGAGCGGTCAGCTTTACAACGAAGCCACAGCAGCGGCTTTTGGAAAAGTCTATTGTTTTGGCCCTACTTTTAGGGCTGAAAAATCTAAGACAAGAAGGCACTTGATTGAATTCTGGATGGTGGAGCCTGAAGTCGCCTTTGCCACACTGGATGATATTATCGAGTTGGGGGAAGACCTTGTCGTCTTTATAGTCGAACGAGTAGTGGAGAAAAGAAGGAAAGAGCTCGATATTTTGGAAAGAGATACCAAACCGCTGGAGAAAATCAAGAAACCTTTCCCCCAGATAACTTATGAAGAAGCTATTAAAATGATTAAGAAGAAGGGTTCCAAGATGGAATGGGGCGATGATTTTGGGGCGCCGGATGAGACGATTATTTCTGATTTCTTCGATAAACCAGTTAACGTCACTCATTTTCCTCTCAGCGCGAAGGCTTTTTATATGCAGCCAGACCCCCAGCGGCCTGATTTGGCTCTATGTGTGGATATGTTGGCTTCAGAGGGATATGGAGAGCTCATAGGAGGAGGACAGCGTATTCATGACCTTTCTCTCCTCGAGCAAAAAATCAAAGAGCACAAATTGCCCCGAGAGGCTTATGAGTGGTATCTTGATTTGAGAAAATATGGTTCAGTTCCCCATTCTGGATTTGGACTCGGCATTGAGAGAACTCTTTCCTGGCTCTGCAAGATAAAACATATAAGAGAAACCATCCCCTTCCCTCGCCTTCTCTATCGCATCTATCCGTAATATATAAGCCACTCAGTTTGAGTTTTTTGCTCTAAATCCGTGATATCGATACGAATAAAGGTCTTTGGGAATGGAGAATGGCGTTAAAAATCTGAACGGAGCAAAGCCATTCCCAATGACCTGTTCTTATCACGGATTTGGAAATGCTTGCCTGGCATTAAAGAGATTTGAGTTTTTGCTCTTTAATCTTTAAAATCTATGGTTATGAAAACCACGGCTCTGATAAGCTACGGCTGCGCTAAAAATCTGATCGATAGTGAAGTTATGCTGGGCTATTTGAATGAGGCTGGTTATGTTTCTATGGCCAATCCAGAAGAAGCCGATATAATAATCATTAATACCTGCGGCTTTATAAAGCCAGCCAAGGAAGAATCTCTTGATGCTCTGAGAAAAGCTGTTCACCTAAAAAAGAAGAGAAAAGAGAAAAAAGTTATTGCTGTAGGTTGTTTTGTCGAAAGATATAAGAATTCTTTAGAGAAAAAATTCCCTCAAATAGACGCCTGGCTGGGAGTAAACGATTTCGATAAAATTGTCCAAGCCATAGAGGACAGGCCTTTTGAAAAATCAAAGGAATGCTTCCTCTACAATCATACTTCCCCTCGCCGCCTCTCCACCCCTCCAGGGTGGGCTTACCTAAAAATATCCGAAGGCTGTTCTCATGAGTGTTCTTTTTGCTCGATTCCGTTGATTAAGGGTCCTTACCGCTCCCGCCCTGCCTCCTCCATCCTCAAAGAAGCTCAGCATCTTGCCTCCCGGAAAATCAAGGAAATTAACATTGTCTCGCAGGACACGACCTATTATGGAAAAGACAAAGGCTTGAAAAATAAATTGCCCCTTTTGCTTAAAAGACTGGTGAAAATCAAAGGTGTGGAATGGATTCGAATACTCTACGGCTATCCCGAAGAGATCAGTGATTCCCTGTTGGAAGTCATGAAAGAAAGTAAAATCTGTCCCTATCTTGATATTCCCTTTCAAAACTCTGATCCCAAAATCATTAAAGAGATGAAAAGAGGAATGGATGGCAAGAGAGCGTTGAAACTCATAGAAAAAATAAGATATAAAATACCTGAGATTGCACTCAGAACTTCACTGGTCGTAGGCTTTCCGGGTGAAGGCAAAAAGGAATTCCAGGGCTTGAAAGAATTTGTTCAGGAAGCCAAATTTGACCATTTGGGTGTCTTCATTTATTCTCTTGAAGAAGGAACATCTGCTTTCGTCTTAGGAGATTCTGTAAAGGAAAAAGAAAAAATAAAAAGAAAGGAAGAAATCCTGACTATTCAGGCCGAAATCTCATTCCAGAATAATCTTAAATACCTGCATCAACAAATGGATGTTTTAATCGAGGGCACTTTAAAAAAAGACCCGAGCCTGCTGGTGGGTCGGACGAAATTCCAAGCCCCTGAAGTCGATGGAGTTGTCTTTATCTCCTTTTCAGGAGAAATATCTAAAGTTGTTAATACCATTCAAAAAGTTGAAATCGATGATTGTGATGAATATGATTTATACGGTAGATTTATTCAATGAAAATTGGAGCGAAGATTCTGGCAACATTTTTTGGAGTCGGTTTTTTCCCTCTGGCACCAGGCACTTTAACCAGTCTGATTGTCGTGATTCTCTATAAATTTTTTCTTAATACTATAAGCTGGCCTCTTTACCTTCTCATCTTTTTAGGTCTTTTTTTTATCGGAGTTTTTGTTTCCACAGAATACTCTACTGAATTGGGAAAAACAGACCCAAGAAAAATTGTCATCGACGAAGCTTGTGGACAGCTCATTATTCTCTTCCAGATGACAACTTCATGGTTTCTCCTCTTACTCTGTTTTTTTCTCTTTCGGCTCTTTGATATAATTAAGCCCTATCCTATAAGAAGAGTTGAAAAACTCAAAAAAGGCTGGGGAATAATGATGGATGATATAGCGGCTGCTGTTTATACAATACTCATCGTGCGGATTTATCTGTTGTTCAGATGAAATTCAAAAAGGACACCAAAATCGAAATCCTCGCTGTAGGATCAGAACTTCTTACTCCCAATTTCCAAGAGACTAACTCTCAATATCTCACCCAACGTCTAGCTGATTTAGGAATGAATGTTTCTTTTAAGAGTGTAGTGGGAGATGAGTGGGAGGATCTTCTCAATGCGATCAAAGAGTCTTTATCCCGTGCTCATCTCATAATTGCCACTGGTGGACTTGGCCCTACCCAGGATGATAGAACCCGGGAAGCTTTAGCCGAAGTTCTTAAGCGGAAACTTGTTTTCCATAGAGACATTCTTGAAAAAATCGAAGCGAGGTTTCAACGTCGAGGACTTTCCATGCCCGCTGTGAATAAGAGACAGGCTTATATTATTAAAGGTGCTGAAGTCTTGGAAAACAAAAACGGAACAGCTCCAGGCATGTGGCTGGAGACAGAGCAGAAGATAATTGTTCTGCTGCCAGGACCGCCTCATGAGCTTAAACCTATGTTCGAAGAATCAATCTGGCCGCGGCTTAAAAAATTCAGCCGAATTCAGGTGTTTCGCAAAGTCATAAAAACAGCTTCTATAACCGAATCCCAGACAGAAACTCTAATCTCAGACCTCTATCCAAAAACCACTTCTTTGAATATTTCCACTTTAGCCTATCCTGGACAAATAGAGATTCACCTCACCGCTTTCTCTGGAAAAAGCTTGGTTCAAGCCAAGAGGCAAGTTGATGAAATAGAACGAAAAATTGCTGCTAAACTCAAAGACTATATCTTTTCCAGCAATGGTGAAGAACTTGAAGAGGTCGTGGGAAAGCTTTTACGGAGCCAAAAGAAGACCTTGGCAGTGGCCGAATCCTGCACCGGAGGCCTCCTCAGTGACCGTATCACCAATGTTCCGGGAAGTTCAGATTATTTCTTTCAAGGGATTGTGGCTTATAGCAATGAATCAAAAATTAGTGCTTTAGGCCTTCAACCTTCTATTCTTCATAAGCATGGAGCCGTTAGCTTGGAAACAGCTCAAGCTATGGCTCGTGGAATCAGGGAAAAAGCTCAATCTGATTATGGCCTAGGGGTAACTGGTATAGCTGGGCCGAGCGGCGGCACTGCCGAGAAACCCGTAGGTCTTGTCTATATAGCCTTAGCTTGGGAAAAAGGAACTGAAGTTTCAAAAAATATTTTTCTTGGCCCGAGAGAAAAAATAAAATATCAATCCAGTCAGAAAGCGTTAGATATGTTGCGCAGGCGTCTTCTGAAAAACCACAAATTTTAAGAAGAGAAGAGGAAAATAAAATGAGAACATTTATCGCCATTGACCTTGATAAGGAAATAAAAGAATCTCTTGTCTCTTTGATTGAAAAATTAAGAGAAAGAAATAGAAACATTAAGTGGGTGAAGCGAGAAGGAATGCACTTGACTTTGAAATTTTTAGGGGAAATAAAGGAAGAAAAGAGACCATTAATCGAAAATATCCTGGAGAAAGTCATCAGCAATACCCAACCTTTTTCTCTTAAAATTAAAGGAACAGGCTATTTCCCCCCTGAGAAGAAGAGTCCCAGAGTCTTATGGACTGGGATTGAGGCAGAGGAAACCTTAACTTCTCTCCAGCAAAGACTGGAAAGCGAACTGGAGAAGATAGGATTTCCTAGAGAGAAAAGAGAGTTTCATCCCCATTTAACTCTGGGACGGGTCAAGGCGCCTTCCTATATTCAAGAAACATTGCGCGAGCTGGAGAGGTACAAGGAATCGGTTTTTGGAGAAATGACTGTCCACAAAATAACTTTGTTCCAGAGTACTCTGAAACCTTCAGGAGCTGAATACAAAGCACTCTCTGAGCATCAATTAAAATGAAGATTATTTTTTTAATCTTTTCTTATTTTCTCGGAACCTTTCCCAGCGGGTATGTCCTCTTTTGGATTACCGATAAAAAAGATATCCGCCATTTCGGCAGCGGCAGCACCGGGGGTACCAACCTCTTTCGGCTTAAAGGCTGGAAATTGGCTCTGCCGGCAATTCTTTTTGATATTCTTAAGGGAGCTCTGCCTGTTTATCTGGCATTACAATTATTTTCTGACCTTAGAATAGCGATAATCTCTGGCTTTCTCGCTGTTTTGGGTCATTGTTTTCCTGTGTATCTCAAGTTCAAGGGCGGAAAAGGAGTAGCAACCACAACCGGCGTATTTATAACCTTGGCTTTTGAGCCTTGTCTCATCAGTGTGGCTACTTTTGTCATTATTATTGCCATTAGCCGTTATGTCTCTTTAGGCTCACTCTTAGCGACTTTCTCTTATCCCTTCTTGATTCTCATCTTCAATAAAGGAGAGGAAACATTCTATCTGAGTATTGCTCTTTTTGTTGTCATTGCTGCCAGACATTCTGGGAATATTAAACGCCTTATTCAAGGAACAGAAAGGAAGTTCGGGGAAAGAGTAAAATGAAAGCAAGCGTTATCGGGGGTGGCACATGGGGCAGCGCCTTTGCTGTCCATTTAGGACGCCTGAATATTGAAACCCAACTCTGGATAAGAGAACACGATATTTATGAAGACGTTCAAAAAAGTCAAGAAAACAAAGTCTTTTTGCCAGGAGTTATTTTCCCTTCCCTGGTCTCCTTTTTCAATGAATTCGAGGAAGCCCTGCGCTCGACAGGAATTGTTTTTATAGCTGTACCCTCAGGATTCTGCCGTCAGATCTACCAAAAGATTGCACCTTTCCTCACTTCTGGACAGATCATTGTCAGTTTGACTAAAGGAATAGAAAAAGGCTCTCTCAAGAGAATGAGCGAAATTATGGAAGAGGTGTTCCCTTTTCCTCCTCGAATCGTCGTCCTCTCTGGGCCAAGCTTTGCTAAAGAAATCATCGAAGAGCACCCCACAGCGGTAGTCATTGCTTCTCCAGACTTGGGATTAGCTCGGAAAGTCCAGCATTTTGTCTCAAATCCTTACTTCAGGGCTTACGCTAGTCAAGATATGGTCGGAGTAGAACTTTGTGGTGCCTTGAAAAACATCATCGCCATAGCTGCGGGGATTTCGAATGCTTTAAAATTCGGTCATAATTCTATTGCTGCCCTAATCACTCGAGGCTTAGCCGAAATGACTAGATTAGGATTGAAGTTAGGAGCTGAAAGCCAAACTTTTGCTGGACTTGCCGGAATAGGAGACCTGGTGCTGACCTGCACTGGAGAATTGAGCCGGAACCGTTCTGTTGGCGTTGAATTGGGAAAAGGAAAATCTCTTGAGGAGATCACCTCTAAGATGAAAATGATAGCTGAAGGCATAACAACCACATTATCTGTTCACCAACTGGCAGCAAGAGAAAAAATTGAAATGCCAATATGTGAAAAAGTTTATCAAGTCCTTTATGAGAATAAAGACCCGAAAAAGGCTTTACAAGAGCTTCTTTCCAGGAGGCTTAAAGATGAGTAAAGGGGAGTAAAAATAGAATTGTAAGATAATTGGGCGAAGTAAAAAAAATGGAGGATCGAAAATGAAATTGAAGACAATTTTTCTCTTGGTTATTATTTTGACCCTTGCTTTTTGTGTTTCTGCCCAGAAAAAACTCAATAAGGAAAGGGAGAAGGACCCCCACTATCAATACAATATGGGGCTGTTTTATTTGGACAGTGGTGACCCAGATGAAGCCATCAAATATTTCAATAATTCGCTTGTCCTTAATCCTCGCAATTATCTCGTCTTCAATGCTCTTGGCTTTTCCTACTCTATGAAAGGAGATTTGAGGCAATCTTTGAAATTTTTCCAGAAATGTCTGGAGGTTAACCCAAATTTCACTGAAGCTCACAACAATATTGGGATGATTTACCAAGAAATGGGTTTCATCGACAAAGCTGAAGAGGAGTTCAAAAAAGTTCTGGCCGATGAAAAATACAGTTCTAAAGAGAATGCCTACTATAACATAGCAAATCTTTATTTTATCCAGGGAAAAATGGATAAAGCTCTTGATAATATCCAGAAGGCCATTCAGAAAAACATTCGATTCGCCATGGGATACAATCTTAAAGGCCGCATTCTAGAAAAGCAAAACGAACTCTCCAAGGCAATAGAAAGTTACGAGCGGGCTTTGAAAATTGTTCCTGGGGAAATTATTTTTAGCTTTGATCTAGCTGTTGCTCTTTTCAAAAACAGTGAATACAGCAGAGCAGAAGAAATTTTTGAAAAAATCTCTCCCCAAGTAACTGATCCGGAAATGAAGGACAATATCAATAAGTATTTAAAAATAATAAGAGAACGCGGGAAGAACTGATTAAGTTCCCTCTTTCCAATCTGCCAGATACCTTTTTTGTTCTGCAGTCAGCCTGTCGATTCTGACTCCCATAGCTTTCAATTTCATCCTCGCAATTTCTTCATCAATTTCCCTCGGCACTGGAAAGACTCTTTTCTGCAACTTCCCTCTTTCTTGGAACAGATAAGCAACACAAAGAGCTTGATTGGCAAAGCTCATGTCCATGACCGTGGCCGGATGACCCTCAGCGGCTGCCAAATTTATCAATCGGCCTTCAGCGAGAAGAAAGACTTTTTTCCCATTATTCAAAGTGTACTCTTCAACAAATTCTCTGATTTTTCTCTTCTCTCTTTTCAGGCTTTCCAAAGCAGGAATATCGATCTCAACATTGAAGTGGCCAGAATTGGCAACAATAGCTCCATCCTTCATCTTAAGAAAATGGCTTCGAGTAATGACATTCTTGTCACCTGTTACTGTAATAAAGATATCCCCGATTCTTGAAGCTTCTTCC
>Ga0209636_10002440_pt1 | contig 18942 bp, 21 predicted proteins | sample DeeMarSWOR152_54_FD_187464 | JGI IMG/M metagenome (GOLD analysis project Ga0209636, IMG submission 187464) | Marine sediment microbial communities from White Oak River estuary, North Carolina - WOR-1-52-54 (SPAdes) (version 2) | ecosystem: Environmental > Aquatic > Marine > Intertidal zone >... | reverse complement strand
CGTTGTTAACGTTGAAACAAGGGAAGCAGAGATTAATTGGAGATGTACAGGTTTACTCGTTTAAATTCAGATAAACCTTCTAAGAAACAGCCAAAACTTTGTCTCTTTCTCTCTTGCTTCACTCTTCAATATTTTATATAAGCTGTAGACAAAAAATCCAACTAAAATCCAAACCAATCCCGTATGTAAAGCAGTTTCTTCTAAGAATAGGAGTAAAAAAATAGGTAGAATTATTCCGAGTATAGATGTATAAGGATAAAAAGGTACTTTATAAAATCTTTTCAGTTCTGGGTCTGTTATTCTAAGAAACACTACACTGGAACATACCATGGAAATAGTTATCAAATAACTAAAATCAGCTATAGAAGCAACGTACTCTACTGCATTTGTAATGATCAAAAGACAAGTAATAAAACCGCTCAGTATAACAGCTATAAAGGGGGTACTAAAATCACGACTTATCTTTCCTATAAAATTCGGTAACATTCCATCTCTAGAAAGAGCATACACATTTCTACTGGCAGCTATAAGTCCAGCATTCACAGATGTTAAAGTTGCGAAAATGGCAGCTAGTGCTATCAATGGGGTTATAGGCCCGCTTATACTCAAAAGGGTTTCTTGATTTTTCATTCCATCAGGAAATGTGACACCTATTATCATCAGAGAAGTTACGATATAAACTGAAGTCACAATCGCTATACAATAGATGAAAGACTTGGGAAGGTCTGTTGATCTTTTGGCTTCTGCTGAAACTGTTGAAATCGCTTCAAATCCGATGAAAAGGACATATAGTAAAGATGCGACCGGAAAAATTTTTATGAATTCGACTTGAGAGAAGGTGTATTGTAAATTGTTTGGATTAAAACTAGTTCCCAGATAAACCCAGAAAAGTAAAAATATGAGCAATATGATGACGGTCAATGTTTTTTCGATGGTAATGGATGTTTTCATGGTTATCACGTTCAATATCACGAAAATAAGAAGAGAAAGTAAAGCCAAAGGTATGGGGTTTGTGAGGTTGAATAAAATCCCTGCATATATAGAAAACCCTAGTGCAGAAAGAGCAACAAATCCCATGTTACCCAACCAAACCAACCAACCTACTATAAAACTGCTACTTTCCTTTCCAAAGGCTTCAGCTACCCATGAATATCCACCCCCTTCGAAGGGTAAAGCTGCAGCAAGTTCTCCATAGTTAAACACCACTATAATTGTGATTAGAGATGCTATTAAAAGAGAGAAAATAACGCCTAAACCTACCATGTTTATTCCGATGGGAAGAAGGACAAAAACGGCTGCCCCAATAGTAGACCCTATAGCTGATAAAAGAAGGTCTAGAAAACTAAATCTTTTTCGGATTTTCTGTTCTTTTATATCTATCGTCATTATTTATTATTTGGATTGAGGATGGAAATTAATTTTCTTTAATAGTTTGAGGCTTGAAAATTCCTAACAATGTTCAACAAATCCTTTGTTTTAGGTAAGAACTTATCCTTCTTCAATTTCTCTTCTAATTCTTTCATCGTCATGAACTTTCCTTGTTTTACCTCAAAAGGATCTAACTTAAGCTTTTTATCAGTAATGAAACCAAAGATTTTCGAATTTTCACTTTCTGTTGGAAGTCTTATTTTCAATGTTCCCATGAAAAACGGTTTTCCCTCTATTCCTGCTTCTTCTTTGGCTTCACGAACAACAGCTTCTTCATAAGTCTCCCCAGAGTTAACATGACCCCCAAAAGTAAGACTCCAGTATTCACGGTAAAACTCCTTATTCTTACTTCTCTGGTTAACGAATACTCTACCTTTCTTGTCGAAGACAAAGAACACGACACTCCTATGGATTAGTCTGTTGTTCTTATGGACTTCTTCTCTAGAAGCCTTTCCAATGATTTTATCGTCTTCGTCGACAACATCGTAAATTTCAACAGGCATAATTATACTTTAAAAATAATTATTTTAAGTGAAAGCATGAAGACTGGGATAGTCTATCACGAAAAATATCTTCAGTATAATCTTGGCTTAGGACACCCTGAGAGTCCTGAAAGGTTGAAAAAAATAATGGAAGTCCTGAAAAAAATAATGGATAAACTCGAATCGTTGAGACCTAGCCAAGCTAGTGAAGAGGACTTATTAAGAGTTCATACCAAAGGCTATATCGAGAAGATAAAGAAGATGAGTCAAGTTGGAGGTGCTTTAACATTAGATACACCAGTTCCTTCTGAAGTCTATGAAATAGCAAAGTTATCAGCAGGTGGAGCAATACTCGCAGGTAAATCAGTTTGTGAGAAAAAAGTTGATAATGCCTTTGCTCTTATAAGACCACCAGGACATCATGCAGGAAAAGATTTTGGTGGGGGGTTTTGTTTTTTCAATAACATCGCGATAATGATCGAATACCTTAGAGCCAAGCATGGTTTGAAGAAGTTTGCAATCCTAGATTGGGACGTTCATCATGGAAACGGAACTCAGGAAATCTTCTACACGGATCCTTCGGTCCTATACTTTTCCACACATCAGAGCCCACTCTATCCAGGGACAGGAATGATTGATGATATTGGTGAGGGAAAGGGGAAAGGTTATAATGTCAATGTCCCTTTAAACCCAGGCACATCAGGTGCAAGTTTCTTATACATCCTTAAAGAACTCTTTATTCCTCTAACACAAGAATTCAAACCTGATATCATCTGCGTTTCTGCAGGGTATGACGCTTATTTTAACGATCCTCTGGCCAGTTTGAATTTCACGATTAAAACATACGCAGATGCAACAAAACTTGTTAAAAATATAGTAGAAAAGGTTTGTGATGGAAGAGTCGTTATAGCTTTAGAAGGTGGTTATAATCTTGAAGCTCTATCTCATGGTGTTTTAGCTACAATATCAATTCTAAGTGGATTGAACGAAGTGAAAGAACCTTATCAATCATCAGAACAGAAAGTAGGAGAAGATGTTAAACAAAGAGTTTCTGATATTAATAAAAAATTATCCGATTATTGGAGTTTTTAAATCTTCTTTCCTATTACTTTGAAAACTCTTAAAAGAACTTTAATCGCAACGAATATAGGTATTAAGACTATCATAGCGTAGATTATCCACACGATTATCTTGACGAGTATACTTAGCGGCATAGTAACCAGATCCATACCGGCATTGACAATATCTCTTATCATATTCCTAACTCTAGACATGAATTCTCTTCCTAGATCCTCTGGCATGATTTCTATTTTCTTTTCCTGTGTTATGGTTAGAGTCAAGGTAGCATACTTCGCTTTCTCTTCAATCTTTTCAACCGAATAGCCGTATGATTTCAATAATCTCATCACATCCAATTTCTTATTCGTGATCTTCATGATGAGTTCAATGCTCTCTGTGCTAACATTCAGTTCTTCTACTCTTTCTAGCAATCTGTCATATAAATCCAATGAGAGTTGTAGTATCTGAATCTCATCCTGTTGTCTTTCTATACTAACTCTGTAAAATTCCAAGTTGGCACTCTCGACATCAAAGTTTTCTATAAACCAATCGGCAAATGGATCAAAGTCGTCTGAAGGGATTTTTAGGGTTGCCCTTACTGTTAATGCTCTGTAATCCTCGCTTTTGCTCATAGTCTCAACCCAACCTTCGAGTGATTCAGTTTTTTGACTTATTCCTTCGTAATCCGACATGGCATCAGTTGATTTTATGCTAGCAGAGCCTCTTTTGATTTGGTACTCAGTCGGTTCTGAAAGTATCTCACTTGTCTTTTCTTCTAATTCTCGTTCCCAAGTAGTTTCATATGGTACTCCTGCCAAGGGTGCATATTCTGCGGTATATTTAGCGCCCATATACATACTACCTATAAAAAGATAGGAAACACCACCAATGACAAGTATTATTATTACCACAGCCAAGAATAGGAGTTTGTGTTTTTTTATCATCGGTATATACTTCTTGAGTTCTTCCAATTTAACACCTGATAAGAATATTTCGAAATCTGAGATAATATTTATAATTTTCTCACAACATTCTCAATCCTGACCAAGGCTTCTTCAATCTTCTCATATGCAGTCGCATAACTCAAACGAATGTAACCTTCACCTAACTTTCCAAACTCAGTTCCAGGAACGGTTAAGACCTTGGCCTTCTTCAAGAAAAAATCCACCACTTTGTTCGAACTCATCTTTAAACCAGTAATGTTAGGAAAAGCAAAGAATGAACCTTCAGGATCAAGACATGATATTTTAGGAATTTTCTTTAACCTCTTGATTATCAACTTTCTCCTTCTATCATACTCCTTCCTCATTTCTTTAACACAGGATTGATCTCCTTCCAATGCTTCGATTGCTGCGAGTTGAGAAATGGTAGGAGAACATACACCACAGTAGATATGCATCCGTGTCATGGATTCTATTATATCTTTTGGACCAGCCGCATAACCAACCCTCCAACCAGGCATAGCATAACTCTTAGAAAATGTTTGGAATGTCAAGACATGTTCCTTCATACCGTTTAGGCTGGCTATAGAGATGTGTTTGTTTTTTCCATATAGAATCTTCTCGTAAGCCTCATCAGAGAATATGACCAAATCATGTTCTATCGCAATATCAGCTAGATGCTCCAGAGTTTTCCTTTTTAAAATCCTTCCCGTTGGGTTACCAGGAGTGTTTATGAGTAGAATTCTTGTTCTCTTATCAGCCAATTTTTCAACCTCATCCGGATCACACTCGAAACCGTTTTCTTCTCGAAGAGGAACAGAAACAGGGACACCAGTCACACTCTCAACCATCGGGATGTATGCTAAGAATCCAGGATCAGGAACTAAAACTTTTTCTCCTGGGTCGATTAGTGCTAATGTTGCCAGAAATAAGGCTTCTTGAGAACCGCAAGTGACTATTATCTCATCGGGATTAACTCTGACCTTATTATCTCTCCTTAGTTTCTTTGCTATGGCTTCTTTGGTTTCTGTTCTTCCTCCTGGAGGAGAATAATGTGTGTAACCTTCATCCAATTTTTCCTTCGCGAAATCTATGATATGTTTTGGTGTTGTGAAATCTGGTTCTCCAGGACCCAAAGAAATAATGTCCTTCTCTTCTTCTGCCATTCTCATTATCTCAGCAAATTCAGAACTGGGTAACCAAATATAACGTTCAGAAATTTCGTGTTCTATCTTCATAAGAATAATATAGCTAAAGTATGATAAAAATCTTTGAAGAACCGAAAAATATAGATATTGTAAATCAAACTTCAGTTACTGTACAAATTGAATTCAATTCATCTATTGTTTTATTGGAGAAAGGTACTGGAGATTTTACTGTAATTTCACTAGCGGCAAAATAAATCTCGGGATTGTATTTAGCTACAATTCCAGATACAATTCCTGTTGCATTTTTTTCAATTATTTTCATATAGTCTACTCCACCTTCATCTGCACCAGATAATGTTGGGGGTAAAACTTTTTCTTTAGGTTTTGTTAAAGAGTATGTTGGCATAGATTTTTAAGAAATACTTAGAGATTTAAGCTTTACTGTATTGATAGCTTAACCTGCTTTATATTCTAACCTCTGTCTAAACTCTTCTCTCTTCCCCTCATTCCAGTTATGTAAAGGTCTGTAATACCCGACAATCCTGGAATAGACTTCTGTTGGTTTATTACATTGAGGGCACTTGAAATGTTCTCCGACTATATAGCCGTGATTAATACAAACACTGAAAGTAGGAGTCATCGTGAAATAAGGAATCCTGAAATTCTCTGCTATCCTCTTGACAAGAAGTTTGCATGTCTCAGGATCTTCAATCCTTTCTCCAAGGAATGCATGAAATATCGTTCCTCCTGTGTACAAGACCTGTAGATCTTCTTGATGCTTTAAAGCCTGAAAAATATCATTCGTGAAGTTGACAGGTAGATGAGTTGAGTTCGTGTAATAAGGAACCTTCTTCCCTGCAGTTATTATCTTCGCGTATTTTTTCTTGTCTATTCTCGCGAGACGATGGGAAGTTCCTTCTGCTGGTGTGGCTTCTAAGTTGTAGATGTTTCCAGTTTGTTTCTGGAATTCTAACACTTTGTCTTTCATGAATTTCAGAACTTCTATCGCGAAATCCTTCCCATCTTTTGTTGCAATGTTCTGACCAAGGAAATTCAAGCAAGCCTCATTCATTCCTATTAATCCGATGGTTGAGAAGTGCCATTTTAAAGTCCCGAGGTATCTTTTAGTAAACGGTAACAAACCTTTCTTTATGTTTTCCTGTACGAGTTTTCTCTTTATTTCCAAACTCCTTTTCGCTAATTCCATTAAGTTTTCCAGTTTGTCAAAGAATTGATCCTCGTTTTTCGACGAGTAACCTATTCTCGGCATGTTTATCGTAACAACTCCAACAGAACCAGTCTTGTCAGAGTAACCAAAGAACCCACCAACTCTCCTGTAGAACTGTCTTAGGTCAAGTTGGAGATGACAACACATTGCCCTGATATCTTTCGGGTTTAGATCACTTGTAACAAAATTCTGGAAATAAGGAACACCATACTTAGCAGTCATCTTGAACAATGCTTTAGCAACATCAGAATCCCAATCAAAATCTTTTGTTATGTTGTAAGTTGGTATCGGAAAGGTGAAGATTCTCTGATGCATGTCTCCCTCAGACATAACTTCCATGAAACCTTTGTTAATCATGTCCATCTCTTCCTGGAAATCAGAATAGGTTTCGTTCTGTGGCTTTCCGCCCAGTATCACAGGATTGTCTTTCAAATCTTTCGGAACTTTTATATCAAAAGTCACGTTAGTGAAAGGAGTTTGACCGCCCCATCTGGAAGAGATGTTTAAGTTGTATATGAACTGCTGTACCTCTTGTTTCACTTGTTTAAAATTAAGTTTATCTTTCCTGACGAACGGAGCTAATAAAGTGTCAAGAGAGTTGAAGGCCTGAGCACCTGCCCATTCGTTCTGCAATGTTCCAAGAAAATTCGCTATTTGTATCAAAGCAGTTGATAGGTGTTTTGGTGGAGAAGATTCTATTTTTCCTGGTATTCCGTTGAATCCTTGTAACAGAATATCATTTATGCTCCAACCCGCACAGTAACCGACAATACCCATGTAGAGATTGTGGAGGTGAAAATCACCGTTGATGTGGGCCTGAGAAACTTTTTGAGGGTAAACTTTTGCCAGGACGTACTTGGCAACGTTATCACCAGCCAATCTGAAGAAGATCGAGGAGAAGGAATAATCCAAATTAGCATTATCTCTTATTTGCCAAACTGCCTGATCTATATAATCCTGGACCGTTTTTTCAGGATCGATGTATTTTGATTCCTCCTTCATATTACTCCCCTAGTATTTTCACCAATAAAAGTTTGCGTGAGTATATAAAAAAGAATTGTCTTTCCACTCAGTAAACATGCATTAATAATAAAGTAAAGAAAAAAGAATTAATAATAAATGGTAAAAAATTTACTCTCTGACGAAAAAGGCAAGAAAATTATTCTGATGGGTAATGAAGCGATAGTCAGAGGAGCGTTAGAATCTGGGATAGGTTTTGCATCCTGTTATCCTGGAACTCCTTCTTCTGAAGTGGGTGACACTTATTCTGATATAGCGAAGGATGCTGGAATTTATTTCGAATACAGTGTAAATGAAAAGGTTGCTTTAGAAGCTGCGGCTGCGGCTGCTTTTTCTGGTGTCAGGTCTATGGTATCCATGAAACAGTTCGGTGTTAATGTTGCCTCGGATTCACTCATGCCCGTTGCTTATGTGGGTGTGAATGCAGGGATGGTTATACTTGCTGCTGATGATCCAAACTGTTGGAGTAGTGGTCAGAGTGAACAGGATACTAGATACTATTCCAGGTTAGGACACATCCCAATGTTAGAGCCTTCTGATCCTCAAGAGGCTAAGGACTTTGTCAAGCTTGCGTTCAATATATCTGAAAAATTCAAGATTCCTGTTTTTCTCAGGACAACGACAAGGATCAGTCATGGAAGAGGTGTTGTAAAACTAAACAAGATTGTGAAGGGTAAGACCAAAGGTTTCTTCAAGAAGGATTTGAAAGTCTACAACTGCTTGCCGCCTCATACCATGGAAATGCATGATAGAATACTCGAAAAGATCGAAGGTTTAAGGAAGATATCGGAGAAGACTAAAGTCAATTTTGTCGTTAACTCTAAAACAAGGAGTAAACTCGGGATAATAGTTTCTGGCGTATCTTTTGGTTATGTAATGGATGCGATGAATGATTTGGACATCAAGTTGCCTGTCCTGAAACTGGGTTTGACGTATCCGTTACCAGTGAAGAAGATGAAGAATTTCATAAAGAGGTTTAAATCTGTTCTCGTCGTTGAGGAGTTGGAGCCAATACTCGAAAGGGAGGTTGAGAGGTTAGCGAAGAGTGTTAAACCGAAGTTGAAGATATTCGGTAAAAGCTTATTGCCAAGGTCAGGTGAATACACTGAAGAGATTCTCATTTCAGCGTTAAACAAATTAACTGGTAAAAAGCTTAAGATGAGTCTTGAGAATCACAGAAAAAAATACAGAGAATTGGATATGGCGAAGAGGTTTCCCGTTCTCTGTCCAGGTTGTCCTCACAGGGCAACATTCTGGTCAGCCAAGGTCGCTGCCGGAACTAACACGATATTCGGTGGGGATGTTGGTTGTTATATCCTCGGTATACTTCCTCCCTACAACGCTCAAGATTTCATGTTCTCCATGGGTGCAAGCGAAGGGGTGATCCATGGGATAAAGAAAGTCACTTATCAGAAGGCTATAGCTTTTATTGGAGACTCTACGTTCTTTCATGCAGGCATGCCTGGTCTAGTGAACATGGTCTTTAACAAATCCAATGCCTTAGTCATAATCCTGGATAACAGAATAACCGCTATGACAGGTCATCAGCCTCACCCTGGAGTTGGGTGGACAGGAATGAGAGAGAAGACTAAGAAAATAAAGATTGAAGATGTTGCCAAGGCATGTGGAGTCAAGTATGTGAAGGTTGTTGATCCATTCAACGTCAAGAAAATGGTTAAAACGATAAAGAAGTTCATGGAAAAAGATGAAGTGTCTGTGATCGTGGCGAAGAGAGAATGTCAATTGCTTTCCATAAGAAAAAAAAGAAAGGCTGGGAAAAAGATTCCAAAGTATGAGATAAACCAGAAAAAATGTAAGAAGTGTGGTTTGTGTCTGTATTTCTTTGCTTGTCCTGCATTCTATCGACAAGGGGACAAGTTCTTTATTGACAAGAATTTATGCACTGGTTGTGGTGTTTGTGCTCAGGTTTGTCCTAACAAAGCGATTCGTAAGATAGGGTTGAGAAAGGTGAGGAAGAAATGAAGTGGAAAGAATTCTTGAAACCAGATAAAAAAAAGATTGTTTTAACTGTAATTTTTCCTGTATTGACTATTACAATTTACATATCAGCTTGGTTGTTTGGTCAAATGTTTAAATCTGGAGTTCTATTTGTGATACTAATTAATTTGTTTATGATTTTTGCATTTCCGTATTTTTCCATTGGTTCTGAATTAGTAGGATTAATTTCATCATTTATTTACTGGTATCTCCTCTCCTGTCTTATAGTCTGGGTTTACGGTAAGGTGAAAAAGAAATGAAAGAATTCAACATGATCGTCATAGGAGTAGGTGGTCAAGGCGTTATCACACTCATGAGGATAATATCCGAATCCGCTCTGAAACAAGGATACGACGTCAAGACCTCAGAATTGCATGGTCTGGCTCAAAGAGGTGGCTCTGTTCCATGCCACATAAGGTTTGGTAAAAAGATACACTCTCCTCTGGTCTTAGAAGGAGAAGCCCATCTTATAATCGGATTGGAGCCTTTAGAGGCCTTGAGGGCATCCTATTTCGGATCTAAGGAGAATGAGACTACGTTTCTTGTGGATAATTATCCTATAATTCCTTTATCCGTTCCTATCCTGAAGCTTAAGTATCCTTCGATGAGTAAGATAGTCGAGAGTTTGAAAGATTTTTCTGCTAAGGTTATGGTTGTTAATGCTTCGGAGATAGTGAAGAAGGAGACGGGGAGTACGATTTGTACGAACATTTATTTGCTCGGATATGCTCTTGCCAGGAAACTGATTCCTTTGAAGAAAGAATTTCTTTTGCAAGGGATAGAGGAAATAGTTCCTAGAAGATACTTGGATATGAATAAGGAAGTTTTTGAGTTGGGGTTGAAGAGTGAGTAGGTTCTATCGGTTACCGCTTTAGTGATGGAAAAAAAGAAAAAACAGAAAGGCAGATTAGTTATAAAAATTATTCAGTTTCTTCAGTCTTCTTCTTCTTCTTAGGCAAATTAATCACCTCTTCACAGTCAACCCTTTAAAGGAGCAGCATTAAGTTAATATTCCTCAGGATCCCAGTCTTCTTCCTCTTCTTCCCAGTCTTCTTCGCCCTTCCCTTTCACAGACCCCACCTCATGTCTTGATAAGTTGAATGATATGATGAATGGAATACTTAAAGATTTCGCTGATTCTTTCGATGTGAGTTTAAATACTCGTAAATGAGAAAAATAATGTTCAAAGATTGGAGGGGTTTCAATGAGAGTGCTATTTGAGGAAGAAGAGGACTGGTAATAATACAACAAACCATCTAATTACAATAGGTGAAACCATGCAACAAATGGAAATGAGAGTATGTCAAAGTTGTGGATATCCTCTAAAGAAAGAAGAAGATAAAGGAACGAACGCTGATGGAACAAGGAATGAAGAGTATTGCTGTTATTGCTACAAGGATGGGAAATTTACTAATCCTGATATGGATGTGGAAGGAATGATCGAGCATGTCACGAAGATAGCAGTGGAGAAGATGAATATATCGGAGGAAAAGGCAAGGAATATAGCAAGAGAAGTGATTCCGAGACTGAAGAGATGGAAGAAGTGAAATAATTAGATAAGGTTAAATGATTTACTAATAAATTAAATCTATGGTATTCGAGTACAAAATTGGAGAAATAGTACCAAAAGGAAAACTTGGCGTTGTTGAAAGATATTTTCCTAATGATATTGTTTCATCTGCAACTATAGTCGGTCTTGACGACTCTGGAACTTATCGCTATTACGAAGTTGATGTTAAATCAGAAAAACATGGAAAAACTAGAATCTCGATTCCTGTTAATGATTTGAATGGATGAAACTCTAACAACCCGAATCAGAAACAAAATCATGAATCTTTTTTAGGTTTTAATTTTAAAAATTCCCTATAAAGTTTTCCTGCCTTTTCTTTTTCTGATTCTATATCACGAAAAGAAGGGGGACTGTCCGATCTAAAACAACTACCATCTATTATGCACACATTTCCAACTGGGTCATAAGTATAAGGTCCTATTTTTCTTTGGCCATTGGGAAGTTCTTCAGGTATATAACCAGCTACTTTAACAAGTGACATATGAAAATTATTAGAACTCAAATATTTATCCGTTCTTAATTTTTTCCCTACTATTTTCATACCACTTGTGACTTGAATCAACTCGAATCAGATAGATTTTTGTTTTTTCGATTGGAACGATGATATCATTATTACCATTCGGTGTCGGTGCTTCGGGTATTTTAAGAATTATTGAGAGGAAAATCGGTAAGGGGAAGGGTGAATTTATACGTTTTATAGTCGGTGTAATTATAATGTTAATGGGAATTGTTTTGTTAATAGAATGAATTAGAGAAAATCTTAAAAATCCCAAACTCGATCAAATTCTTCAAGATATTCTTTCGTTATATTTACATCATGAATAATTAGAACATTCTCATCATTCCTCTCATCAGCAGATTTCGTGGGGTTGAAAGAACCAGTTATGACTGTTTTATTGTCGATGATAAAAACCTTGTGGTGAACGAAGTAACTGTACTCATCCCATTTAACATCAATGTTGTTATTCTTTAAGTCATCATACTCTGAATACTTACTTCTCCCAAATTTTTCCATGATGCCTTTAATCTTCACACCCTCGTTATGCTTGTTGATCAGTGTTTGTCCAATTTCGTCATGAGTGAAAGTGAATGCCATGAAATAAATCTCGTTTTTGGCTTCATTCAAATTATCGATCACGTGTTTGCTACAAGAATCTTCAGGGCAGAAATAATTCTCTATTTCTTTATCGTTCAAGTATAGAGTAGAGTATTCAGTTTTTTCACCAGAACCGAAGTTTTTATCCCACAATTCTTGAAATTCACTCTCATAATTTTCTGCAATGTATTTTGAATATACGATAACCATGTTGTTTTGATTGTAAAAATTGCCTCTCTCAGTTGGGTTGAATGAACCGGTAAAAATTCTATTCCCATCTACAATACAAAACTTGTTGTGCATCAATTGTTTTGTTCCTCGATTTTCTACAAAATTCAATCCTGAAACTTCATCAGAGTTCTCTTTATCGATGACGAGTTTTACATCGATCTCATCTTGTTTCTCTTCCAACAACTTGATAATTTCTGGGAGATCGATATCATAAAACGCACAGTGTATGTAATTATCAGCACTATCTAGAAAGCTTAACAAATGTCCTCTACATTCGTTCTCTGGGCAGAAATACACTTCCATCGGTTTAGAACTCTCTCTTATTGGTTCCTGTTCGATAACTTTGCCTGTTGGAGTTTCAATACAACCACTCAACAATAAAATTATAATAAGAAAGATAATCCACGATCTCATAATAACAATTAACTAAAAAATTTTATAAATTAGTTTAAATACCAGTCATAAACTCACTTCTAACTTTAATAACTAAATAAGCTCCGACTAGGATTAACGCTGAACCAAGAAGTTGTAGGAATGGCGTTGGTTCACTGAATAAAAAAACACCAAGAATCAAGGAAATGACTGGAGCTAGGAGCAAGAGTGTTGAAGCTTTAGATACGTTTATCAATTTTATACTCCAATACCAACAGAACACATATCCGAACAAAATGACGATTGATACAGTGAGATTAACTATCTGTTGTAGAGTTAAAGCAAATAGTAAACTCAATTTGTCCTGAAGTATCACAATAGCGAATAATATTATTGCTCCAAAGAACATCCTCGCAAAAGACACGACAAAATTAGATTCTCGCTTTATCATGGCTTTTCTTGCTATTGTGCTTTCTATGGCCCAAAGAATAGTCGCTCCAATAACTAAAAAATCACCCAAAGACGGATTTAACCAGAATTCAGATGGGCTTATCGTAGCTGAGTAAATAATGAAAGTTCCTATGATCATGATGAGTAATGCAAAAACCTGTTTTTGACTGACTTTTTCTCTCAAGAATAAGAAAGCGAAGAGGGTAATGTAAAGAGGTAAAGTCTTGTGTAAAAAGGCTCCTCTACCAGCTGTTGTTAGCTTTAAACCAGTAAAAAAAATCAAAAATGCAAAGGACCCACCCACTATACCAATAACCAGAAGGTATTTCCAAGGGACCTTTTTGAATTTTTTATAGTCGAACTTACTCTGGAAAGATACTATAATTAAGAATATAATGCCTATGAACAAAGCTCTAACAGCAGTAAAAACAGTTGGGTCTAAATCGACAACGAATATCTTGTTGAGTGGAATTGCAAGACCGCTAATGAACGCTGTTACTATGGCGAGGAACGTTCCAAGAGTTTCTTTTTTCATTAATTTTTCTTAGGATTTTGCTGTTATAAACTTTTAATTGATAAAAACAAAAAATTCACACATGTCCAAAAAAGATCTCGTAGAAAAAACCAAAAAACCAGGTAAACTTGCAATGAAATATCATCCGTTCTATAGAGGAAAAATAGAAGTTGTACCTAAATGTGTTATAAGAAACTTTGATGACTTCGGGATATGGTACACACCAGGAGTTGCAGAACCAAGCAAAGCAATAGAAAAAAAGAAAGGTTTAGTCTATGACTACACGAATAAATGGAATAATGTGGCTGTAGTTAGCGATGGAACAAGGGTTCTGGGTTTGGGAGATATCGGACCAGAAGCAGGAATGCCTGTGATGGAAGGTAAAGCATTACTCTTCAAGTATCTGGGTGGTGTCGATGCTTTTCCGATTTGTTTGGATACAAAAGATCCTGATGAATTAATCACAGCAGTAAAATGGCTTCAACCTTCGTTCGGAGGTATAAATTTGGAAGATATTGAAACGCCGAAATGTTTTTACATACTAGAGACTTTAAGGAAGGATTTAGAGATACCAGTTTGGCATGATGATCAACAAGGAACTGCTGCCATAGTTCTTTCAGGGTTAATAAATGCATTGAAGATAGTCGGTAAGAAAATGAATAATATCTTGGTAACAATGGTTGGTGCTGGTTCTGCTAACATCAGAACAGCCGAAGTAATCATGGCTGTAGGTGTAAAACCAAGGAACATAATCATGGTAGATAGTAAGGGAATCCTGCATCCAGGCCGAAAAGACCTTCAAAAAAAGAAGAAAGAAAATCCTTACAAATGGAGTATGTGTCTCAGGACGAATGCTGAAAGTAGGGTAGGTAAAACATCAGAAGCATTGAAAGATGCTGACGTATGTATAGCCATGTCTAAACCGGGTCCAGGTACTATAAAGAAAGAATGGGTATCTAAGATGACTGATGATGCTATAGTTTTCGCTTGTGCAAATCCTATTCCAGAAATATGGCCTTGGGAGGCTAAGGAAACGGGAGCAAGAATAGTTGCGACTGGACGTTCAGATTTTCCGAACCAGGTAAACAATTCCCTTGGTTTTCCTGGGATATTCAGGGGGACATTAGACGTGAGAAGTAAGACTATAACAGATGATATGTGTATTGCCGCGGCATATGAGTTGGCTAAATGTGCTGAGGAAAAAGGAATTCATGATAAATACATAATACCTACGATGGATGATTGGGAAGTTTTTCCAAGGGAAGCTGTTGCTGTTGGGATGAAAGCGATAAGCCAAGGTATTGCCAAGAAGAAAATGAGTAGACAGGAATTATATGATAGAGCTTCCTCAATCATCAAGAGATCGAGAGAACTCACAAAGATGATGATGAAAAGTGATTATATTAAACCTCTCCAAAAATGAAGAATCATGGGCATAAAATTTCTTTGTATTTTTCATTTAATTTTATCTTGTTTGTTTTACCATATCCTTCTTTTAAAACGATTCCTCTTCTCTTCAAACCCTCCAAAATTCTAAACGTCTTTACTTTTCCAAAGAGAGAGGAGAGTTTACTCTGAAAAATTTCTCCTTTATTTTCGATTATCTTCTTGATAACATTCCTTTCTTCGGATTGTAACATATCTAACAGAACTTGAGCATCTTCAGCAACTTTCCTTTCAGATTCTCTCAATTTTGGGAACATAGTATAATAAACAAAAGAGCCAACCAAGATACCCAAAGAAGAGAGAGTTGGGATCAAAACAGGTATTGGAAGAGTGCACGCACAGGCCGTACCTTCTACTATGTGCGTCTGAGCATAGAGTGTACTAAAAGACACTGCAAAGACAAATCCTGTTATCAACATAACGACAATCATGATATTTCTAGTAATACTCATAAGTTTCATTTCTGGTAACCAATATTTAAATATGGTTTCATCATATTAAACATTTACTATATTGAATCGTGAGTTTATGGATTTAAAGAAGATTTTAAAATCAGAGAGAACAAAATCTGCAAAAATAATGATGGAACTGGCAGCTTCAAACTACAGAACAAATAGAGATGAATCTCTTAAAAGAGTTAATAAAGAAGAAGTGAAAGAAAAAGTAAGAAAAATAAAAGAATATTCCATATCAAACTTAGAAGATTTGAAATCAAAGGCAATAAAAAACCTAGAAAAACAGAAGATAAAAATTTTCGAAGCCAAGGATGCAAAAGAAGCTCGTAAAATAGCTTTGAAGTTAATACCCAAAAAAGAGCTCATAGTTAAATCAAAATCAAACACAATCAGAGAAATCGGATTATCAGAAATTCTTAAAAAAAGGAATGAATTGTGGGAGACTGATTGTGGTGATTTCATAGTTCAAATAACTGACGAAAGAGCCTCACATACACTTTCTCCTGCTTTACATATACCAATTAAAAAAATAACTCAAAAAATAAAAGAGAAATTTGGAGTGAAAGTAAAGGAAGATGTTACAGAAATCACTAAATGGATCAGAGAATTCTTGAGGAAAAAAATGATAAAGGCCCAGATTGGTCTAACCGGAGCAAATTTTATCTCTGCTGATGGTGCTATCTTCATAGTCGAGAATGAAGGTAACATATCTTTGGTTTCCAGACTTCCAGAAAAACATATAATTTTTGCTGGAATCGATAAAATAGTCCCTACAATCCAAGATGCAATCACTTTATCCTACGCATCGGGTGTATGGGGAAGTGGGGTTTTAATGCCCAGTTACATTAACGTCATAGGCTCGCCCAGTAAAACGGCTGATATAATGAAACAAAAAACATATGGGATGCATGGTGCAAAAGAAGTTTACCTAATTCTCATCGATAACGGAAGGACTAGAATGATTAAAGAAGGTTTCAAAGAATTGTTGTATTGTATTAATTGTGGTGGTTGCCTCTATTTTTGTCCTGTTTATAGACAGGTTTTCGATGACTATGGTTTACATTACATTGGGGGAAGAGGCATGGGAATGACACTGTTACAAGAAGGAGAAAAGAAGGCTTTCGATCGAGGTTTGTATTTCTGTACAACCTGTCAGTTATGCAAGGAAAATTGTCCTTTTGAAATTAACATTCCTGAATTGATAAGAAAGTTAAGAAAAAGAGTCATAGAGAAGGGGTTTGAAACTAAAGTGAATGAAAGGATGATGGAAAACATAAGATCTATGGGCAATCCATTTGGTGAAGAGTTAAAGGAAGGTAAGATTCCAAAGGAGTTGTTTTGCTGTTGATTGATATGAAAATAAAATTGATATTCTTATTTTTCATTTTCTCATTATTTGTGATACTAAATTTCGTCAAAGCTGAGAATAAAGTCTGTGTCTATTCTTTCTGGGGAAGCGGTTGTCCACACTGTGCAGAAGAAAAAAAATTTTTGCGAGAATTAGAAGGAAAATATACTGAATTGGAAGTAAAGGATTTCGAGATTTATTATAATGACGAAAATAAACAACTTTGGGAAAATATAGCTAAAGCGTTCGGTACTGTGACATCTGGCGTTCCGATGACTTTCATCGATAATAAAGCTTTCATAGGATTCGCAGAAGGAAACTTAGAATTTTATCACCCAAGATATAATGCTTACATAGGCTACAATCAAGTCATAGAAAGTCAGATTATAAAATGTATTGAAATGGGAGGATGTGATTGTCCTACTGTAGAAACACCAGTTGAAAAGCCTCCTGAAGTAAATCAAACTGATATTATTGTTCCGGTAACACCAGTTTCTAGTCAAAGGATGATAGTGCCATTTATAGGGGAAATAAGCTTGAGTGCTTCACTGATCTTTTTAGGAGCTATATTAGGTTTTTTTGATGGTGCACTGAATCCTTGTGCCCTGTCCGTCATATTCTTCTTGTTCGCATATCTAATGAGCATAGGATCAAGAAAAAGGAGTTTAATCATGGGCACAGTTTATAGTCTGACTGTTTTTACTGTTTACTTTCTTTTCATGTATGGGGCGTTGAATGTAATTGTATTAACAGGTTATATCGATATAATAAAATTCGTAGCAGGTACTGTAATAATCATTGCAGGGCTAATCGAATTAAAAGACTTTTTCTTTTATGGTAAGGGTATTTCATTAGAGATACCAAAATCCGCTAAACCGACTATAGAAAAACTAATCAAAATAGGAACAATTCCTTCTACTTTATTACTGGGTGTGTTCGTAAGTTTCGTGGAAATACCTTGTGCTGGAATATTTCCATTTATTTATATAACCATCCTGGGAGAGAGGATTGCTTCACCAACTGTGAGTCTATTTTATCTCTTATGGTATAGTTTATTCTTTATTATTCCTCTGATAGTTTTAACCTTCATATTTTATTTTGGTCTGGTGAAAGTTGAAGAAGCTGAAAAAAAGAGGTTGAAAAGTAGAAAATACATGAGGTTAATAGCTGGAGCTATTATGATTTTTTTTGGTTTATGGATGTTGATCGGGTGATGTAGTGGGATTATTAGAGAAAGTTTTGGGTGGGAATGTCCTATTCTATCCTGGTTGTATGGAAAAGTTCGTACTGAAAGATATTCAAGAAAATTATGAGAAGATACTAAGAAAGTGTGGAACAGATTTCATCAAATTGAAGGATTTAGAAGCTTGTTGTGGTTCTCCTGTCCTGAATGCTGGTTATTTCATCGATTTTGAGACTTTGGTTAAAAAAAATTACAGGATATTCAAGGGGCATGGCGTTAAAAAAATCATAACTCCTTGTCCTGCTTGTTTCAAGACATTCAAACTCGAGTATCCAAAGTTCGTGGATAATTTTGACATAGAAGTTGAACATATCACACAAACGATATGGAATGCGATAAAAAATGGAAAGTTAAAAGTAAAGAAAACCAAGAAGCCTGTTAAAGTGACTTATCACGATCCTTGTCATCTCGGAAGGTATTGTGGGATCTATGAAGAACCTAGAGAAATTCTGAAAGCTCTAGGCTATGAGTTGGTTGAGATGAAATTCAACAGAGAAAATGCATGGTGCTGCGGTGGGGGTGGTGGATTGAGATCCAATTATCCAGAACTATCTCAAGAAATCGCTAAGGAGAGAGTGAAACATGCTAGAGAAGTGAAAGCCGATATGATAGTTAATTCTTGTCCGATGTGCTACAGTTGTTTGAGTGATGTAAACAAGAAAGTGAAGTCAGTTGAGTTATCATCGATCATAGTCGATAAAATCTAAGTTTTCTTTTTCCATTCAGTGAAGTGACAATTACCACAATAATACCGATCTTCATGTTCTGCCATGTAAGTTCCTGCACCACATCTTGGGCAGAGTTTTTTCTCTCTCTTCAACTGATCTCCTTCTGGTTTTAAAATTTCCCATTGTTTAGTTGGTTTGTGTTTCACTTCTTCTCACCTTCTTTTTTCTCTTTAGGTCTGGCTTCC
>Ga0209636_10002439_pt1 | contig 18946 bp, 18 predicted proteins | sample DeeMarSWOR152_54_FD_187464 | JGI IMG/M metagenome (GOLD analysis project Ga0209636, IMG submission 187464) | Marine sediment microbial communities from White Oak River estuary, North Carolina - WOR-1-52-54 (SPAdes) (version 2) | ecosystem: Environmental > Aquatic > Marine > Intertidal zone >... | reverse complement strand
TGAAAACTTTTGTCCCAGAATCTAGCTAGAAGTCCAGCAGGACCATTTTAATTTTAGCAAACCTGCTTTTTATGTCAAGCAGGTCTTAATTTTAAAGATTTAACACTTCAGCCATTTGTTTAATCAGGGAAACGGCTACCGGTGAGGGCAATAAACTGTGAGAGGGAATTCCTTCATCATCAAGAACCTCCCAGGGTTTTTCAATGACCCTAACCCGATTCTCCCCCCCAATCCATTCGTAATGATATTCTGGAGTGATTTCATAGCTATCAACATATTTGGAGTTTTCTGTTATAGGTATTGAGTTTCGTAAAAAAATTTTTGGGATTCCGTAAAGAGAAATTGCTTGTTTTGTCAATTTTTCATCCATCTCCAACCTTTCCCTGATTGGTTCTATTCCAAACTTGTCTCCTTCTTTTCGAGTCATTTTTACTTCTTTGCAATTTGGATTATCACAAAGAAGATAAAACTCTCCTGATTTCTTTTCATAATGTACTTTTTTAGTAGGAAAAAGTTTTAAATTTCTTGAGGTTTGACAGATTGGACAAACCCTGCGGTTTTTTATTCTTTCGTCAATCACAGACTCTGGAACATCAATTAAAATAAAAATGTCAGGGTCATCTCGATAACCAATTAGATCTCTAAAAAATAAAGAAAAAGATATTTGATCTAAATCTCGGGGGAAACCATCAATAAAAAGAGATTTTTTTTCTCGCCTCGCTATCTCTCTTTTAACCAAAGCTAAAATCGCTTCGGTTGGTAAAAGGGTCTTTGTGCTCCTTTTCTCTAAAGCAGAAATTACTTCTTCAAGAGAAATCCAACCCCGATAATCTCTTTGTAAAAAAGAGAGTAATTCCTTTCTCTGTCTTGCATCGGCAAGTTCTTTATCGATATCCCTTACCATATCACCAATGGAAAGGTGAAAAATTCGTTCTGGATTAACCACCTCGGCAAACATTTGAGAGTAAGTGCCCTTGCCCGAACTCTTTTTCCCCAGCAAATAAGCAACAAAGCTATTTTCTTTTAAATATTCTCTTAGTTTTTCGATTTCAGGCCCTGCCTTAAATTTAAAGTAAGCCTGGCGTTCTTGCGGGTCAATTAAATTAAAGCGACGGGTCTCGCCTTTAATCTTAGTTTTAAAAATTGGAAATTTAATGTCTTTCATTTTTGATGTTAATGTTTAAGGTTTTGCCATCAGAAAACATCTTAATATCTCCGTTAAGGTCGGTTCTTAGAACTTTTATATCATATTTATTAAGCGTTGCAAGGGTTTCAGCGTGGGGATGACCATAAGAATTTCCTCTACCCACTGAAATAACGGCAATTTCAGGCAAAACCCCTTCCAAAAAATCTTCTGAGGTTGAGGTCTTACTGCCATGGTGCCCAATCTTAAGAACATTAGAACCAAGGGCAATTCCCTTTCCTAAAAGTTTCTTTTCTATAGACTTATAAATATCGCCAGTAAATAAAAAAGACTGTCCATTAAAAATCAACCTGAGCACAATAGAAGTATTGTTGCTATTTTCAAGTTCTTGTCCTTCGGGGCTCTCAAGAGGATTTAAAACATAAAAAACCTGCTGGTCAGGAAACCTTCCTGACCAACTAATTTTTTGTCCGGCTTTAGCAATATGAATTTGGGTTTTTTCTTTTTCTTGCTCTTCTTTAATTGTCTTTTCCCACTCTTTAAACTCTCCCGTGTTTCTTAAAACCCCTGTCCATAAAATTTTTTCTACCTTATATCTTTTCAGAACTTCAATTAAACCTGCCATATGGTCATGTTCGGGATGGGTCAAGACTATCAAATCTAAGGTTCTATCATAAAAAGGCATTTCCTGCCCCAACTTTTCTAAAATAGCGGAGGTCGGGCCTCCGTCGATTAAAATTTGATGACCCTGTCCTGTCTCAATAAAAATAGCGTCTCCCTGACCTACATCAAAAAAAATAACCTGAAAAAATTGTTTTTGAAATAAATCATAAACAATCAGCCAGGCTAAAATGTTCGCTCCTAATAAAAAACTAAAGAACAGGTAAATAAAAGTTCTTTTCTTTCTTTCCATTAATTAAAATAAATAACCCAAAACCACCTACGCCAATCAGGAAAATGGTCAAAATTATTAAATAAAAAGCGGCTTTGGGTTAAATAAGGTTTTTGGGTATTTAGTTTGATTGCTCTAACTAAGCCTTCCCTAAAATCCTAAACATCTTGGTTCCGCACTTCGGACAGGTACCTGATAGGGCCTTTCTCTTTGTTCCGCCTTTTCCCTTCATCACTACCTCTTTTGCGTTTTCCATTTCTCTCTTGGCCCTACATTTTACACAATAAGCTTGAGCCATAAAAATTTAAAAAAAATCATTAAGTTTTCAAACCGACCTTTGAATTCAATTAACTGATTATATCATTTTAAGTTAATTGAAGCAAAAATGTTAGTCAAGGCAAGGTGGGATAATTTCAACAATCTTCTCCAGTGCTTCTTTTTCTACCTAAACCCTTATTTTTTCTTTAAAGTTCCTGACTTTCTTTTTTTTCACTTTGGCTTCTTGGTTTAATTTGTTTAATTCTTTTAATAAACCATCAAGATTAAGCCCGTACATTTTCCCCACCTGACCAATTCGCAGGGTTGTCATTTCATAACTTGCAAAAGGACACCCCAAACAGGGCACATTGTATTTTGCCAATATTTTTTCAGTTCCCGGTAATTCTAAAATTTCCGCCAGAGTGCTGTCTTTGCTAACCTTCTTTACCATTTTGAAATTAATAGAAAATTAGGTTGCTAACCACCCTCCATCAATTATCACTGTCGAACCGGTTATGTAGGAACTAGCATCTGAAGCTAAAAATAAAACTAAATTAGAAACTTCTTCTGGTTTGCCAATTCGATGAAGAGGAATCCTAGCTAGGGTGGCTTCCATGGTTTTGGGGTCTCCCCCCTGGCTCATTGGGGTATCTATAGCTCCAGGAGCAATAGCATTAACCCTGATATTAAAGGGAGCTAGCTCCAAAGCCATGGCTTCTGTCATTGCTACAATTGCTCCCTTTGAAGCACAATAATGAGAAATTGCCGGAAACCCCACTCCCGTTTGTCCCATACCTATTGAAGCTATATTCACGATTGTGCCTGATTTTTGCTTTATCATTTCTTTGACTGCAGCTTGAGCACAACGGAAATAACCAAGTAAATTAACATTCAAAATCTTATTCCAGTCTTCCTCGGTGAGTTCCATAAAGGGCTTAAATTGTAAAATTCCGGCATTATTAACCAAAACATCTATCTTACCAAACTCTTTTACTGCTTTTTTCACCATCTCGTCTACCTCTTCTCTTTTAGTCACATCACATTTTACTGCTATTGCGTTTCCGCCTTGAGCTTTAATTTCTTCCACTACTTTCTGACATTCTTCCAAAGAAATATCAGAAACCACTACTTTGGCTCCAGCCTTAGCTAAGATAAGGGCGTGGGTTCTTCCCATTCCCCTTCTCGCTCCAGTAATAATAGCCACCTTGTCTTTTAATTCAAACATAGGGTTAGAATCTAGAAACTAGAAAATAGAATCTAGAAGTTTACTTTTAAAAATCGACCTTTCCCCACTATGAAGGAAGTCTTCCCGCACAGACTTCTGCTAAGCGAACATTAAAATTTCTGGTTTAAAGATTAATAAAATTCCCAAAACAAGTATTAATAATCCCCCAATGAAAGTGGCCCAATAATTATATTTTTCAGTAAAACCAATTTTGCTTAAAGTTATCATTGCCAGGGAAAAGATAATCAAATCATCTAGCATAAAAACAAAAGTATAAAGCAAAAGGTAGAAATGATAGGTAAGTTTAGGGGGCTGATTCATGGCTAAAATACGGGTAAAGATAGCTGGTAAACCAGCGGAACAGAAAAATTCAACTAAATTTACTCCCAGAGCTAAAATTATTACTCCAACCAAAATACCAAAAGTAAGGGGAGAATTAGCTATTTTGTGAGCCTGTTTTTCTAAGCCATTTTTAAGTTTTGTTTGGAAACCCCCCTCTTCATTAATTACCTTACAAACCCCGGGCTTAAAAGTTAAGAAATTTTTAATTTGCCAGATTCCAAATCCGAAGGCAAAAATTCCAATCAGGATTCGGGTTAAATTAACATAAGATATTACCAGAAATAAATTCAGCCAAGCACTTAAGATTAAATAATAAACAACACCAGAGACCAAGAGAAAGGTGCCTCCAATTAACCACATCCTTTTTCGGGAACGAGTGTTAAGCAAAATCGCGATTAAAAATAACAAAACCCACATTGCACAGGGATTAAGTCCATCTAACGCTCCAAAAGTAATGGCCAGGGTTGCCAAAGACATTTGAGAAACATCAATTTCGCCCAAAAGAGGAATTTTAATTTTCTGAGGAGTGGGTGTTTCAATCATTAAACATTCTTTGATACAACTTTCAATTTCTCTGCCAATTTCTTCGCTAAAACCGATGAAATACTTATTAGGAGTAAAAGTAACTGGCACGTAGCCCCTCTCTCTTTCTGGAACCTGATATTTATCATAAAAATTCTTGAGAATTCCCTGGTTCCCTTTATTGTAAATTATTTCATACTCTCTAATATCAAGCTCCGGGTATCTTGCTTTTAGTGTTGCTAAAAATTCTTTCTCTGTAGTACAATGGGGGCAAATAGCACTATAGAAAAAATCAATTTGAAGTTCTTTAGTCTGGGCAAGGGTAAAATCAAAAATTCCCAATACTAAAATTAGCACTAAAATTGTGAAGATGGACTTTTTAATCATATCTTTCTTATTTTAATTAATTTTTTCATAAAGGCAAATTATTCCTCCTCCCAAAATCTCTTGACCCCGGCTTGTCTTCTTTAAAACTGGGTTAGGTGAATAAAAAACTACGGACTGACCGGGAGTGATGGCTCTTTGGGGCACTTTAAATTTTAAACTATAAACTTTAGACCCGGGAAAGCGTGTAATTGTTGCCAGGGCTGGTTGGTGGCGATAGCGAATTTTTGCTTTAATTTTTAAAGGTAATTTGGGCTCTTTACCAGAAATCCAATTAATATTTTTAGCAGATAATTCTTTCTTGTACAAATCTTTTTTGTTTTTCGTAACTACCAAATTATTTTTTTTAAAATCTTTATCTAAAACATAAAGGGGACCGCCTGAAAGCCTTATGCCCCTTCTTTGACCAATGGTATAAAACCATAAACCCTGGTGTTGACCAATTATCTTCCCCTCTTTGGTAATAATTTTACCAGGTTTTAGTTTAAGTTTTTTAGCTAAAAACTCATTAACAGTTTTGGGAATAAAGCAAATTTCCTGAGATTCTGAAAGATTCAAAACTGGTAATTTAAATTTTTTTGCCATTTCTCTTACCTCCTTTTTGGTATAATTTCCCACGGGAAATAAAATTTTCTTGAGCTGAATTTGGTTAAGCATCCAAAGAAAATAAGATTGATCTTTTTGTTTATCTTTCCCTATCAACAACTTATATTCTATTTTCTGTTTCCTGTTTTCTGTTTCCAGTTTCCTGACATAATGTCCCGTTGCCAAGTAATCTACTCCTAAGCTGCGGGCTTTTTTGAGCAGGAGTCCCAATTTAATTTTCTTATTACAAATCACACAGGGATTGGGAGTTTGACCAGCTTTCTGCTCGTTCAAAAAATAATCAATAATTTCTTTTTTAAATTCTTTTTTGCAATCTAAGCTTAAAAGGGGAATTTTCAAAGTTTGAGCCACCTTTTTAACACTTTTTCCTCTTTCTTTAAAAGAAGGTAAATCAGCCAGTTCCATAAAAACCCCAATAACACCAAAACCTGCCCTTTTTAAAAGAGCTGCTGCAACCGAACTATCTACTCCTCCTGACATAGCTACTAAGACTTTTTTTGCTTTCTTTATCATGTTTTTAGAAATCCAGTAACCATTAAATCTATTGCCTCTTTTTCTGTTAACCCTCTCATTCTTAAATACCCCAGCGCCTCCTCGTCAATCTTTCCAATGGAGGCTTCGTGGGTAATTTGAGCCTCTTTGTGCTCACAAAACAGTTCGGGAATTAAAGAAATTTTAGAGCCTTTATCAATTAATAGACCCTGACAATCTAAATGCCCTCTTCCCGGAGCTCTGGCAAAAATTGCAGTTTTGGCCCTTATTTGGCTATTTTCCTTTCCAACTAATCTTAATTTAATAATTCCTCGGGAATTTTTTCCCTTAAGAAAAACAGTGTCTTTAAGTTCTATCTTGGAATTTAGGGCTGAGATTATAAAGTTTAGATTAGAAGAGGATTCCTTATTATTATAAATTGTGGTTTTTAAATTAAGAGTCTTGGGCGAAAAAAGGCTTTTATAATTATAAATTAGATGAGAATTTTCTTTGAGAATAAATTCATAATCAGGACTAACTAAATCTTTCTTTCCCCATTTGTGGAAGTGATTGTATTCTAAATAGCTATTTTCTTTAAGAATGAGTTTTCCCTTAGCCTTATGGGTTCCGCACAATTGATTTTGAGTTGCGTTGCAAAGCACATTTGCTCTTGTCTTAATACCCTTTTCAATCACTAAGAGATTTGTTAGATTTTGGAAAATTTTGGGGGAGGCTATACTAATACAAGTTGTCAGAGGAAAATCAATCTGTTTTCTTACCCAAACAAAATAACCTTCTTTTGGTTCTTTTTCGAAAAACTTCCTTGTCCACTTTAATTCTTGCCAAGCCTTAGGACTGGATAAAACAGTAATTCCCCTTACCTCTAAAATATTTTTTATTTTGTGATTAACCTGCCAAAAATGGACATTCTCTACATTTTTCGTAACCATATTTTTTAATGGTTTTTAAAACCTTTTTATAATCTTTTTCCTGGCAAATAATTTCGCCGTTTATCATTACGTTGACGAAGTCTGGTTTCAAATAACCCAAAATTTGACCCCAGTGAGTAATTATTAAAACAGAAACTTTTTTATCAACCAGTTCCTTTTTTATGGTTTCAGCCACCATTTCCACTTTTTTTATATCTAGCCCAGAATCGATTTCATCCAAGATTACAAGTTTTGGTTTTAAAGATAAAACCTGGATTAACTCTGAAACCTTCTTTTCCCCACCTGAAAAATCTAAATTTATCTCTCTTTCTAAAAGTTCTTTTCCTTCTTTAATTTTTATTTTTTTTCGAGAGATTTTTCCTAATAATTGAGAAAGTTTTACTCCTTTGATTGCAGGGGGAGATTGCCAGACTAGAGTTATTCCCAAATCAACTCTTTTTTCTGGGGGGAAGTTAGTAATTTTTTCTCCTTCAAAAAAAATTTTTCCCTTTATTATTTTGTATTTAGGGTTGCCCAGAATGGCGTGGGCCAGGGTACTTTTTCCTGAGGCATTGGGACCCAGAATAGCTCGAACCTCTCCTCTTTCCATCTGAAAGTTAATTCCTTTTAATATCTCTTTTTCGTTGCCTTTTACGATTAAGTTTTGAATTTTTAGCAAAAATTTATTCATTGTTTTTTAGATTAAATCAGCTAAGGTTATGGAGTCTAAAGTAGAATTAAGAGAGGTTTGGATTTTTTTCCAGACTCGCCGAGTTTGACACTTACCTTGTCTGGGGCAACTGTATCTCCTTTTTTTGTCTTTAATCAAACATTTTACCGGAGCTAAGGAACCTTCCAGTGCTTTTATTATTTCTCCTACCTTAATTTCCTTGGGTTCCAGGGCTAAAAAGTATCCGCCACCTATTCCTCTTTTGGCCTGGAGAAAACCTGCCCCTTCTAAGTCAGAGATGATTTTTTCTAAATAATTAAATGGGATCCCCTCTTTTTCTGAAATTATTTTAAGAGGAGATATCTTGTTTTGAGCTTTTGCTAAATAAACCATTGCTCTTAATCCATATTGTGATTTAGTAGTAAATTTCATACCAAAGAATCAAAAAACCGACTATTTTAGTCGGTTTTTAGTATATCAATACCAAAACTTGGTGTCAATATTGTTTTTTATCTTATTTCTTCAATATCCTTCAACTCTTCTCTTATAACTCTTTCTATATCATACAGGTCTTTCAAGAGGCGTCTTTCCATTTCTTTTTCTTTACCGGTTAGTTCTCGCTGAGATTTTGCTTCTTTTAACATCTCAAGTTGCGCTTGAATGTCTTCTCTAAGTTCTTGATACTCTTTATAAAATTTCTTTTTTAAGTCTTTGCTCTCCCTGTCTATAGCTCTTTTAGTTCTTTGCATTCTCCAGATAAGATAAATTACTATTGCCAATCCTACAAAGAAGAGGAAGATAAACAACAGAGTAATAGTTTCATAACTTATTATCCAGGGCCCAAGGGTAATTCCTTTCAAGATAACCCTGACAACACATCCTTCAGAAGGATTACTTGTTGCCCCTCTTGAATCTTGGGCTCGGGCTAAAATTTTATATATACCGGATTTGAAAAGCCCGCTTTCTGTTAAAGACCAGTTTCCTTTCTCATCGCTGAAAACCTCCCATTTTTTTACCAATATCTCGTCCTTTTTAAAAAAGAGTAAAATCTTTACATTGGGCAGGGCACTTCCTTCAATCAAAAGGAGCTCTTCTCCTGCTAAAAAGACATCTTGACAAACAGTAATTTCTGGCACCCCAATTGACTCTATCTTGACTTCAGAGATACTAAGGGTTTTATTTCCTGCCCTATCTACTGCTTTTATTTCTAAGCTATGAGTTCCGGGATTCTGGAGAGGAAGATGAAAAGGGTTGGTCTGAACCTCAACAATGCTAAAAATATCTCCCTTTCCAATTTTAATTTCGTAATGACTTATTCCCGAAGTATCGTCCTGGGCTTGAAAATACAAAAGAGGTCGCGGGTTGGTAGAGTCACCCTCGTTATCTACGGTGATGTCAAAGGGATGAGGAGATTGGGTATCAATTTGAAGTTTAAAATGAGAAATACGTCCCCAGCCATTTTTATTTTGGAGTTTTATATGAAAATACCAAACTCCGTCTTCTAGGCCTTCAAAAGTTTTTGAGCTAAAGACTCCTTCTGAGACATTGCCGGGATCAAAGATTGATTTTTGGTTAAGGGCGGTACTTACTCCAGTAATATTAGTCCCTAAAATCCATTGAAGTTCAGGATTGTTGTTGCTATACCATTTTTCTGGCTGGGGATGGGTGGGAGAACTTACTTTTGGAGCAGCTGGCGCCAGTTCCGGAACCTCCTCGGGAATTTCTTCTGGCACACCAATAAAATAAGTTCCCCTAGAAGAATAAGAAAAAAGGTTGGTTCCCCAGGGATCATTAGCTAAAATTGCCTCTCCCCCAAAAGAAATCTCAGCTTTCCCTGCTGATTTTCCCTGAAAATAAATTGTAATGACTTTACCCTCTGCCCCCCTGAAACCCGGACTGGGTAAACCTCCACCAAAAGAAATTTCACCCTTGCTATTTGAATAAATTGGTTCCTGGATCCAAAGGGTAAAAATAGAATTTATCTTAGAAACATCTATCACCTTTAATATTGTTGAGGGAAAATAAATGGTTGCTTGAGCAGCATTAATGGCTGCCCCTCCACTGTTAATTAATAAGTTGACAGAAAAAGTTCGGCCAAGATCATAACTTCCGCTGGCTGGTGAAAGATAAAAAGAGGCCTCCTGGGCCCTGCTGGGTTGAGATAGTCCAAAACTTAAGATAAAAACAATACAGATTGTAATGAAAATTTTCTTCATCGTCCCCTTTTGATTATTTCATCTATTATTTCTCTTCGTTGATTTTTCAATTGTTTTTCCATTTGACTAACCTCTTCTGTTCTTTCTCTAAGTAATGTTTGGTGTCTATTCCAAATGTAAAATATGATTAAAAAAATTATGATTAACAAAATTATAATCAGGACCCACCAGGGAATAAAAAACTCTCTAAACTGGATACCTTTTTTTGTGAAATGAAGTCCTTCTGGGAAAATTTCAATTTTAACCGTTCCTTCTCGCCAGTTACCTGCCCTATCATAAGCTCTTACCACCACTAAATATTTCCCAGTTTCTAAGAATGGAAGCTGATAAGGGCTTGATACTTCGGTAAAAAAACCAACTGTTTCTTCTTTTCTTTCCGGAGTCATATCAATGTATTTGAGGGTGTAGTAATCTAACCCGGAAAAAGCATCTGTGGTTATGAAAGAAATCAGGGGTCGCCGCTCTATGGTTTTGGGAGCGGGTTCAACGGTCGGAGTAAAAATGGCTGGAGGAGAAGAATCAATCTGGACTGAAAAATGACTTACTCCTCCCCAGACCTCAGCTTTTTTCGCTTTGACATGAAAGTACCATATTCCGTCTCCAACATCACTGAAGCTAACTGATGTATAATTCCCTTCAGAATTATTGTCTGAAACACCCAGGGGATCCTGGTCAAAACTGTAACTAAAATCGGTCACTCCCTCTTCTTTCTCCCAGGAAAAAGTAGGATTATTGTTTTTGTACCACTTATTCTGGTCAGGATGGGTTAGGGAAAAAACCTTCGGCCCCTCAGGGGGCGGAATTAAAAGATTATAAATTCCCCTACCCATCGAGGTTAGGATGTTCGTTCCGTCTGGATCGTTTCTAAGGACCTTGGAATAATCTAAAAATACAATTGAGGTTTCCCCTTGAGATATAGCCCTAAAAGTTACAGTAGAAACCAATCCAGATGAAGTATTAATTCCGGGCGTTGGAATGCCTCCCATAAACGACATTGTCCCTTTGATATTAGAGTAAGTAGGCTGAGACACCCAGACCTCAATAAAGGATTTGCCAGCAGTCGGGCTGGCAATCTGAAGCTTGGTTGGGTCAAATTTTAAATTTACCTCAACAGCATTTATATCTTCCCCTCCGGTATTAACAAAAACTGAAACATCAAAAGTGCTTCCCACAAAAAAGGTTCCTGAAGAGGGAGAAAGATAAAGAGAAGCCCCCGCCGCCCTTGCGGGGCTCACTAAAATAAAGCTAAATATTAACACTAAACCGAAGCTAAACCATTTGTTTCGTGTCTGTTTAGTGTATTTGTTTTGTTTCTGTTTGGTGTTCATCTGTTTTGTGTTCATCTGTTTCGCGTTCATTCCGTTTCTTCTTCTAATCTTTCTTTAAGCCGACGCCATTCTTTCCCGGCTTGTTCTTCCATAATTCTTAACCTCCTCAACTTTTCTTCTGCTTCTTTAACGTCTTCTATTTCTTTTTCTGCTTCTTTAATTTCTTTATAAAGCCTGATTCTCAAACTTTCTCTTTTTCTCTTTATTAAACTAAAAATAAAAAATGCCGTAAGTAACAAAATCATCCCAGCCAAAAAATAAACCTGCCACCAGGGAAAGAACATTCCTTTAATTTGAATGCCTCCGCTGGCTAAAATTAAAAGAGGATTCACTATCTTTATTTGAATTTTGCCTTCTTGAAAATTACCCGCTTCATCAAAGGCACGAACTTGAAATTCGAAAATTCCTTTTCTATCTTTTGATAATCTGAAAGGACTTTCCTGACGAGCCCAGGCTGAAAAAACCACATCTTGGGGATCGCTTAAGTCTGCCAACCTGGCTTTATAATGATCGATTCCTGATAGCAAATCAGTGGTTTCAAAATAAACCAATAAATAATTGCCCGGGGTAAGGGTTAGGGGCTCTAAATATGGTTGGAATTTTAAGGGGGGGCTACTATCTATCATCACTTTGTAATGGCTGGTACCTCCCCAAATTTTTTCTTTTTTAGCTTTTAAATGAAAATACAAAATTCCATCTTCAACCTCTTCGAAAGAAATAAAATTTGTTGGGGTGTCAATGGTATTGTCTGGTTCTCCTAAGGGGTCATCGTCTAATTTATAGCTGAAACCTTCGGCTCCTTCTATCCTTTCCCAGGAAAAGGTGGGGTTATTGTTTTTGTACCAGCTATTCTGGTCAGGATGGGTCTCAGAGAAAATACGGGGACCCTTTGAGGGAGCGGGAATAATATCATATATACCTCTATTAACCGAAGTGAGTATATTAATGCCCTCTTTTTCGCCTACCAGAACCTGAGAGGAATCAAGAAAACGAATTTCTGTTCTCCCCGGAGATATGGCTTCAAAAACTATGACAGTAACCAGACCCTCTGAAGTATTGATTCCTTCTTGAAGAAATCCTCCCTGTAAATTTATGATGCCTTTGGTGTTTGAAAAACTGGGAGGAAAAATCCACTTTCCTATTACTGATATTCCTTTGGTGGGAGTTATAACCTGTAATTTATCGGGGTCAAATTTTAAATCTACCTGGATGGCGTTCACATTACTACCCCCGGTATTCACAAAAACCGAAATCTCAAAAGTGCTTCCTGTGGTAAAAGTTCCACCTTGAGGAAAAATAGAAAAAGAAGCACCAGTCGCCCTTACCGGCTGCCCCAAACTAAAGCTAAATATCAACACTAAACCGAAGCTAAACAAAAAGTTTCGCTTCTGTTTCGTGCATAATAAGTTTTGCTTCTGTTTAGTGTTCGTCTGTTTCATGTTCATCTTAGTTTTTCCTCTAATTTTCTCCTTTCTTCTTCAAATGCTTCTTTTAATCTCTGAGTTGCTTTTTCTTGTTCTTCAATTTTTTCAATCTCTCTTAATGCTTCTTGAATTTCTCTAATACTCTTTTTCAACCCCCGACGTCTTAAGAAATGAAAAAGTAAATAAATAGTCACTATTATCAAAAAACCCAAAAGAAGATAAATCGACCCAAGAGAAAATAAAACCCCCTTTATCTCAATACCTTTGCCTTCAATATAGGAAAAAAGAGAAGATAACATTTGAAACCTCACCTCCCCTTCTCTTAGATTCCCCGCTCTATCATAAACCCGGACAATTACGCTATATTTTCCTGATTTTTTGAAAGGAATCTTATAGGGTGAAGTAGCTTCGACAAAAAAGGGAGCTGGAATTGGGGTTTCTATCACATCCAAAACTGAAATTTCATAGTGGTCTATGCCAGAATGAGTATCAATTGTGTCAAAATAAATAAAACCTCCGAGGACGTCTGGTTGGGGCGTAAATTCTTTAGGAGGAGTGGTGTCTATTTTAACTACAAAATGGCTGGGTTTTCCCCATATTTCTGCTTTTTTAGCTCTCAAATGAAAATACCAGATTCCATCTGAAACCTCTTCATAAGATTTAAAAAGAGTATGCCCCTCAGAAACAGTATCTGGATTTTCTTCGGGGTTTTGAGAAAAAGTAAAACTAAAATCAGTTATCCCCGGCTCTTCCTCCCAATAAAAGCTTGGGTTGGGATTAGAATACCAAATATCTGGGTCATAGTGAGTGGGAGAAGAAATTTTGGGACCTTCGGGGGGTGGCATTAAAATTTCGTAAATTCCAGTGAGGGTGGTGGCAAAAATAGGGGTTCCTTTTCCATCAGCTAGTAAAACCCTTGAGGAATCTAAAAACTCAACCCTGGCTAAGCCCGGAGATTTTGCTCTAAAGGTTATGGTGGAAATTAAACCCGCTGAAGTAACAATTCCTTCTGGTATTCCTCCTTTAAAAGAAATTGTCCCCCCAACATTAGAATAACTGGGAGGAGTAAGCCATTCAGAAATAAAAGATTCTCCAGCTGTTGGACTGGTAACCTGTAAAATGTCGGGAGGAAATTTTAAATCTACCTCAACGGCATTAATTTTATTACCCTTGGTGTTAACATAAATTGAGAGACTGAAGGTACTTCCAACAAAAAACGTTCCCCGAGAAGGAGCAAGAGAAAGAGAGGCACCTGCTGCCCTGGCGGGGCTCACTAAAATAAAGCTAAATATCAAGACGAAACTGACGCTAAACCAGAACTTTCGTGTCAGTTTAGTGTATAAGTTTTGCTTCTGTTTAGTGTTCATTTCTGTTTTGTATCTGTCTCGTTCTAATTTTCTTCATTATCACCCAAATTGCTTTCCCAATTAAAAGCAAAATTATAAAAGCGATTACGTCTTTCCAGTTAATCTGATAGGCAGGAATTATTTGGGCGACTTTTGCATTTCCTACTTTATCAATCGCTTTGACAAAAATTTTACTTCTCAAGTCTTGGTCTTCTAACAAATAGAGTGTTTCAGCTATTTTCCATTCTCCTTCCTCTTCTTTCTTAAACAATTGCTCTATTAAGCTTTGTATTTTTATTTCTGATACTTCGTAATGGTCTATCCCTGACATTTCATCTACCGTGACAAAACTTAAGAAATATTTTCCCATAAAAACCGTAGAACTTTGTCCAATTTCTGGTTGGAAAGAGACAGGTGGCGTGCTATCTATCATCGCCCTTAAGGTTACTTTTTCTGACCAATCTTGACCGAGTAATTTCTCTTTAAGGTGAAAATAATAAATTCCATCTTTTAAATTTTCGTATCCCATAGCTCCCATCCAGACCAAGCCTTCTTTGGGTTCTGGCCTGTCGGGAATTTCATTTGGTTCTGCTTCGGCATCATAACTTAATATCCAGCTATATTCAGCTTCTTCTTTTAATTCCCAATACAAAGAAAGCGTAGTTTCTCGATACCAATTATTGGGGTCGGGATGAGATTGGGAGATAACAACAGGCAATCCTTCTGGTTTTTTTACAATTTCATAATTTCCCTCTGAAAAACTTACTTTAGCTGGTGTGCCTTTGCCATCATGGAGTAAAACCTGAGAATTCTCTTTAAAATTAATCTCTGCTTCCCCTGTTTCTTTTCCTTGAAAAGTAATTTTTCCAATTAACCCGTCTCCCTTAAATCCGCCTGGTCTTCCGGCCAAAAAAGAAATTTCGCCATTTTTAATAACAGGTTCTTCAACCCAGAGGGTTAAAATCGAACCTCCTTTACTAAAATCAATGGCTCCTAATAAGTTTGAGGGAAACATTAAGTCGGCTTTAATGGTATTAATTTCTTCACCTTCGCTATCTACTCTTAATTCAACCAAAAAACTATCGCCCTGGCATATGGTTTGGGAATCAGGCGCCAAATACAAAACCGCACCATATATTCTTTTCGGAATTAGCACCAAACCGACACAAAACAAAACACTAAACAGAAGCAAAGCTTTTTTATGTTTTTTCTCCATAGATTCTCCTAATAATTTTTACTCCATTTGGGGCTCCGAAATTGATAAGATAACCCATCCGTTTCGTGTAGGATAGCTTCGCTATCCGGTCCAATAATACATCATAATTGAGAAGTCTATTATATTAACGATACCATCAAAATTAATATCGGCACAGATATTAGAGGGTGTTTTCTGTCCCCAAAAATAAAGCAAAATTGAAAAATCCACTATATTAACTCTTCCATCAAAGTTTAAGTCTGCCCCTTTACAAACTAAGGCTCCTGGTTTCAAAATTAAAAAAGAAAGAGTCTGAGAAAAAGAACTCTGCTCTCCCTCTCCGTAAAGAGCCCGAGCCTTAGCATAGTGTTCAGCTATCTCAAGGGGGGTGGTGTCTAATTTTAATTCCCATTCTCCCCCTGGACCAGCCTGGGTCTCTTTTACAATTTCTTGAGAAGAAACAAAAATATCAACCTGGCTTTCTGGAAACACCTGTCCGAAAATATTAACCGGGTCTCCCCTTTCTACTTGAACCGGAGAAAGTTCAATAGTTGGTGATATAAAAATTCCAGAAATTACAGTTGTCATTCCCGACAAAACACTAACAGTAAAACTTAAAGTAACTGATTTTCGACCTTCTTTATCTTCTGCCCAGATACTAAAATTATAAGTACCCCCTGCTATTCCGGATAATTCTTTTTCAAACAAGCCTGTTTCTTTAGCAAAAAAGGTGGCGGCTACCTCTCCATTTTTTAAAATGGTAAGGAAAGCTAAAGGATACGCCTTTCCTCTAAAAACAGCCTTGGTAACAATGGGACCCGGTCCACCTCCTCCCGGCGGTGGGGGAGGGGGCGGAGGTGGTGGGGAGGGTTCAATAATAACAGTGCCAACCGAAATATCCCTCTGTTGCTGTTGACTGAAAGTAAAAAGCGGAGAGAAAATAAAGATGAGAATCAATAAAATGCTAAAGCCTTTCATTTCTTTATTATACAAAAAAAATCGTTCAGCTTAAACTGAACGATTGACTTCTTGTTTCTTGTCTCTTGTTGCTTGCTACTATTTCATCGCCTTCTCTCCTTTAAGCAAAATCTTGAAAGCTGCTATCCATCTTTTCCTGCTCAAAATAAGTAAGACCACAAATGCCCAGATAACCAGTCCTGCTTTCCAGGGAAAAGCCCAAAACGTAATTACTGCGGTTGAAAAAGGAGTATTTGCCATTCCATAACTTCCATTTAGAGTGGCCGTATATTTCCCTGCCCAAAGCCATTTTTTATCCCAGGAGACCTCAATTTTTCGCACTGCATTTGGCAAAACATTTCTTTGGGGAAACTCGACATCAGCTACTTTATTGCCCAACCAATCGGTAATTGTTACAAAACCTCTTGGTTTCACATGGATGGTTCCTTTATTCTCAAATCTTATTAAAAAAGAGATGGGGCCATATTCAGAATAATCAGGAGCAGAAAAGTCTTTTACCACTAATTCTTCGTTAACTTCTCCAGAAACCGATAACAAAACCAAAGCTCCTATTCTTTGAGCTATGGTAGTTCCTGTCATTTCTGGTCCTGTTATGAAGCGGGTGGTAGCTAAAATTGTTCCGTAATGCCCTCCTGGTTCAGCGTTTTCTGGAACTGAGATGGTGAAGGTTACAAATTGTTGGCTTTTCGGCTCTAAAGTGAATTCCTTGGGCTCTACTTTTACCCACCTAGCTAAAGAATATGTCTCGGTTTCTGCGGGCTCCACCACCACATGGCCTATTTCCCCCCTGGGAGCAATATCTTCTATTTCTATTATTATTCCAATCGAGCTGTCTTCTGAGGCGTTATATACTTTAAGCTGATTTATAATTAGATCACCAGGATTACTCGTTAGTTCAAAGGTTGTTGGAGAAATTCCAATCTTAACTCCTTGAGCTAAAATTCCTTGTCCCAAGATGATTCCTCCAACAACCAACATTGCCAGGAGAGTTTCTCTCTTCATTAACAAATAAATAATTAATAATTTATCCTCCTTATTACAACGAAGTTAAAGTCAAGGTGATAGTGTCTTCGTAAGTTCCAACTGTTTTTGTCGAGGTCGCTGCTGCTTTTAAGGTTAACCAAATTATATCATCAGAACTTTCACTACCAGTATCAGCTAAATCGTCGTCTGTTTGGATCAGACCTCCTACAGTATTTGTGCTGGTAGCGTGGTCAAAGCTGGTAGCAATGGTAACATCTCCATCTGAACTATTAGCCTGGGCTCCGTAACCATCTATTCCTGCTACAAGAGTAGTAGAGGCTGAGGAAATTGTCCCTGTGGCACATCCAGTTGAGTGACAAAGTGCTCCATTGAGACTTTTTATATCAAGTGAATATCCCGTGACATTGTTAGTTCCAGTTGTAATCTGAATGTAATCACTCTCGCCGATATTAACACCACCAGCTGAAGTTACTAAATCAGGGGTAAGAGTTGTTGTGGTGGGGGTGACCTCTAAAGAAACCCACGCAGCCACCGTTGCAGACACCTCCACTGTTTCGGTAGCAGTATCGGCTGTAACAGAACTGGGCCGCGCTACCATACTGGACAACCCTATAATTCCGACTACTGTCAAAACCAAACCAATTACTACAGCCAAAGCAACATCCCAGTCTTTTTTTATTATCTTTGGCATTTATCTTTTCTTTTTTAAGAATTTTAAAAAACAATCTCTCGACCTTTAATTTTTTACTACTTTTTTATTTTAGTACTCAAAATAGTTAAAGGCAATAAAACAATCCTCTATCTTTTATATTATATCACATACAATCCACAAAAATCTCAACTGTGGATATCTTAATTATTAACATTATATGTTATTTTATCCATTTCTACCACAAAAAACAAGGTAAATCTCCAGAGACCCTCTTAAGACTAGGGGTTTTTATCTACCCAATAGTACTCTTAGTGATAGTTTTATTCTCTGACGATATTTAATCATAAAAATTGTCATTGTTCCCAGTATTATCAGAAAAACAAGCCAGAATTGCCAGGGCAAAGAAAAAAAGGTTAAGGCGGTCAGAATGGTTGGTCCAAAACTGCCTAAGGGCCCTGCTGCTTGAAGTTCGAGATTTGCTCGATATTTTCCAATAAAGAAGTTCTGAACTAAAAAATTAGCTATAGAAGCTGGGAGCCATTTAAATATTTCTGGAGTTTGGAGAGAAAACTCAACCGGAAACTGGCGGGTTCTACCAGGTAAAATTGTTCTTTGAGAAACTTCGGCTTCTCCCACTTTCTTACCAAAAATATTATAAATTAAAACTTTTCCAGATGGTCTAATATGATAAATGTCATTGTTCTTAAGTTTCAAAAGAAATTTTGAAGGTGATGTTTTGCTTATTGTAAATTCAGCTGCTTGGGCTATACTGCCCACAGCTTTGGAAAGAAAATCTTCCAAACCAACCAATCTTTCTTCTTTTGGTATGTCAAACTCCACCACTTCTAATTTTTGTTCAGTTTCTGATTCTAAGGTTAGGGTTTTGACTGAAATTAAAAACAAGACCCCGATGACTGGAATATGTCTAAGCTGGCCTTCTTGAAAATAAAAAGATGGTAAGACGGGCTCAAAAAGCATGGTGACATAATGTCCTCCAATTTCAGCATTTTCTGGAACTGAAATGGTAAAATTAATCTCTCTTCTTTCCCCTGTTTCTAAAATTAAGTTTGGATTTTCAACCTCAAACCATTTTCGCGAAGCTACCGAAATATCCTGTAAAGATTCATCAAAAATCATTTCTCCTGAATCTTCTTCAGCAGTAAAATCAGTAAGTCTAACTTCAATAGGAACTGGCACTTCACTTAAATTTTTAAGTTTTATTTTTTTATTAATTGTTTCTTCTGGCCAAACATCCAATTCAAAAATCTGAGGATTTACAGAGAGCCCCAGCGAAGACGGCTGTTGTGCCGATATTTCTTTAAAAGGAATCGATATCAAAAGGAGAAATAAAATATACTTTAATAGTTTACCGTACATATG
>Ga0209636_10002438_pt1 | contig 18946 bp, 18 predicted proteins | sample DeeMarSWOR152_54_FD_187464 | JGI IMG/M metagenome (GOLD analysis project Ga0209636, IMG submission 187464) | Marine sediment microbial communities from White Oak River estuary, North Carolina - WOR-1-52-54 (SPAdes) (version 2) | ecosystem: Environmental > Aquatic > Marine > Intertidal zone >... | reverse complement strand
ATCCTGAGAGTTGACTTCCCCACCTGAAAGGATAACAAGATATGGGGTTTTCCCAAGGTGATCTTTAAAATTCTCAAGATACTTACCAAATTTATCTCCAAGAACCATAGTTCTATTTGCACAATCAAAAAATAAACCAAAAGTCGTATCTTTCGTAACTAATGTCCTAAGAGTTTTTTTTAAGGAACACTCAATTGTAGTTGAGCTTTGGTCTCCAATAAATGCCTTATATCGATTTGGATCATTGGAATGTAATTTCTTAGCTATTTGAGGGGGTGCTGTGACAAGTGCATGCTTTAGGTTCGGATTAACGATTAAACCGTAGAGATTTAGGTTCTGTTGGCCATCAATAACACAGAGTGGTCTGTAAGGATGGGCATAAAAAGCTCGTTGTGTACATCTTTCTAAGATATCAGGACAATTCTCCATGCCATATAATTCAAGTAAAGCATCAGCACCCCATTTTCCATGAATTCGTGGAATGAATCCTCCATTAATGAAGCTATCAAGACTAAGGTTCTTATCAGGGAGAATTTCTCCGCCTGAATCAGCTCTACTCTCAAATTGGAGGTTTGGAGAGCTTATTGACATGTATGCTAATGAATCTTTAAAGGCCTTGTAGTTATAGAATTGATAAGCTTTGAACATGGTTAATGGATCAGCGCCAAAACTACCTGTAAAATGTATGCCTCTTCTATAGAGCTGCGTGAAAAGGGGCCATGAAGAAGAATAGGAAAAACCGATTCCAGCAATATTCATTAATAGTTCAGTTGGTTTTCCAACTATTTTTGAAAGAATCGAAAATTTACGCCAAATACGGTTATTGAAGGGCATAAAAGGGTTTATACCCTCAATACGGTGATTCAACAAATTTGCCATAAACTTTGGAAATCCAACGCCAGGAGGAAAGAAGATGTGAGTGGTATTTGAATTTCTTTTACTTTCAGATTGAACTGTTTTCGTACAATTTCGTACGACTTTCTTGGTCTTAAGCCAGTTACCAACACGGAACCGTTTTATAATGGTGTTTTTAGCAGTAATACCAGCCAATAACATCATTCCTGCCCATTTTAATCCATAATCATTCTTATTGGCCATACCGAGACCAGAACATCCTGTTAGAGGAACATTTGGATATCGCTCCTTTATTACTGCCATTGCTTGGTTATATGTTTTCGCTCCCCCATGATGTGACCCCGTGAAATATAGAATAGCACTTGGTTGTACTTCAAGCTCATCTTCAGCTTGTTCGAGAGCTTTTATAGTAGCTCGCTTTAAATCATGATCTATGTAGAGACCTGTTGCCGCTTTTATCAGGTTTAGTCACCTAAAGGTTCTTTTTTGTCAATAATCTCCCCTATTCGTCGTGCATTACGACTCATTTCGATTTCCATTAGACCTGTATTAGCTACTGAAGTGAGAATTGTTACAACGATACTAGTTTTTCCAGCACAATAAAAATAGACTGGGATAGCTTCCTTCCTGTTGATTTCTTTATCATATTTGATACATCGTGATCCTGCTTGAAGCTCCTCCATTGTTTTAGAAATTATATTTTTCACCCATTTCATAACAACTAACAGATTTTGAGAAGCTTTTGAACGATATTGGGATTTTATAACTTTTCCATCTAGTCGAAATAGGATTACAGCTTGTACATCGGTAAAATCCGCGAGGTATGTTAACTCCTTGTCAAGTGAGGCCATTACTGGCGATAGATCAGTAGGAGGAACATCAGAGTTAATAACTGGAGAGTCAATTACTTGAGATATCATGGACTATCAGACCTTTATTTTTCTCAAAACAAATTGGTTGAGGTATTTCTGAATGAGCAGATCCTCTAAACTTACGTATGCTTAAAGTTCTATTGTATATTCCACCTAATCCTATGTGATCGAGTTCAATTATTGAATCAGACAAAAAAAGAGGTATTCTTGCGAGTGTTTTTCCAAATCCCTTTTCAATTGTCACGACAGAAGTTCCAATCTTTCTTAACGAAGAAAAAATCCTGTTGATGACATTTCTTTGATGATTTGATTCTGGAATTTCAAGAAGTAATGGAGTGAGAGGATCAATAGCTATACGGATACCACCCTGATAGCTATCTGCAGTTTCTTTGATGACTTCTAGGTACTTTGGTAGCTCTGACATAAAAAAACGCAAAGCAATCTCACCTGAAGTTAAGTCTGAATCTTCAGAAAAGGCAACTTGAAATTGTAAACTTCCCCGTCGATATTTCTCTTTGAATTTAGTAAGTCCAATATCACAGCAATCTTGAAATACTGAATCAATATTCTGTTCTAGAGAAACATACAGAGCGGGGGATTGGGAGTCTTCAGAGCAAAATTGCCAGCAAAAAGTTGATTTTCCACATCCAGGGTCAGCAATAATTACGTTAACTGAATTCTTACGAAATCCACCGAAAACTAAATTATCGAAACCAGGGACACCACTTAGTATTCTATTATATTCTTGATTATACACTTTTCTCAATAATTTTTGCATTAAAATCGCCTTAAGAGATTAATAGATGTTTTGAGAGCTCTAATGATAAATCGGAATGAAATTTAACCCTACCACTTCGGATATTCTGAATAAATCCGATTACTGTTTCAAAAATTCCTATTACGGAAATAACATCCTTTACTGAACATTTAAATGAAGTTACACACTGAAATCTTTTCTGAAATGGTATTAAGTCAAATTTTCTCTCTTCAGAAGACGCAATATCAGATTTTGTACCAATTAAAAACTTGGGTACATGAGGTTCGATAAAACTAATCCATTCAGGGATAGAAAATAAGGAGGATAAATCTGTCAGATCAAAACATAAGAGTGCTGCGTCGGAGCCTTTACAAAACTCTTCAAAAACTCCCATATTCTTAAATTGCTCTTGTCCTCCTAGATCCCATATTTGTAGCTTACAAAAGGTGTTCTTACAATTTGAAAGTATTTTAGAATGAAACTCTACCGCAATTGTTTGTTTTGCTTTACTGAAAAACGAATTGTTGATGAATGTCTTTGATATAGTTGTTTTTCCAACTCCTCCTTCCCCTAAGATGACAATTTTCAATGGTTTATTATTATCTGGTGGTAATAGCCTCATGATACACACCAATACTCCCAATAATATTTTTTATTTTAATTACCCAAAAATCACATTTCTGTTGCTAATTTTTGGGAGGTTAAAAGGAGCAAGGGAAGAGGTAGATTGGCGAAACCATGAAATCAATTTCAGGAAAAAGAGGAGTTATTTCTCTATTAAAACGATTAAAAAGGGATAGAAGAGCTTCACCTTTAGTTGAAGAAGGAATTTTAATAGGACTGAGTCTATTTGGCTTTTTACTTATTTTATCAATCGTGACTGGAGTTCTTGATTGGCTTTTACTTAATGCTGATGAATTACTAAAAGAGTTAGGATCTTTATTTACTTGAGTGGAAATACTTTATTTCTTGTGAAATGAGGTGAAATATTCTCAGTTATATAGGATTGAAAATCATGTATTATTCCTTTTCAGAAACTAAAGAGGGAAAAAAACAAGTTTAAGCCAATAATAGATCCTTTTATTCTTTATTCATATTTATACGCGTTTCCAGGGATTTTCCTAAAGAAATTGTGGACCGAATGGGATTTGAACCCACGACCTCCTGATTGCAAGCCAGGCGCTACTTCCAGGCTGAGCTATCGGCCCTAAATATCCAGAACGTTGAAATATTAATTTTCTTAAAAATTTTTCAATTTTCATCGAGATGACGGTTCTTCCAAATTTTTTGAGGTTCCTGTTTAGATCTAAATCGTAATTGCTCTAGATAACGATAGACGGTACCATGTTTCGAGCCATGAACTAGCTGCATAATAGCTTCTCTTGCATTTTTGATTTCTGAAATTTCTCCAATGAGTGAAACCTGATTACCAAAAATAGAAATCATTACTTCAGTACTAGCCTCAATCATCTTTCTTGCTTTTCCCTTCTCTCCAATAATACGGGCTTTAATTCTTTTAATTGTATTTTTCGATCCTGCTAGCTCAATGGTCTCTAGAAAGATATCATCGTCTAATAAATAGAAAGCTTTTTCCGCACTGAAACCTCTACCGATTGCTTTGACAATATCTCGAGCTTTCCATATAAATGTAGGATCTGTCATATCTGAAGTTGATGATATGTGAACTGAACCGTCTTCACTATTAATTCGAATGGAAACACCTGTAATAGATTCTATTTCTGATTTCACCGTACCTTTTCTCCCAATCACCACCCCAATTCGACTTTTTGGAATTTTTAAGTGACTTTCTATTACCATTCGGTTTATTTCCCCTTAAAAGCCCTTCAACTCTATTAGTAGGTTTACAGTATAAGATTTTTATCAGGAAAATCAACAGTCATTTCATCAAATAGCTTTTTTTCATTAGGGACCGACAAACCTTTCATTTTAAAGGAGGAAAGAACATTTCTCAGATCTCGTTTGAGAAATTCTAAAGCCCTTGGATGCGAAATTAGAATACTTTGACTCATATCTATGAAATAAGGTGTCTGATCTACCATTATAATGTTGAAGGGTGATAAATCAGCATGTACAAGGCCCGCCCGTCGGAAAAGAAGTTTAGTTTGATTCAGTATCTGAGTTAATGTGGATCTTGTATATGCCTTTGGCGTGAATTTCAGTAAAGGATATGGTTTTCCATCTTTTCCTAGAAGTTCCATCAGTAGAATATTATTCTTTGCTAAAATAGGCTTTGGAACATTAATTCCTGCTAATGAACTTCGCTGGAGATTACTATATTCTTTCTCAACCCAAAGGTTTATGATGTGATGGATTTTTTTACTATGTTTACGAAACCTTCTATCACCAGAAATATAACGGATTATTTGCTTGAAATTAAGTGTACTTGTACGGAATATCTTCACAACAATAGGTGAGCTTATTGAATACGCTTTACAATATTCCTTTCCCTTTGATCCGAGCTCAGCCAAAAAGACACCAGATTCTTTTCCAGAAGCAATAGTTCCAGTAATTGAATCAATAAATCTATTATTTTGCAACCGTTTCAACTGTTTTGCAGTATTCAGGTCAATCACTGCATCAACGGTCTGAAAATCTTCAGATCTTTTTTTTCTTTTTCGCCATCGGTCTTCGTTTAGACCTATATCCCATATCTTCTTATCATCTGGCTTCATTCCTTGATGGCCTCAAATTACGAATTAATGATTTGCCAAAATATTTTGACGTGATTCTTGATTGAGGAGTTTCACAATTCGGGCATTCTAATCTATTTCGTCTTTTGTATTCTAGTTCATGGCCACATTGGATACAATAGGAAATTACAACACCCAATCCATCCCCAATCAAACTAATATAAACTGGTTTTACCGCTCTAATTATTCGGAACCTAAGCCAATCTCCTGGTCGCGTCACCTCATACATATTCTTCACAAAACGTCGAGAAGCTTCTGATATATGCAACACAGCACTTATTGGGATAGAAAGGTTTTCTTTATTTAGATGATATATATTAACAGATGCTATTTGTTTTTTCATGAATTCTACACGTCCCAATCCAACATCACCATTCTTTATTGTGCGGTGCGGATGTTTAGGAATCACAGATATTTTATGTTTTTTAGGATCCGTCACTACTCGACCAACGATTTTTGAATAAATGCTTCCATCTTGTTCATAACAGGTTTCATCTGGTAAGAACTCCTCTATAACAGCAATCTTGTCACCTGGTAAAACCCAATCATTATCAGCGTCAAATTTCTTATTATTATTCATGATCATTCCTAATAGTACTATCTATTATCGCTTTTTAATATGATTCGAGTACATAAGCAGGTGAGGACATTATTTGTTCTCTCATCTCTACCAAAGACACAAGATCTCCATAATAATGGACTCAGGAATTATATTGGTAAATTTTTCTTTGACCTATAACGAAGCTATTCGAGCTTTACTTTTTTTTTAGCAAATACGGAATTTATTGTTAAAATAGAATTAAGATGAATCATCCCTTAATTATAGCTTGAAAACCTTCAAAGAAAGGATATTTATACAATAACAAAGCAAAGGTGAAACGAGCTCTTCAAAGACCTCTTCTGTGTAAAGATTGGAACTCCCTAGCTCTGATCTTACAGGTATTTTACCTGTATTTATGGAAGAGATGAGTGAAAATCCTAAAACTAACCTAATTAAAAAGATTATTGAACTGTAAAATTTACTATTTTGAATTTTCTTCAGTTATTTAAGAGAATGTCAGATTTTATATTATTTCACTGATCCTGTAGACATCAACATAAACATAATGACTCTTTTTTTTATGAAACACATATAAAGGTGGAATCGGGAATTCCAAAGTCGCTAATATTTCACATGATTTATTGTAGTTTCGACTGATCCTATCAATGAGCCTTCGTGATTCTCGATTTGATTTATGAATAGAAATTACTTTTTTTGAAAAAATCAATGCTTTTTCTAAAAATACAATGTCAATACCCCTCCGTTTTGTACCAAAGGGTGGATTCATAATAGTTACTTCATAAGAATCCTTCCAAGAATAAGTTTCGAGGAATTCAATAGCTGATAATAACAGCTCTGCATCGAGTTTTTCTGATTTGAGAAGCCTTTTCAAACCATGCATTGTCTCAGAATCTATATCTACACAAAGTAAATGTGCGGAAAAGAATTTTAATAATGGTAGACTGATTCTCCCTGTGCCTGATCCAAATTCAACAATTCTCTGATTCATTAGATCTTTTTCTACACAAACTAGAATGAAAGCTATGAGCTGCGCTGGCAATGAATATTGTTCTAATAAGACTTTAGGTGATCTAAAACTATCAATTTGTTTGACAAAAGCAATGATTTTTCGATATAATTCGATTTGCTTCAAAGACCAAGAGAAATTTACAGGCGTGATGATTCTATAGCTTGATTTAGGAATAGCTGACATGAAAAAACCAATATCCTATGTAGAATGAGACTGGATAATCCATTAGCTTAAACCATTTTTTCATGAGAAAGAAGGCCAGTGTTACCGCATTGGTTTCTCTTTTTTTCCCGAGAGTAAAGCACTGAGACTAACTCCATTTACGTGAACCACTTTATATCTCACGCCTGGTAGATCACCTATAGCACCACCTTTTGCTCCACCAATCCCTTCTATTATTATTTCATCGTGCTCATCGATAAATAATAGACCCCCATCACCAGGAACGAAAGCAGTAACTTGTTTTCCATTTTTTATAAGTTGGACTCTAACACATTTTCTAATTGCAGAATTGGGTTGTTTTGATTCAATTCCTACTTTTTCGATAACAATTCCCCGCGCTTGCGGAGCTCCTTCTAAAGGGTCGAATTTTTCCTTCAAACGGAGTACTTTTCTTTTATATATTGTGCTTTTCCAACGAAACTTCTTTCGTTTCCGTATTAACTTGTTTGCAGCAAATTCTCCTCGTGGTGATTTTAATCCCGTCATATTTCTTCGCCTAATTCAAATAATTCCTTAATTTGTATCATCAAACAATGTAAACTGGTCTTTGAAGCAAATAGGAGTCTCTGTTTCTTTTTTTGATTTCTTATAAGAAAGGTTTTGTATTGCAAATTGATTATTTTCATTCTAAGGAGGGCTTTGGATGATTACATTATTGACTCCAAAGTGTCTTTTCATTAAAAGTCGCGATCTTTGGATATTTCTACCATTCTTACCAATTGCTTTTCCTCTTTCTTTTGGAATAACCGTTACTACAACGGTTTTCTTTCCTGATTTTTCATGAATTTCTACATTCTTCGTTTTAGCAGGTGCTAGTGTATTTGCAGCAAAAATCTCTAAATTTTCAGAATATTCGACAATATCAATTTGCTTATGGAAATGTTCACGAAGACGCCTAATGGTTGTTCCTCCACGACCTATCACTTTTCCTGTATCATTACGACGAACCACAAAAATCACTCTAGTTTCGGATTTATCCCAAATACAATCAACAGCAAGCGCACCTGTAAGACCTTCAAGAATGGAAATAAAGCGAAGCTCTTCCTGAGACATGCGAATATTTGACAATAAAATACATCCTATTATAGATAATCCAGTATTTTAGAATTTCCTGGATCTAAGATTGCTATTGTAGAAACCATATGGGGACGTCCACATGCAGCACCCAGATCGAAACTAGTTTTTTCATATTGTATAATAGGTATCTGTGAGAGTTCGCAATTCCGTAATAAAATATCTTTAGAATCTAATGGGAGGTTGGCTGAAATTATTGTTACTTTAACTTTACCACTTAAAACGCTTTTAATTGCAGCATTATACCCTAATTTCACTTTCCCTGTACTTACAGCCATGCTAATGGCTTTTTCCAATTCTTGTTTCATGATTATACATCTTTTATACTTTTATTATTGCGCTGATATCCAGACCACATGATGAGGTCAACGGTACCAGTACCGAGGGGTATTATTTGACCTATGATGACATTTTCAGTAATTCCTCGGAGTTTATCACGTTCACCACGGGCAGCAGAATTCAGTAAATGCTTTACTGTTACTTCAAATGAAGCTCTTGCAAGAACACTTTCTTTCTCGCCACTAATACCATGTCGTCCTATTTGGCGTAAATTGCCATCTTGTGTCATAATATCCGCTACCAACATTATATGGCGGATATCCACATCTAATCCTTGATCTTGCAATACCGCTGTAGCTTCATCTATTATGGCTTGCCTTGTGGCCTCAATTCCTAGAGTATCACGAATCTCCTGAATGTGATTGGTTTTAATCCTAGTTGGATCAACACCAGGAATGCTTAATACATCAGGAAGATTACTTCCTGCGGTGAAAAGAACCCACTCATCTAATTCCTGATCTTTTGATATGATGACTCGTGTAATCCCTTTTACACCCTTCAATTTAAGATCCCTGATTTTTTCATTCAATTTATAGATATCATCAATTGTCAGGTCTTTTGAGTCAATTATGATATCGTTGTTTTTATTGTATACCTCCCCCTTCTTCAGTTTTGATAATTTTTCAATAATTAACTCTGGCTTTAAACCTTTATCCTTCATCAAAACGTCGTTTAATGATATTTTGATTTGCATAAGTGCAAGATCTACCGTTATATCATCGCTTATTGATTCTATGGTAGACAATTCTATCCTTCTCTGGACTTCTTGAGCTTTTTCTTTTTCTTTAGCATAAGGTTCTTCAAGATAAACAGTCATAAAAGGAGAAGCAGGATTTTTACGAGCATCAAGAATCTCTATTAAGCGTGGAAGCCCTAGAGTAACGTTCAATTCAGCAACACCTGCATAATGAAAAGTTTTCAAAGTCATTTGGGTACCAGGTTCTCCTATTGACTGCGCTGCCACTGTCCCAATGGCTTCTCCCGGTTCGACAAGAGATCGTAAATATGCGTCTTCAACAGAATCGAGAATTTTACTTACGGTCTTATTACTTAAATTTGGTAATTCTGATAGCTTGCGAAAAATATCTAATCGAATACTTTTAGGGAAACGATCCTCTCTCTCATTGATTAATTCAAAAAGCTGATCTTTTGATAGTTTTGGCATGCTAACGACCCCTTAATCTTCTTCTGTTGAAAGAACTTCTTCAATAATAGCATCGATATCTACAGGTCTACCATGGTACGATTTCATTGGATCCACTCCATCTTCTCCATAACGTAATTGAACTACATCTCCTTCGGTTGTTCGGACTATTATATCGTAATTGACATGGAGATCTTGTAAAGCATTCACCAATCTCCGTTGGAGATACCCGCTAGTTGAGGTTCGAACTGCGGTATCAACTAACCCCTCGCGCCCTCCTTGAGCATGGAAAAAAAATTCCGTGGGAGATAGTCCTGTTCTATAATTGGAACGAACAAAACCCCGTGCAACTGGTCCAATGTCATTTTTTCTGAAATGTGGTAGAGATCGTTTACGATACCCTCTCAATATCCTTTCTCCTCGAATTGATTGCTGCCCAACACATGCAGCCATTTGGGCAATATTGAGTTGAGTTCCTTTTGCCCCAGTTGAAGCCATTACAACCGCTGAATTTGAAATTCCCATGTAATCGTTCGCTACGCTACCCGCGCTATCCCTAGCTTTGGCTAGAACACTCATGATACGCATTTCTAAAGTTTCTTCAAGGGATTTACCAGGAAGAGGTTCTAGTTCTCCCCTGTGATAAGCTTCAATTATTTCATCTGCTGTTTTTTCATTCTCTGCGATTAATGCTTTAATCCTTTTCTTACCTTCTTCTGGCATATTGACGTTAGAAAACCCCAAACTAAATCCTTCATGAGAGAGAAATTCCAAGAGCATTTGAGTTAGAGAATCCAAGAACTCTCTAGCTCTGTCACTTCCATGATCTTTAACTACAACGTGTAAAACACTTTCTGACTCATCTGCACCTATTGCTCGTCGATCAATGACCCCAGAGAGTAACTGGCCTGATCTAATATAGATTGAGCTGTCGTATTCGCAGAGCTCTCCCTTACAAACATCATGTTTTCGACAAGTTCGGGATTTGGCTGTAACATTGACATCTGAAGGCAATAATAAGCTAAAAACTTGTTTTCCAGTCCACAATTCTGTAGGATATGCAATTGCTGGCAATGGAAGTTCCCTTTCATACTTTCCTGCCAGTAATAGTTGCCAGACATCTTCTTTTGAAATTAATGTTTTCTTTCGTGTAAGTAAAAACGATGCAGAAACATAATCATGAAGGGCTCCAATAATTGGACCACCATATCTAGGAGAAAGTATCTGTTCTTGGACTCTCATCAAAACACGGGTTTCTGCCCGAGCCTCTTCACTTTGGGGCACATGAAGATTCATTTCATCTCCATCAAAATCGGCATTGTAGGGTGTACATACACATAGATGTAATCTAAAGGTCTTAAAGGGCATTACACGAACTTCATGAGCCATAATAGACATACGATGAAGAGATGGTTGTCTGTTAAAGAGAACCATGTCACCGTCTCGTAAGTGACGTTCAACAATGAAACCTTGATCGATCATCTCTGCGGTGTTATTTAAATCTCCAACAAATCTTAAGTCAATTCTTTTACCATCTGGTCTGATAATATAATTGGATCCTGTTTTAGAAACTCCTGTTTTCTCATTTATCTCTGGATTGGGACCATTCATCACTAATTCTTTCATTTCCTCAATATTCCATTCCGTTACTCTCTCAGGAACAGTTAAAATTTTAGCGATTTGTTCAGGAACCCCTACTTCATTTATAGAAATGTTGGGGTCGGGAGAAACAACTGTCCTTGCAGAGAAGTCAACTCTTTTTCCAGATAAATTTCCTCGAAAACGTCCTTCTTTCCCTCTCAATCTTTGAGTTAGTGTTCTTAATGCACGGCCCGATCTGTGTCTTGCTGGTGGAATTCCTGCGACTTCATTATCCATGAAAGTTGTGACGTGATATTGTAAAAGCTCCCATAGGTCTTCTACAATAAGCTGCGGAGCTCCAGCTTCAATATTTTCTCTTAATCTTTGATTTATCCTTATTATATCTACTAGTTTATGTGTGAGGTCATCTTCACTTCGTACACCTGATTCTAATGTTATCGAAGCGCGAACAGATACAGGAGGTACTGGTAAAACAGATAATATCATCCATTCTGGTCGAGAATGGGTTGCATCAATACCTAATAGGTTTAAATCCTGTGTTTGAATTCCTTCAAATCGTTTTTGGATTTCTGAAGGTGTTATTCGGACGGATCCTTCGGGTGTTTCTTCGTAAAAGCTAGTTGGTTTTTCATACTTTATTTTAAACTGAGGTTGGCTGCAATGAGGGCATTCGGATTTTTTCCTTGCTTCTTTAACTACTTCCTTGATTATTTCAGAAGTGGTCTTAATATCTTCTTCTTTGGCTGCTTTCTCAATCAATCGTTGATATTTTTTTATAGTAAGTGAATCTAATAGAATTCGTGAACATGCTCTGCATGTTGAACGAAGTAGTTTGTAAATTATTGATTTAGCGTATCCAACATGGATGACTGGTCTTGCAAGTTCTATCATACCAAAGTGTCCTGGACAATCTCCCACTTGATTTCCACAGGTCTTACAACGTTGACCAGGTTCAATTGTGCCAAGACGACGATCTATCAATCCACCTTCAATGGGTGTTCCATCCTCGTTGTAAGTATCAGCAGTAATGATTTTTGTAACTGCCATCTTTCTGATTTCATCTGGTGAAAGAATTCCAAATTGAATTTGGTTAATTTTTTTTAGCTCAGGTGTCCACATCAGATAGTCTCCCAGCAATATTTACAGCTAGAACATGTTACAGAATTTAGAGAAGATTTATGGGTTTTTCAGGAGAGGAGTTGGTAAGAAATATGAAAATTACTTAACTAAAGCGAAAATGCTTATGTATTTTAACGTTAATGATTCTCAAATTATATTGTGAGCTAGTAACTCAGAGGAAGAGAACTATGAGCTACTATACTCTCTTATGTCAACCACGCTGATTAATGTTAACATACTCAAGAGGAGAAGACTGAATCAGATCAATAAACACTTCATTAAACTTTTTTGTAATTTTATACATACAACCTGATTTAGAAGGACCTTTTTATTTATAATAAAAATGCCCATTTCAAACTAAAATACTTTTAATCGTAGTTTGAGTGGATGTTATTCCTACAATAGCGATTGTTATTAACCATAACCTTTTGCTTGATATAAAAATGGACAAAAACATATCTAAAGAGGCTTTATGGTATTTAAAGTTTCTTTTTACTATTTGTTTTGGGATATTACTCCTTACACTTCCTTAGGTTACCAAATTTTACGATAACAATATTAAATTCTTTACTCCCCACACATTAAATATTATTAAGAGTGTCGTTCCACATTAAAAATTGAATATATTTTTATCAATTTTAATAACCTAAGAATATTTAGTTCAGATTAAGGTGAAAGAATGAATGCGGGTGATTCCGATTGCATCAGAGTCTTTAGGGACTCGAGGACTATCATTATTCATACTTTCTGAAGATCAAAATATCTTAATTGACCCATCGGTTTCCCTTGCTCCCTTTCGTAATGGTTATCCTCCGCATATTCAGGAGATAGCAGCCTCTTATCTTTCTCGACACTATATCATGAAATTTTGGGAACTTGCTACTATTATTATACAAACTCATTATCACGCGGATCATTATTCATTAAGTATAGATCGACCATATGAGTTTACAAATAAAGCTATAGCTAATACATTGTATTCTCATCCGAAGAAGAAGATTTTAGCTAAAGATCCAACAAAAAACATAAATTTTAATCAGAAAAAAAGAGCATTCTGGTTATGGAAACGTAATGGAATTCCCTTGTTTGTAGCTGATGGTAATACATTTGTGTTTGGCCGAACCAGAATTGTTTTTTCAGCAGCTTTACCTCACGGGAAACTACATTCAAAACAAGGATGGGTAGTTGCAGTTTTGATTTCAGATTCCTATGAAAGTGTCCTGATCAGTTCTGATATTGTAGGTCCTGGTTCTGACATAGCATTGAAATTTATTAACGAAAATCCAGCTGACTTGATAATCATTGACGGGCCTTCAACTTATCATCCTAAACAGACTACTAAAGATACAGAACGTGCCTTTGAGCGATTAATGGCAGTAAATGATATAGAAAATGTGATCATTGATCATCATCTTTTACGAGACCTAGAATGGAAAACAATCTTAAAAGATCACAGCATTTCAAGAGAAAAAATTACACTTGCAAGTCTTTTAGATGTACCACCGTTTTGCTTGGAAAGTAAACGATCTCTACTATATAATCAGACTCCTTTAGATTCTTTATTTCATTCTCGATTTCAATCCTATGATAAGGAAATTATAAATAAAATTAGAAGAGTAGCAAAAGCTCTTCCACATAAGCTTAAGATGGACAATCTCTTCAAAGAGGTTTTTGAAAGGAGTAAAACCAAGTTTATCCTATAATTCAAATGATTTCATCCCCATCAATGCAATATCCTTGTAAGAAACAATGATCTGCTTAACAATTCATTTTTTCTGATTAAATGTCAATAATTAGATTATTGAGAGTGAAAATGATAAAACCAAACAATAAACAGTACTTTCCAATCCGATTACCAGTGGGAGCATAGATTGTAGACCCTAAAGCTATTAAAAAAGCCCCAAATTGTACAGATAGAAATATATCCAAGCAGGCCGATACAACACTTACTATAATTTCGTTCAACATAAACTCACGTCCTCCACAAAGGCATATTCGGAAATTGAAAACCTAATGGTAAAATAATACATATAAGGCAGAATACGCTCTTTTTTAAATTCTTAACCCGTTTTGAATCCGATGCAATGAGGTACAGCCCCAAATTTCCAAGGAAGACTATAAGAGATAATGCCGCAAAAATAAATAATAAATATGAAGTTATAAATGATGTTAACGGCAGAAATCCCTCGAACGGCTCCATAACCACTGTTGAATTGGGGAATTTCGGATTAAAAATGGATATTAAGAGTATTAGAATTATAAATGATCTTAGAATCATTATTTTTCCATTATCTTCATTATAATCTAAGAGGTAGACGATTGCTCCTGAAATCAGCGAAAGATTTACAGTTACAATAGTAATACTAAGTAATATTGGGAATAGAGACGACAATAATTTCAGTAGCTGTTTTGAAAACTCCTGTAGATATTCCGTAATTTCTGGGGAGAAAAAAGCGATTTCTACACCTGTTATTGAAGCTTGATGGAACCGAATCAAAATAATCCCTAATTCTGCATGAAATTTAATGTCCAATACCTTAGATTAATTAAGACATATAAGGACCGAAGTTTTTTTCTCCCAATTTAGTTTTCCTCTTAATTTTGTACTTATATATTCTACTTCGAAGTAAAGGCTAGATTTACAACATGAAACACATTTTCTTCCGAATTTTGTGTAGATTCCAACATTAATCAAGCTAAATTGGCTTGAAACGAGTTTCTACCCAAGAATAAGGCAATTTTCTCAAGATTTGCTGCAAAATCTTTGAGATTATTTTGACTGTGTTTAATCAGGAAATCATGAGTAAAAATACCTGATTTGGTATTAGGATGAGAGAGAAACGATTCGATTGATTTATTAGTCAAATTTTTAATAATGCCTTCGTTTGTCAATTCTGCAATTCGCATAATGGTACGTTTTTTCTTATTTTTAACCCAAGAAACATTTAATTCGATGAAGATATGAGGAAATGAAGTTTTTAAGAGTTCTAGAGGTATATCATATATATCATTCAAACGTACAAATAGAAATTCTGGATTTCTTCCATGTATTGTTTGAATTGATGGAATTCCAACAGACAAAACATTTAGGAAAGCAGTAAAATGATTTTTTGTTGATAGTTCACCTAAATTGATAAAGTCTGGACTTCTGTGTAAAATTTTTTGGATCTCAAGTGATTTTGAAAAAATCATGCTTTCATGGGGATCATAGCCTAAACGGAATCTAACAATATTCCCATATCTTATTTCAGAAGTTTCTAGAACATCTTCAACTGATAAAAGTCGAAGATGAGAGGGAATATATTCAATCAAGGCATTTTGTAACGTTGTTTTGCCTGAATTTGGAGGCCCAATTATTGATATTGATACTTGATTCTGAATTAGAAATACCAAGAAAATTGCTTGGTTTAGTGTAAGACTTCCATTCCTAATCAGATCTGAAATTCGTAATATTTTTGAATGAAATTTCCTGACATCAATGTGAATATCTTCGATAATAAGAGGAGGAATATCCACTGTGACTCGGGTGTGAAATAAATTAGATACGAAATCTGCTTTCATAGTTGGATTGCTTTGATTAAGGGAAAAATCGTTTTCTAATGCTACTCGATGGACAAAAGCTTCAATTTCTTTCTTTGAAAGCCGTATTGAGGTAGTACACCTCCCATGTCGGGAATGATCTATGTAGAGATTCTTCTTACTCGAATCTAAGTATATTTCATCAACCTGATCTTCAATTAAAAGTGGTCCAATCTTTTCAAGATGAAGTTTACGGAGTAATACGGGGATTAAAAGCTGTTTAGGGAGCTTTAGTTCTTTACCAATAGTTTCTGACAAGTAAGTGTAAAGCTGATTAAAAGTACAGAAATCGTTTTGTTGTAATATAAATTCTTTAAGGAAAATATAGACTTCCTTTTCATAACGACTAAAATCTTTCAAATGATTATAAGTTAGAGGATTATATCGTACCTGATACTCGAGTTCTTCTTTTTCAAGCATTTTAATTATCGAAACTCTATAACAATGAAAAGAATAGGATTCTATTACAATTCCATCTTTTCGATTTAAACCTGAGTCAATAATTAAGGATTGATTCATATTTTCGCTCCAATATAAGATAAGTCTTGATCTTTATTGTTGTTTCTTTGACTCCTGAATCATTTGATCAAAAATTATGCTCAAATTTTTAGGGTGAGAACCTTTAAAGGAATTGGCTTTTTGTTCTGCAATATCAAAACAATATTTTCGTCGAACAATTCCGTGCCCATCAATATATAGAGTAAGAATGTGGCCTTCTTTTGAGTGAGACAATGCTTTAGTAATGAGAGAATGTTGTTCTTGTGCAATATATAATTCAGATTCAGTTATTAGAATTGATTCATGCTTTCCACAAATTGGACAAGTAGTCTCAATGATAGTTTTTTGTGTTTGAAGGACTGTCAATTCTATTACCAAAATTAATTTTGTAAATGAAATTAAAATAACCCAAGTTTATTGCAAGTGAAATTAAATTTGTGAAAAAAAAAAGAGAAATAAAGATTGATCCACTAAACAATGTACATAAAGTATATCACGACCGTTAAGACACAATTCAACTAAAATTATCTTTTTTCTTTCAGGATTCTCGGGTATAAATAAAGGAAGGTGAAATATTATGATGATTTAATCCAAGAAAATTCATTTGTGTATAAGATCTTCATTTAATTAAAAATTGAAGAATTTACTAAAATATTGGTGTAGAATTATATGCCACGTGACATTAGTTTCATATTGAAATATTTCAATTCTATGCTATTTGGTAACTTCGATTTTTTCAATCTTTATAATTTCAGGGGATATTTTAATTCAAAGTATAAAGTCAGTGAAAAACATGTCTTCTGGATTTCCTTCTCTTTTTTCACTTTATCTCTTTTTTTTATTGGAATTCAAATATTTATATTGAAGAATATTTCACTTGAAGGGATTATAATCGAATTAGTATTGATTGTAGCCTTTTTAAGATTATTTCACTATACGATTTTTCTTAAATTCAAAGAATATTGTATGTTCATTGAAACGATAGGTTATTTTGTTGTTAATGAGCTACTAGTAATATTAGATTCATCCCATTCCCTGAAAGAATCAACAAAATTCATTATTTTGAGTAATTATCCTGTTTTCTCCAAAATTTTTGAGAGAGCGATGGTTTCGACACATTTCGGGAACCCTCTTGATCTTACGTTAAAAACTCAAATAAAGAAGTATCTTCATGGGAACATTCAGACTATTTTCCTTTATATTTTGGAAATTTGGGAAAATGGAAAGAATATTACTCTTCTTTCAAAGAATAAGATTCTTAACAGAATCTCAGAGAAGATATCAGAAGAAACAGATAAAATCGACTCCTGGGCTTCCTTATCTGCCGGAGTGATATTTCTAAGTCCTCCAGTGATATTATGTTTTTTATTGATCTCTGGGAATATGAGTGTGTTTTTCGGTCTTTTAATCATTATCAGTATGGTGATTGGATCATTTTTTATATACCCAGAAAGAAATTTAACAGTATTTTATCAAAATGATAAATTTTCTTTATCTTATGATGAAAAATCATTAGAATTTTTAGTCATTTTGTCAGAGAACCTGTCAAGGGGGAATTCATTCAACAAAAGCTTAAATAAAGCTCTAAATATTATTTTCAACACTACAACAGACTATTTTATACAGAAATCAGAAAATTATGTGCAATTTAGGCTAGGGATATCTTTAGAAAACGAATTAAATACAGATTTCTTAACAGAATTTTTCTCAGAAAGAATCTTACACCTTATCTTGTTAACAAAAAAATTTTCTATGATAGATACTCACATTGCTGGTCAAAAATTGATGACAATTACTGAAGAATTAAATAAAACTAATGATTTACTAAACAAGGGTGTTGCACGACTCAGGGCGGCAAAATTACACAGTGACATTGTTCAAGTGCTTGCAATAATCTCTTTAGCTTTTATTGCAGGAGCAGGCCCTTTTTTTCTTTTTGTTTCAAATATGGTAAGTCATTCATTCACTGAATCGTCCGTAGCGTTGAATAACTCTGTCTATGAATTGATTTATTTGGTAATAGCTTTTATAATTAGTATTTTACCCTTCAATAGAGTTAATATCAGAAGATTCAACAAAAATATTGTAATCCTATGGAAAGAAATATTCAGATTATCAAAGTTTATTTTATTTCTTATTGTATATATGATTGTTAAAAACGCTTTAACAGAGTTATCCAGAGGTTCCATTCCTTTAGGGGCGGGATGAATGGCGATAAAAGATGTTCTCATGGATATTATAAGTAAAATGAGTTGTTAAAAGCCTTACAAGGAAATAAAGAATACTACCAATTAGTTCGGGATATTTCACGAGTACTAAGTTGAGAAGCTGGTAGTAGTCCACGAGGATTGTACTAATTATTATTATACTTTTTTGAAGTCAATATTCTTGGGAGTTTTTTAAGATCCTCTAAATATGAAGGTGGAGGTTCAGCTAAGAGACTATTTTAAATAAGGGATGAAATGAAGATGTGGAAAATTCCTAAAGCAGAATGGTTTCGAAAATCAGAATTACTCTTTCTTTTTAATTTAATTCTCATTTCTTTCATGCTGAACTCCCTCGATGCTGGTACTTACCTATTTTCTCCCTTTTTACCCTCCTCA
>Ga0209636_10002437_pt1 | contig 18946 bp, 16 predicted proteins | sample DeeMarSWOR152_54_FD_187464 | JGI IMG/M metagenome (GOLD analysis project Ga0209636, IMG submission 187464) | Marine sediment microbial communities from White Oak River estuary, North Carolina - WOR-1-52-54 (SPAdes) (version 2) | ecosystem: Environmental > Aquatic > Marine > Intertidal zone >... | reverse complement strand
AACTACACGATAAGCGCAGAAGCCAGCGTAGTGCCCGATGAACTCAACACCGACAACAACAGCTTCACCGACGGCACGGTCAGCATCGAAGGGGTCCTTTTGGGCGATCTCAACGGCGACGGCACGGTCAACAACAACGATTTAGGCCTGCTAACTCAAGCATTTGGCTCCACATCCACAAGCCCCAACTGGAACCCAGCCGCTGACCTAAATGAAGACAATAGAGTAGACGCTTTAGATCTATGCCTGTTGAGCAAAAACTACGGCAAAACCTCCTAAGAAGAAACGAGCAGTTAACTGAGTACACATCTCTGCTAGGGGCATACCAACACACTTCGACGCGCCTTAAATATTTAGTGTCAGCAATATTCTAGTTGAGGATAAAACGTGAAAATACCCATAGCCCGACCAGACATTGGAAACGATGAAATTCAAGCAGTTATGGAGACGATGAAGAGCGGTTGGGTTACTCAAGGCGAGAGAGTTGAAGAGTTCGAGGCCTCATTTGCCGAATATTGTGGCGCAAAATACGGCGTTGCGGCCTGCAACGGAACAGCAGCTCTTCACATAGCTTTGGCAGCTCTAGGCCTCAGAGAAGGAGACGAAGTCATTACAACCCCCCTCTCCTGCGTAGCCACCACCAACCCCATCCTCTATCTAGGTGCAACCCCCATCTTTGTGGACGTAGATCCCGCAACCCTAAACCTGAACCCCGCGTTAGTCGAAAAGAAAATTTCGGATACGACCAAAGCGATTCTTCCCGTGCACGTGTTTGGGCATCCCGTTGACCTTGATCCTGTGATGGAGGTCGCTGAGCGGCACGGCTTGTACGTGATTGAGGATGTGGCGCAGGCCCACGGAGCACGGTACAAAGGGAAGCGGGTGGGCTCAGCAGGGCACGTTTCTTGTTTTAGTTTCTACGCTGACAAGCTCATCACGACTGTGGAAGGCGGCATGGCGTTGACAAATGATGAGGAACTGGCTGAACAGATGCGTTCGTTGAGGGGTTTTGGGATGAGCAAACGCGAGAAGTTCTATCATCCGATTCTGGGCTATAACTATAAAATGTCGGATATTCATGCTGCGATAGGTTTAGTGCAATTGCGAAAGCTGGATCATTACATTGAGAAGAGACGCGCCAACATTGACTCTCTAAGAAGCAAACTCAGCTATTCCGATTTGAAGTTGCCAGTAGAGCTCAACTACGCCTTCAACGTATACTACGTCTGCCACATTCTCGCAGAGCAGCGAAAGGAGAAAATAGTGGAACATCTAGCGCGGGCAGGAATCGAGACCAGACCACTATTGTCTTTCATTCCAGAGCAGCCACCCTACCGAGGATATCGATACAATCCTAGTGAGCTGCAGGTTGCCAGAGACGCCCATCAGAAGGGCTTCTATATTTCAAACTCGCCGTTGCTGACCGAGAATGAGCTAGACCTCGTGGCATCTACATTAATGAACGCTGCAGGCATCCAAAAATGAAATCAGATGAAGCAATGTCATCGCGTGTTCTTTCTCTGCTTAGAGACAGGATTAAGCTGTTTTATCTTCTGACCCTGGCTCCGTTTCCGCTAATCTTCTATTATAATCCCCTCAGTGTAATAACTCCCGTCTATGGCTTCCTGCTCCTCCTACTAAAGAACCGAATTTTGCTCCAGTTTAAAGAGACGAATATGGTCCAAAGGATCTTGGGCTTACTCGTCGTGGCAGGCAGTTTTTTCGTCTATTACTTGCGGGTTTTAGTATATCCTGTAGAAACCTTTTACACAGTAGCAAACTACGCTGTATACCTCCTCGGGCTTTTCTTGATCTTCTTCGAGTTGTCAGCCCTAAAAGAGGCGCTTGCACCTTTGTTTCTTATTCTAGCGGCCCCCGCTAGCGCCCTTATGGCAGCATCGTTGAAGCCCTTTCTTTCACCATTCGCTAACGATTTTGCGCACATCATCGTGAATGTCTTGAGAGCATTAGGCGTGGACGCAAATGTCTACTCATACAACATCCCCGTCATTAGGTTTCTGTCTCCTTCAGGAAGAATGATTTCAGGCGCCTTCGTTTATGAGTGTATGGGAGTTTATAGCACGCTTGTGTTTTCCATTATACTTGTCGTTATTCTACTTGAGGATCCAAGCGGATTGAAAACAAAGCTAGCGTATTCGATGGTTGGCCTTATAGGTATTCTTGCGTTAAACATACTCAGAGTGACAATGATTTTTGTGGCAGACTATTTCTATGGAGCAGAGGTAGGCGGCACTGTTCACTACATAATAGGCTACGCTCTATTTACTACATGGCTTGCATGCTTCCTCTACATCTATTCAAAGCGACAAACCCTCTACAGAAAAATTAAGTCATTTTGGAAGCGATTATTCCAGACACGCGAGCGCATGGAAGTTTGCACGCGCACATAAACTATGGCGTAGAGCTCAACTGATTTGAATCGTATGATGCGCAGTCACTACGAGTTGATGTTCTTCCATGTAAGGTCATATTATATATCAATGTGAAGCAACCTTTAATAGACCTCCTTTTCAAAAAGCTATTAGCGTTTCGTCTCGTCGTTCAGAGAGGTCTACTGAGAAGAATGAGAGGAGAAGTGGCAAATCTGCTGACTAGACAGGATCTTGTGAGAGTTAGGACCAATGCGTTGAGACAGAAGGTTTGGTTCAAGGTTGCGTCAAAGTTAGAGCGAGGCATAGTTGACTTAACCATACGCTGTGTAGAGAAGATCAAAAGCCCCGTTCTTGCTAGAATTGTCTCGAAAATCATTGAAGATATAGCGCAGGTCCTAGAGAGCAACTTTCTCAAGACTGTGGAGAACGTAGGGCACAAGATCGTCGGCAGATTGTGCAAGATTGCTCTAAGTTGGGGAAACGCGCGAGCTTCAACTTGGAGGGACGACGCGGACTTCGTCAGGTTTCTAGGTGTAAGCGCGCTAAATCTGCACACTCAAGCTGATGGTCTAATTGGGTAGTCACAGAATAGGAATTGTGGGAGGATCAGGTTTCGTTGGGTCCTTCCTTGCAAGCCATCTTTCCAACCATTTCGAAATAGTAGTCTATGACAAGAAGCCGATTTCTGAGAATCTAAAGGGTAAGGCTAGTTTCCACCAGTGCGACGTTACGAACTACGATGAAGTCAAAAAGAGCATCAAAGACGTGGATCTTGTGATTTATGCTGCTATAGTACAGATTCCTCTGATAAACACTAAGAAGAGACTGGGCTATGAAGTGAACGTGCTAGGTGCCCAGAACATATGTGAAGTCGTCAACAAGACTGACTCAATCAAGGGGCTTATCCTGACAAGCTCATGGCATGTTTTCGGCGATGCAGGGTTCCACGGCGTCAAAGATGAGGACTTCGGATCCAGATGTAACACAAGAGAAGATCGAAACAAATACTATACGCTGACCAAAATTGTCCAAGAGAACATTGTGAGGATTCACGATGAAATGTCAGAAAAAATCTACGGAACAATCCGGATGGGTACAGTGCTCGGGGAGGGAATGCCTGAGAAGACTGCGGCAAACATTTTCATAACGAGAGGACTGAAAGGAGAGGCAATCACGCCATACAAGCATAGCATGTACAGGCCTATGTTCTACGTAGACATTAACGATGTATGTGAAGTGTTTGAATCCTTTGCGTGGAAAATACTTAATGACAAGGTTGAAAGAATAGGAGACAGCTCATGTCACATTTTTAACCTAACTTATCCAATACCGATGACGATCCTCGATCTAGCCACAATTGTCAGAGACGCCATCATTAAGCAGTCTCAAGGCGAAATCAGACCGGAAATCGAAATTATCGACAAAGGTTTCCCTAACCTCTACGAAGCCAATTGTGGGGAACCAGTAACCGTAGACATGAGGAAAGTCAAAGAATTTTTCGGTGTCAAGGAGATGACTAGTCCTAAAGAGGCTATAGAGCGAATTGTTGCTCAAAGAATCCATTTACGCTAGAGTTGGAGGCTTACCTACTGAAGGATGTTAGAAAAGCTAGCATTGTCATACCAGCCTATAATGAGGAGAAAAATATAGAGAGAGTCATACAAGAGATGAAAGAAACGTTACAAAACGCAGGTGAATTCGAAATCATAGTTGTTGATGATGGCAGCCGAGACTCCACTGCAGCAATTGCCGAGAAAAATGGGGTTCACGTTGTGCGGCACCCTCTCAACATTGGCTATGGCGCTGCGCTCAAAAGTGGAATCAGAGTGGCAAAATATGATCATGTTGTCTTCTTTGATGCCGATGACAGCTTCTATCCAAAAGACATAATTAGACTATTAGAGTGTGCAGAAGAGTTCGACATGGTCATAGGGGCCAGAATAGACAAAGAAGGAGAACCACTATCACGAGCCTTCTTAAGGTGGCTATTCACGAAATTCTCATCCTTTCTTGTTGGAAGAAAATTTAACGATGTGAATTCCGGGTTTAGACTTGTTAAGAGGGACATGGTCGTAAGATTGCTGAGCATACTTCCCGAAAAATTTAGCATAACAACAACCATGTCCATTTTGTTGCATAAAGAAGGACGCAGCATAATCGAGGTCCCTGTTTCAGTCAAAAGACAAAGTAAGGGAAACAAACTGAAGGTGATTCGAGACGGGTTAAGCTTTCCCTATATGGCTCTGAGACTATCCATGTATTACGATCCATTCAAGGTTTTTTCAACTCCAGCGGTCTACCTTCTAGCACTTGGCTTTCTGAAGTCTATTTACGACCTCTTGGTGATGAATAGTTTGGCTGATTCAAGCATCTTAATTATCCTTTCAGGGATCCAATTGCTAGTTCTCGCTTTATTAGGCGATGTGATAGTCAAAACAAGAATTCTGAAAAATGAAGCTTGAACGGTAAAAACATGAAAAACGTCATCAGCATTGACGTAGAGCAATGGTTCCACACTTTTACGGCCCGAAGACACGTGAAAAATGTAGACGTCTATTCAGTAGACTGTGCGGGGGTATCTAAGTCTGCAAGAAGAATATTAGATTTGTTTGACGAGTTCGATAAAACCACAACATTCTTTATTGTCGGTGAAGTCGCTGAGCGTCTGCCCGAACTGGTCAAAGAAATAGCAGAAAAAGGCCACGAAGTGGCGTTCCATGGATACTCGCACCTGATGCTCCACGAACTTGGACGAAATAAATTCGGGGACGAAATAGAAAAGGGAGCCAATGTGCTACGTCAAATGTCTAGACAAAAGATTCGTGGATTTCGTGCTCCCAATTTTTCGTTGAATAATGAAACCGCTTGGGCCCTAGAAGTCCTCGACAGAAAAGGCTTCAAATATGACTCATCGCTTTTCCCAACGATTACTCACCAATATGGATTGTATACTGCTCTTTGTCGTCCATACTTCCCTTCGTTAAATGACTTAGCCCAGGAGGATTCCAGCCAAAACATAATGGAATTTCCTATGCTTATTCGCAGGGTAGGCATCTTTAAGATTCCCGCGGCTGGCGGGTTTTACCTACGCCTATTCGGACCAAAATTCATTCTTGACAGCATACGGGCTGCAAATAAGCGGGGGTATCCCGCAATGTGCTACATTCATTCATGGGAAGTCCACGGCTTTCCGAAGGTGAACCTCCCTATACAGAGAAGATTTTATGCTTATCATAGAGTTCCATGTCTCGACCATCTTGAAAAGCTAGTGGAAAAAGTAAACATTGCACCCACTATTGAAGTATTGGAAACTATTGGCATTTAGCATAAGCGATAGAGAATGTCCGGCAGTGCGCTTCAACTTGTTTCCGAAGATGCATTTCAAAGTATCTGTTTAAGAGACGCTTCATTCAGGGAGATGAATGGTCAGAGTTAGTGCTGTTGAGCCCGATAGAATCTCAGAATGGGACGAGCTGGTTAGGCACAGTCGGGATGCTAGCATATATCACCTTTGGCGATGGGGGGAAGTTCTGTCCGCAACTTACGGGCATCAAAGATACTACCTAGGGGCTGAGCAAAACGGAAACCTCGTCGGCGCCTTTCCCCTAATCCATGTCAAAAGCGTTTTATTCGGTAATAGGCTAATTTCCATACCTTTCTGCGAGTATGGTGGACCACTTGTCAATCCCAAACTGAGTGGCGAATCGAAAAAACAAGTACTCGGCGAACTTCTGAACAGGGGCAACCTACTCGCAAGATCCTTAGGTGCTAGGCATTTAGAAATCCGAGGTTCCACAACAAGAGTTGCCGCTCTCCTTGTTCATAGGGGCTATAATTGTCTTGCAAGATATGCCACGTTTAAAATTGATTTGACGCATTCTGCAGAAGAGCTGTGGGGCATTCTAGACAAAAAGACAAGAAACGCGACAAAGAAGGCTATGAAAAAGGGAGTAAAGGTAATGGAAGCGAAAAGTGAGGAAGAACTTGAAGGGTACTACAAACTCCATCTAGAAACCGCAAAGAGACATGGATCTCCGCCTCACGCATTCGGGTTCTTCCAGAATACCCTTAATAAGTTTCAAAGGCAGGGCATGGTCAAAATGCTGCTAGCTCAGTCTGAAGGAAAGCTGATCTCTGGAATAACGGTTCTTCTATGGAACGACACAATCTATTGGAAAAATAATGTGACCGATACTAAATATCGTAGCCTCAATGCCACAAACCTACTCCTCTGGCATACCATCAAATCAGGAGCCAACGAAGGCTTCAAGGTTTTTGACCTTGGACGAACCCGCCCAAACACGGGTGTTCACCATTTCAAGAAGGGGTGGGGTGGACAAGAAGTAAGACTCGATGATTACATGCACTTTCTGAAGAGGGCCACAGTTCCTCCAGACCCAAATCAAAGAAAATATGTACTTCTTTCAAAGCTGTGGTCATTAGTCCCGACTGCGACTTCACGGTATTTGGGTCCTCGCATCATTAGCGGCATAGCACCTTAAGGAAAATGAGATGTGGAAGAGAATTCCGCTGGCCACAGTGCCAATCAGCTCTAAAGAACTTCGCACATTTGCCAATAGAGTTTTAGCGGGCGAGTCAATCATAGGAAAGGATGTTAGGAAATTCGAAGGCAACCTGGCTAACTACCTCGGTGTTAGTAAGACCTTTGCGTTCAACAGCGGTCGAACGGCTCTCTATGTAGCTCTTCAAGCGCTGAATCTAGAGCGTGGAGACGAAGTGTTAGTTCCCGCATATACGTGTCCAGTTGTTTTTGAGGTAATTTTAAGGCTTGGCTTAAAGCCGGTATTCGTGGATGCAGATTCCCAAACGTATAACATTGACCCCGAGTTACTTCCTAAGGCAATAACCTCAAAAACAAAAGTCGTAATTCCCGTGCATCTTTTTGGACGCCCATGCAACATGGACCCGATTGTCGAAATCGCTGAAAAAAACAGCTTATACATTATTGAAGACGCTGCACAAGCAATCGGTGCAGAATACAAGAGAGAAAAAATCGGAACCTTCGGAGATCTGGCGATCTTTAGCTTCGGTCCGGGGAAAGTCATCACATCAGGTAGTGGAGGAGCTGTAGCGCTAAACAATTCCGATACGGAGGCGGCAATAGTTGAAAACTACGAGAAACTCCCCCCACCAAGCTTCTCCAATGTTATGCAACTAGCGCGAAATATCATAGGTCTCTACGTATTCTCAAATCGTTACGCATACCCCTTCGCACAAAGCTCTGTCAGCAGAGAACTGGAAGAAACTGACAAAAGCATCATAGAAAACATATTGACTCTGTCTTCATATGGCAGCCACTGCTCGTCACTTAATGAGACGATTGTTCTTGAAAAAATGCCAAATGTTTCAGGCGCCATAGCGAGCTATCAACTGGAGAAGATCGATACCATAATTCAACGAAGAAAGGAGAATTCCGTAACCATCTTTGATGAGATTACTAAGCGAAATCTCGCCAAAATTTCCATACCACCTCAAGATCCTAATCTGAATGACATCTACACTAGGTGCGTAGTCAAAACGAAACGACTCAACGTCGATCTCCTAATACATAATCTTATGAAAGAAGGTATAGAAGTGAGGAGACCCTACAAATACCTAGATGCTTTGTATACCTCTATTAGCGTCCAAGCACCTAATTCACTACGTCTAATTAGATCTGCTTTGGCACTTCCAAATCACCCGTGTCTCGATATGTCTGATACGTTCAAAATTGTGGACGTGTTGGAGAAGTTGTTAAAACAGATAGATACCCGTCAAGTCTCTAGTAGCTTGTATTTGGGTATTTGAAGGCGGGATATTTCCAAATGAACGGTTCATCTAGAGCCAGATGGGAGAAAATAAGGGTTGCTCTGAGAAGACTATTTACATCGTTTACTCAAAGCCTCGCTTTCTTTGCGCCGTGGCCACTTCGTTCGTATCTTCATCGTGTACGGGGCGTAAAAATTGGAGACAACACCTTTATCGGATCCCTAGTTGTGCTTGACGACGCGTTTCCAGAGTACATCTTTATCGAGGACAATGTTCAGATAAGCGCTGGTGCGAAAGTAGTTACGCATGACTCAAGCTTCAGAAACGCATTTGCAGGAAGAGCTCCCACTAAAATCCGTCGGGTGACTATAAGAAGGAATGCGTATATTGGATCAGGCGCGATTATTCTTCCAGGTGTGACAATAGGAGAAAGTGCCATAGTTGGGGCAGGTGCGGTGGTGGCTTCAGACGTTCCCCCTAGGTCTATCGCTGTGGGAGTTCCTGCAAAAGTAGTTGGCACAGTTGACGAAAGGGTAAAAAGGTTCCTTTCATCTGGTGGACTATTCTTGTGGAAATACTATGAGAAGCCTCGTCCACTGACAGAAAGTGAAATCGAGGAAACCGATAACAAGCTGTAACCGACATTCATGTCTTGATGTAGAATATTTTTTTAAGTAGGATGGAACAAAGTTGCACATTCTTTTTGTGGCAAAACAGTATTTTGGCAATCCTGACTTAGTAAGACTTTCCGCAAGACTGGCTCGCAAGAAACATCGTATCAGTGTCGTCACTTCCTTCAGAACGAGTGACGAGCAAATCCGCTTGAGTGGCGTGGATATTTATGAAGCGCCACCTCTGATAAGGCTTCACAGTCTTGGCTATCCATTATCCTTTCCAATCTCCCAACTCTACAGGATTGTCCGTGGCAAAGGGGTCGAGATCGTTCATGCTTTGTCTGATTTTTCAACACATACGGTATCTGCGGCGTTAGTTTCGGCCATAGCAAACGTTCCTTTTGTTTATGCTATCCAAGGCGTGGGATGGGAAACCAACTACCTTATTGTAGATGCATTAATGAAACTCTACGAGTCGTCAATCGAGCGTCTAATTGCCAAGAAAGCAGATAGAGTCATTCTGCTTTCAGAACGTTTGTTGTCTCGAGCCAGAAAGATAGGCGTCAAAGAAAACAAGACTGTTATTATCCCCTCTGGGGTCGACTGCAATTACTTTGACTCTGAGAGTCAAGAAATGAGAGAGAAATCAGCTTCACTTCGGGGCAAGATGGGTCTTGGAGAGAAGATTGTTGTAGGTTATGTAGGGAGGTTAGTTTCTGGAAAAGGTTTACAGGATTTAATATCCGCGATCAAACAGATCAAGAGTGCACGTTCTAACCTCGTTCTTCTGTTTGTGGGCGAAGGACCTGAAAGAACCAGTCTGGAAGAGACAGCCAAAGAGGCAGGAATTGAAGCGGTTTTTGCAGGATGGCAAAATGAAGTTTTGCCCTACTATTCAGTCATGGACATCTTTGTCCTTCCTTCTCTTTTTGAAGGATTGCCCAACGTGTTGCTCGAAGCTATGGCAATGGGGAAACCAGTAGTCGCGACAGATGTTGGGGCAAATGCAGACCTCGTTGAAAACGGAGTGAATGGCTTTCTTGTGTCAACTCGAAATCCTGAACAAATGGCGTCTGTTTTGAAAAAGCTTGTTGAAGACAGCAATCTTAGATCTCGATTTGGGGAGATTGGCAGAGAAAAGGTAGTCGGATCCTTTTCGCTGGATAAAAGCGTGGAAAGAGTCGAAAGCCTTTATAATGAGATAGTGTGAGCATGTTCAGTTTGTTAGTGAAGAGGAAGGTACGAGACTAGTTTGAGAGGGTTGTAGGAAATGAGAGAAATTCCACCTACAAAACCATATTTCCCTGAGGAAGATGTTGAGAGAATAAAGAGTGATGTCGAAAGGATACTGCGGTCTGGCATGTTAACCTTAGGAGATTATACAAAGGAGTTTGAGGCCGCCTTCGCGAAATTATGTAGAGTGCAGCACGCTGTAGCAGTCAATTCAGGAACATCTGCGTTGGAAATAGCTCTGCGCGCCATGAAATTGAAGCAAGGTGACGAAGTGTTAGTCCCTACGAATACTTTTACTTCGACGGCGGCGACCGTAGTCTTCGCTGGAGGAAAACTGGTTTTCACCGATATTGATTCCGAATCGCTCTGCATTGATTGCGATAACGTACAGAAGTACATGACCTCAAAGACGAAAGGCGTTGTGGTGGTTCATATAGGAGGCATGGTTTGCCCAGAGACTGAAGCAATAGAAGAGCTCTGCGAAGATCATAGCATGTTCATGATTGAGGATGCCGCACATGCGCAAGGGAGCAAATTGAACAAGAGACCAGCCGGGTCGCTAGGAGACGTAGGGTGTTTCAGCTTTTATCCGACAAAAGTTATGACGACCTGTGAGGGAGGCATGATCACCACAAACAGAGAAGATGTTGCGAGGCTGGGAAAGATCCTCAGAGATCAAGGAAAGGATAGTTTCTTGAGTAACGAGATAGTTGAGCTAGGTTATAATTGGCGAATGACTGAGATAAGTGCAGCAATAGGATTGGCGCAACTCGCAGAACTTGAAGGCTTTATAAAGCGCAGAAACGCGATAGCACAGTATTACGACGATAGCTTATCGAAAATTGACTGCATTGAACCGCGCAAAACATCCCCCCAAATCGTAAACAACTACTACAAGTATGTGACATTTTTATCGACCGAAATTGACAGAGACGACCTCAAACACAGGCTAAGAGAACGGGGCGTGAAGTGCAGCGGTGAAGTGTATTGGCCTCCACTGCACTTGCAGCCAGTGTATCAACGCATACTCGGAGTCAGAGAAGGCGACTTTCCGATTGCGGAGGATGTCTGTAAGAAGATGGTATGCCTTCCCCTCTACAGTAATATGACCCTTGACGAAGCAGAGCATGTTACGGATAACCTGCAAGAAGTCCTATCTTAGTCGACGAGAAAGAGATCGTGTGGGCGTTCTTAAGACTGTTATGAAGCTACCAAATTCTGAAGTCGAAACGCTTGTCAAAAGGATGACAATTCGCACAATAAAAAGTGATGACTTTGATCAACTCCTAAAACTAGTTGGCGAAGCGTTCAGAAAGGAAGAAGAGATTTCGGGTCTAAGCGTCCAAAGACTCCGTCGCCTTGCAAAACTATACAGTTTGATTGAAGTTTTTCTCCCTGTCTTGGATCGTTTTCATGTCGATTTGGAAACGATTTTAGTCGCGGTGTTGGGTAACAAGCTGATTGGTGAGATCCACGTATCGCCAGTAAGAAAGACGATCTGGAGCCTCGATTCTGCGGCTGTAGACAAAATGTACAGAGGGCATGGTGTGTACAAGAAGTTGCTAAGCGCATCTTTAGAGTACATACGTAGAAAAGGCGGAAGAAAAGCTGTGACATCTCTATGGACAGATAATGTTGCTCCAGTGAAGATGACAAATAGACTGGGATTTCGCGTTTTCGTTGAGGAAATCCTGTTACGGTTAGAAATGGACAAGCTTCCTGTTTATGAATCAAATAGGCTTGACGTTTCGTTGAGAAAGATGGAGCGAACTGATGTTAAGAAGGCATACGAACTGATTAGAACTCTCAACCCAGAGAAGACGAAAGCATTTGAAACCACGCAGGAAAATATTGTTGACTCCTTCATCGGTGGTTTAAGGAATAGAATCACATGGACATATTCTGAAAGATGGGTAATGGAAAAGAAGGATGAAGTCGTGGGCTACGTTCACATAGCCTACACTCCTCGTCAACAAGCGGGAGAAATAAGATCTTTCTGCGTGTTTCCCTCTAATGAGGCTTCAGATCTAGTGGCCTTTCAGCTGAGAAAGGTGCTCAATTCTATGAGGAAGAAAGAAATTAGAAAGGTGACAACCTTTCTGAACAAAGATTGGAAGGAAACTATCGAGATATTCAAGAAGTCAGGGTTTAAGCCTATTGCTTCTGTGTATGAAATGGTGAAAGAACTGAGAAACTAGTAAGCCTAGGATCTTCTCAATTGAACATTGCAGGAAAAGAAACTCCATTATGAAGAAGTTGATGTGTTTCGTGACTGTGATAGATCTTCGACTTGAAACTGCAGGAGCAGTGATAAATGATCTTAAGCTGTTACGGTGTCTCAGGAAATTTGGAAAAGTTGATGTGGTTTCCCTTCAAAAGAAACGGTTCAAAAGCACCTTGATTGCACTACCACACTTTTTCTTTCAGGTTTTTGGAACCTTTGCAAGACCTTATGAATTGTATATCTCTCGGGGATTAGTTGCCTCTTTCGTTCTGTTGCTTCTTAGATTGTTGCATCGAAAGAAAGTGGTACACCGGAATCTCTTTGGAGCATCCTTCGCGTCAAGTGAGACGAAATATCTGTTTCGTGAGACCAGGTACGTGTCCTACATAAGGTTTGGATCGCTTCTACGGCATCTCCTGTATCGTTTCATCGAAAAGACGATACTTCTCAGCGCAGATGCGGTCACTGTAGCAACGCCAGAATACGCTGATGAATTGGTGCAGATAGGTGTGAAACCAGATCGGATTAAGATTATTCCGTTCTATGTGGAGAAGGAGTTTTTTCAACAACCTTTCAGTTCCAATACGAGTGATACATTCACGTTTGGTTATGCAGGGAACTTCCAGCCGTATCATGAACTTCTGCCACTTGTAGAGGCGTTTGAGCTCGTGAGTCGTGCCAACAAGAGAATTAGGCTAGTCCTTGTAGGAGACGGGCCACTTCGTCCTTGGGTTGAAGCAGAAGTCAAGAGCAGAAGACTAACAGATAAAGTGAAGTTCTCAGGAAGGGTTCCGCACAAAGCTCTTCCGTCTATCCTATCAAAATTTGATGCCTTTGTCGTTTTGATTCGCACGACTGGCATATCCACGAGCCTCTTAGAGGCCGCCGCGGCAGGGAAGGTGATAATAACCTACAAAAGGGAGAATGATCCCGCCCTGAGTCGCTTCTTCAAGCATATGCAGCATATTTATATGGTAGAGAGTCTCTCCGCAGCCAAAATAGCAGCGACGATGCAGTTGATCTGCTCAGATTCGAAGTTAAGAAAAGCCTTGAGTAAAGGAGCAAGGCAAGTTGCACAAGAATACTTCAGTGAAGAGTACACCATTCGTCACGTGCAACAGTTGATGTGTAGGGTATTGAGGGACTGCAGTATTCCAGCACTCGTCACAGACCGAGATAAGCTGCAAAGTTGAAGACTTGGAAGCCACAAGAATACGTCTTACGCGCGGGGTGGTATTGTAGATCATGGTCAGAATAGCCTATGCACATGACGGCGTGAACGTTTATGACATGTTCTTTCTCAGACACCTACGCAAGAAGAACAACGTTTTCCTGTTGACCTTTAACGTTTCGCCAAGTTTTGTGCCTCGGGACGTAGGAAAACTGAAAATGATGGAACCACTAGCTAGAGCTACAGCGGGAATTCGATTTACGGAGGGACTGCGTATGTACGTTCTATGGCCTCTACGAGCAATCCTTTTTCAGTTTTATTTATACATGTTAAAACCCGATATAGTCGTTGGGTGTATGGCAACAAAATATGGTTTCTATTCCGCTCTTTCACGTTTCCGCCCGGTTCTCCTAGTAGTGTGGGGATCCGACGTTCTCATTGCCCCCAAACGTTTCTTTCTCCTTCGTTTTATGGCAAAATATGCTTTGAAGAAATCAGACGCGGTCATTGTTGATAGCGAAGTTCAGCGAGAAGCCGTCGTGAAACTTGGTTGCGATCCAAACAAGATACTCAAGTTTCCTTGGTTTGACCTACGTCGCGTTAAATCCAACACTCGCAGGCGTAACCAAGTTAGAAGGAAGCTTGGATGGGTTGGCAATCCAATAGTTGTTTGCGTTAGGATGCATGAACCGATATACGGGGTCAAGTATTTCTTAGAGGCAATTCCAGACGTCATAAAGGCAGTCCCCGAAAGTAGATTCTTGTTGATCGGTGAAGGCCGGCTTTCAACTCAATTCAAGAAAAGGGTCAAGGAAATGCGCATCGATCCGTATGTCAGATTCATGGGGCGACTGTCTAGAGAGGAAACCATCACGCACATGAGCGCGGCTGACATCTATGTGTCAACTTCTCTTTCAGATGGCACTTCAGCCAGCTTACTTGAAGCAATGGCTCTCAGATTGCCGCCAGTTGTGACTGAAATTCCAGGAAACAAGGAATGGATCCTACATGGCTGGAATGGCCTACTAGTTCCTGTTAGAGATTCTCCCTCAGTGGCTGATGGAATAATTTCGTTGTTGAAAGGAAGAGCTTTACGAGAAAAAATCGGAGCGCGTGCTCTCGAAGTTGTGAAGTCAAAAACAGACTGGGAAGAGAATTCGAAGCGTCTCGACTTCTTGATCAATGAACTGTTTACAGAGAGCCGGTCAGAAAGTGCAGAGAAGAACTGATTTGACGTGTGACGACCTTGTCCTCATTGTGACTGAGGATTCGCCTGAATCCCATAGCCCAGCTGGCGAAAGAATACGCCATTTGGCCTCTGCGGTTGGGTCGATCTTTGGAAAATCAATCATTCTTGCTTTAGGGGCTTCCAAAAAGCAAAAGAGGACAAAAATCTCTGCTGGAACTCTCTTGTATGGCATTAACCTAAAGACAAGACTTCCGTATCCTGTGTCTGCGTTCTTTGATCCGATGAAATTTTTGCTGTTCCTGATGTATGGTCTTCTGTTGTCGCTTCGTTATAGTTCTTCCTTAGTCATAGCTTCAATGCCTCCTTGGGAAACTGGCTTGAGCTCATGGATCGTAGCGAAGCTTTTGCGCAGGAAACTCGTGATCGATTTGCGAGATGACTGGGAGTCAGCTGCTATGGAATCGCGACTTGCGGAATACGTTCCTGCAGAATTAATAATGCTCCGCTCTCGAATCGCGAAGAATATGTACTCCTTCTCTTCTACCATTCTGGCCATCACTCCAACCCTCGTAGATGGAATTCGAAAACGCGGAATCAATCCTACGATTGTTCTTGCTCCAAATGGGGCAGACACGTCTAAGTTCTATCCTCGAAGAGAAGAGATGCGAAAAAGGATAAGATCGAAACATGGCTTACCTACAAATAGGATAATAGTAATTTACTGCGGAAGTGGGATAAACCCATATTATCGATTAGACTTGATTCTGGAATCTCTCAAGTCATTGCCTGATTCAGTAAGAGAGCGTACTTTCTTCGTTTTTTATGTGTACAACGGAATGGAATCTCTTAGAAAATTTAAGGATAATTTGGGGCTGCCAGATAGTTTAATCGAGATAAGAGAGCCATTGTCACGCGACAAGATAGCCGAGGTGATGTCAGCTTGTGATATAGGGTTAGTGCCATTTGATGACGAGCCTTACCTTCTGTATGCCACCTCAACCAAAGTCTATGAATACATTAGTTCAGGGCTCTACGTTGTTTGTAGTGGACCAAATGGTGGAGAACTAGATTCAATGATATCTGCAGAGCCCAACAATGGTGTATTTGTTAGCCCAAGAGTTGAGGATTTGGTTGAGGCTGTTTCCAACGCGGTGGGAAGTCTGGAGTATCTGTTTAGCAACAGTCGGAGAAGCGTACGCTACACCTACATCGATAAAAACTATGATAGGCGGAAAACTATGGTGACAGCTGTGGAAAAGTTGGTCACAGAGGTGTGGAACCCTGCTAACAGTAGGTGGACTTTTGTCAAAGAATAAGATATGTTACGTTAGTCCTTTATCGATTCATAGCTACCGATATATGGAAGCGTTTGTTCAAAGGGGTTATGACATATTTCTGGTGGCGGATTCACGTACTTGGATGGTACCTGAAGTCAACTTGGTACCCACCAAAAAGTTGCCTCTTATGGATCGCAAGAATTTCTTCCAGCGTTTTATCCCTAACATTCTGAAGTTGACGAAGATTCTAAAAGAGATAAATCCTGATCTTGTTCATCTACACGCGCAGCATCATTACAGTCCAGGCGTATTTCTTAGCGGCTTTCCTTTCATACTAACGTCATGGGGCAAAGAGGTGCTGGAATTGCCAGGAGGTGACCCAGCGCGAGTGTTCTTTGCAAGGTTTGCGGGGAATCGGGCACGCATGATAACCGTGGACGCAGAATGCTTGAAAGAAATATGGGCTAGTATGGCAATACCCGAGAATAAACTTAGGGTGATTCCCTTCGGAGTTGACACGAACAGGTTTAATCCCAACGTCGACGGGAGGGGCATTCGAAAGAAGCTTGGGTTCGAAGAAGAAGATGTAGTGATCACGAGCACCAGACCCTTCTATAGGGAAAGTCATTATAACATTAGTTGCCTTCTTAAGGCCATTCCTCGGGTTGTAGAGAAGCATGAGAACGCAAAATTCTTGATAAAAGGCACGGGTCCTTTGGAAGAACATTTGAAGAGATTGGTTCGCAGGCTCAACGTTTCAAGCAAGGTATGCTTTGTCGGGGTAGTTGGACAATATGAAATTCCAAAATACCTCGCGGCTGCTGACATATACGTTTCCACATGTATCGTCGACTCTACCTCTGTCTCTCTCCTTGAGGCAATGGCGTGTGGGTTGGCACCAACGGTCACAGACGTACCTGGAAATCGAGAGTGGATAGTAAACAACAAAAATGGATTTCTGTTTCCTCCAAGGAGCTACGCTGTTTTGGCGGAGAAATTGGTCCAACTCATCGAAGATGAAGCTTTGAGGAAAAGATTTGGTCGAAAATGTGTGCAGAACATTAAAGAGAAGGCGACATGGGAAGACTGTGTCTTAAGAATGGAAAGTATCTATAGGTCGTTGCTTTAGGGTATGTACTTACGGTCATATATGGGCGCGTTACACCTATTCTCTTGGCAATTCGAAGAAGTGTATCATATGATGCAGTGTCATGATGGTTCTGATGAGAAAAGCGGAACATGGCGAAAGGAATAAAACCTTCGGGAGCATCTGAGATGACAGATTCACACACGATGAATGGTATCTGTAATGGTTAACTCCTTCCGGAAAAGACTAGCGGAAATTGGCGCCAGCAATTTGGTAAATATGGTGCTTCTGTTTTGCTCATCAGTGTTCATACTGCTTAACTTGACAGTCACTAAATCGTGGGCGATCGGAATTCCAGCCTCTATTGTCTTGTTGTACGTTGGCTCTGTCACCACTGGCAAGATGTTTCACTCTGAAGAGCATGTGTCTTTTAGGGGAATTTTAGGATTTGCGAGTTTCATTTTGCTGTTGGCTTTATTAGGAACTGTCCCCATCCTGCTAGGAATGTTTGGCGAGGTGCTATCAGTAGTCCTCGTTATCAGCATGACTTGGATCTTGTTGTTCGGGTCCGTCCTAAGGAGAGGTTTAGAAAGTCAAGAAGTCTCCGAAACAAATTCGTCAAGTGATGAGCATGGAATTGCGCAAGGAGCGAAGCTCAAAACCTACTTGCTTATGGTTTGCTATGTACTTTCACTTGGAACGTCCTTCTATACTTTGATTCTGGGAAGGACCACTGAAGGCGGCAACTCAGTGTGGTCGACCATACCCAGCCTATTCTTGCCAGTCTTCTTCCTTTCGTCGCTCTTCCTGGTTCTAATTCTCTTCTTCACCCCCCTCCGTACTGATTTGAAACTGGTCTTGATTGCAGCTTATTCGTTCTCGGTTCACAGTCTTTTTCTCCTGGTTTGGTATCCTGGGAGATATGGTGATCCATGGATTCATCTTGGGGAGGCGAGGTATATAGACAGGACTGGGATGATGTATGCTTATGCTGGATTGGTTCAACGGCTTAGGCTTCTTGATCTTGTTGCGGCTAAGGCGCATTATGCGTTGATTGTGATTCTAAGGCGGCTATTTTTCATAGACATTTATTGGGTGCAGGTTAGTCTCATACCGCTGATTTGGTCAATCTTGGTACCTGTGTTTTCTTACAAGATTACCGACCTACTCGTGACCAAAGCAGAGACGAAAACTCTGCCTATTGTTGCTGCTGTAGTAACTGGATCATTTTCAAAGTTGGTCTATTGGGGAGCGATTACAGTGCCGAATTCATTAGGGTTCCTTTTCTTCTTCTTCTCTGTATTGCTTATTCTGAAATGGGTACATGTGGGTGGAAATCGGCTCTGGTTTCTGTCAGCACTGGCTTTCTTGGGGGCTTTTTTTGTTCATCCGCAGCCAGGAGTATTCGCACTGATGTTTCTTATTCTGGCTACGGCGATCCGGAAAAGCTCGCGTGTTTTTGTGAAGGTTGCTTCTTATCCGCTTGTCTTCGCTTTGTATCCCCTTGCTCTGTGGTTGAGGGAAGCGACCTTTTCTCTTGAAGGGTTGGTTAATATTGATAATTTCGGTTCCTTTCAGGCTAACTTCGCCAGCGTCTTAATTGGTTTCAGTCTTCTCGGCTTAATATGGGCATTATGGCATAAGAAGCTCTCAGGGAGAAGTGCTCTTCTGGTTGTCATCATGTACGTGACGGTGGTTTCAGAATTCTATCTAACGATGTATGGAATGGAAAATGTGCCTTTTGGACCGGGGAGAATAACCACGATGGCTGATTTTCTGTTGGTTCCGTTTGTGGCAATGGGGCTCCTTGGAATAGTGGGAACTTTGAGAGAGGTATCCTCGCGTCTGAAACCTAGCGTTTCACAGACGTTCAACATTGGTTTGGATGTTCGATCAGTTGGCCTACTCATGGTTTGCCTCTTCTTATCTTCACAAGCCGCAGTGGCTCTTCGCGCTGCATATCCAACAGATGAAATAGTTAAGATTCAG
>Ga0209636_10002436_pt1 | contig 18960 bp, 12 predicted proteins | sample DeeMarSWOR152_54_FD_187464 | JGI IMG/M metagenome (GOLD analysis project Ga0209636, IMG submission 187464) | Marine sediment microbial communities from White Oak River estuary, North Carolina - WOR-1-52-54 (SPAdes) (version 2) | ecosystem: Environmental > Aquatic > Marine > Intertidal zone >... | reverse complement strand
CGCCGCCGCCTATCACTGCCACGCTTCCGTGCACTTCATATGCTTCGGGCCTCTTGAGAAACGGAATCCCCTTGATCGCCTTGTCCTCATTTGAAATACCGAGGGGGATCGGCAACCACAATCCTACTGCAACGATCACCACATCAAACCCGACACCCAGAAGTTCCGCGGGTTCGGTGATCTCCTTGTTCAGCTCGATCCGAATATCGCCCAATGCGAGGCTCCATTCGATGTCGGTCTTTAAGACCTGTCTGTCGAGGCGGAAATCAGGAATGAGATTGCACATGCCGCCTGGGGCGGAATCCCTCTCGAAGATGGTCACAACATAGCCCTTGCGCCCCAGCACCCCCGCGGCAGCCAGACCTGCCGGACCTGCGCCAATCACGGCAGCCCTCTTGCCGTTGGGTCTCACTGCCTCCATCACCGGCATGACCCCCAACCGTTTAGCCTTTTCGATGATTGTGGCCTGCACCATCGGGATATTTACCGCGCCGTCCAACTTCCTGTGCACGCAAGCCGCCATGCAGTGCTTGTCCGGGCACACCTGACCGCAAACGCCGCCGAGCGGGTTCTTCCCCATGATCAATGCAGCCGCACGCCCGATGTCCGACGGTGAGCCCACCTTAGCAGCAAGTATGAAGTCCGCAGGCGAGCAGTCGCACGGGCAGGCCTCGGTGCATGGCTTATCCTCACAATACTCGCATTTCTCCAGCTCCGCCCGCAACTGAGCCTCTGTCATGAATAAACTGACGTCGTACACGGAATCCCCGCGATCGCTAGGCAATCCCGTACGCTTCAGAATGACATCGCTCGCCATGATATGCTCTCTCCTTTACCCCCGCGCCGGGCGAAACCTGCCAAGCCGGATTCTCCTCGCCTCGCATCCCGTGTCGGTACAGATCGTGATGATGACATCGTTCTTGCGCCCGCGAGCGATCACTTCCATCTTCTCCGCAACGTCAAACACGTGAAAGAACTAATTGCGTTCAAACTCCTTGAGCGACAGAACGTCTCGACCCGGAAAGCTACGTATGGCAAATCCTCCTTGTTCGATTTGTCCTTCCCAGAAGCTTAGTCAGTTCTTACCAGAAAATGCAGATCTGAGCCATAAACTTAGGTTGGGACGCCGACAGTACAAGAGGTTGTTGTCAAACAACCCTTATCCCCCGCAGTTACTGATGATTATAGACCGTTACGCTCGTCCTGCCAACCTTTCTGAACCCATTTTGAGCGATCCGGCTCTGCAAGAACTGAACTGGATTCTCGATGATCCTTGTCTGTTCGCCCTAGTCCGGCCTACACCCCTCCGAGCCATATCAAGTCCCTCCCTGCCAAGAAGCCACCTCCGGAACCGGACTAAAATCCAGGGAAAGGCCAATGGATAAGCCTCTTAGGGCAGTAGTTCCACACGGCTGAGAGCTCAAGCCTCGACAAGGGGATTCACTCCCTCGCTGATTCTCGTTTTGAATTCGAGAAATGAGATTTTGGATTGCTGGTCTAAATGTATCCCAATCTCCGCTTCGGTTGCCAATCAGATTCTACAATGCATTCAGAAGCTACGTGGGCGTGACTCCCAGCAGGTTCAGAAAAGGCTACAGAAGAAGAAAAGACAGAAAGCGATAGAGCAATGTTCGACCCCTAAAGGAACCCGAATAATGAAGGCCCGGGCAGATTACAGAAATGTGTTGTCAGTCAGGACCAAATTCTCTCGGCAGAGCTGGAACGGACGCGTTGCATCCAGGGGGCGAAGCTATGAGAGGGACGAGGCTATTGGCCAACGCCTAACAACGTCAATAGGTTGGCCACCTGCTGCCGCGCGTTGGCAAAGCCGTTACACCTTCGTACGGGGAATGTAACGCATATCAAACTGGAGCTTCCTCCACGCACAAGCGTCCCCATATAGTAGTCCTGAGTTTGCCCCGACATAGTGCCCGGCGGCAGGTAGTGCACATACTCTGCCTGGGACGAGGGGTACACAACCTCGCATCCAGAGAGAATCGAGGTCGTCCTCAGTGAATCCAGACCCAGCGAGCTGTTGCCCCGTATCACCCAGCCATTGAGAAGGTCGAAGTTTGTTGAACGAGGGTTGTCCGGCGAGATGTACCTTGTGCGCAGACTGTCTATTCCGAGATACTGCGCGGCGAAACCGGCAGTGAGGCTGCCTCCGTCCCCGACAAGAGCGATACCCTCAAGGAACATCTTCCCGCCGGCATTCAGGAAATCCGCGATGCCCCCACCTTGCTCGCCCATTCTCAACGCACCAGAAGCGCTGCTACGCGTGTCGCCGTACCACACGACCTGGTCGAAAAGTGGAAGTATGAGACCCACCTCCCGCGGTGACTTGACTCTGCTTGTATTTCCCATGTCAAAAACAGTGTACTGCCCGCTGCCTTCCAGGGAGTCCAGCAGACTGCGGTAGAATGCGTCAGTGGTCGGTGCCCCGGCGACGCTAGTAGGAACATCGTCAATGAGCAGAACGTCCCCCACAGGTGCAATCACATTCCACGTGTAGGAAACAGGCGCACTTGCACCTTGCGCCTCGTCAACTGCCCTCACGTACACGGTCATGTTCCCGTAGCTGTCAATGTAGTCCGGCCCCAGAGTCGTGTCGGTACCTACAAGAATAAGGGGCTCGTCTTCTTTTCCGTTCAGCCATACCACGTAGTAGGCGATGGTATTGTTCCCATCAAGATCGGTTCCCGTCCACGAAAATGTCGCGGCGGGCAGAGTTGTATCGGGTTGCGAGCCTGAATTAAACGCAACCGATGGCATCGCATTCCGCAAGGGGAAATCCTGCCGTGCGGGCGTTGGATCCTCTTGACTATCATTGTCAACAGCTTTTACCCAGAAGGTTTGTACAGCGTAGCCGTTCGGAACAGGAAGGATGAAATCTCGGCTTTTCGCGGTGGTGAATACCCAGTTGGTGTCGGGTAAGGATGCAGAGTCAGCACACGTCCACCGATAATAGAATCCTATGACTTCCCCGTCGATGTCCTGACCCCACCAGAAAAGCTTCACCGCATATCTAAGAGTGTCCAGCGGGCCTTCAAGAAAGATGCCTGTTTCCGGTGGCAGATTCGAAACCATTTCACCCAGATCCTTTTTCTCACAGCCGCACACAAAAGCTAGGCCCAAGATGCTCACCGCCACCAGGATCAGCAGCACTCTTTTCTGTCTCATTCCTTCTTGCCTGAAATTAGCCAACATAATCTCATTCCTGCTCTCACTTTATGACAAGAAACTTCCCTGTTTGCCTCCTGCCGCGCGTTTCCCCGGAAGTTCTGTCTTCGACAACAAAGATATAGAGCCCTGTGGCAACGGCTTGGTCTCTCTTCGAGACAAGATCCCAAGCGTACATGGACCCTGACAGAAGTGGTGCACCCCTTTTCTCCGGGTCGGCGCTGGGGTTGTAAAGGCCTCTGGCGTCCTGGGCTCTGTATGTTTCACCGTCGAAATCGATCTCGTCAACTAGATCGCCTGCGAGCGAGTAGATTCGTATGAGAGCTTTTCTCGGAAGGTTAGTGAACCAGAGGTATCTGTCTCTCAAGAACTCACCGTCCCACAGTGCGCGCACCCTATAAGGATTGGGGAAGACCGTCACTTTGCTTGCGGCAGCCTCCGCTTGGTCCGGACCCGTTATTGCAAACACCTTGTTCTGCGGTTTCCCGCTTTCGAGGCTGGGCACTTCAGGTGTGCCAGTATCATATGAAGTGACGGCAACCCAGTACTTGAACCCGTCCTTCAGATTCTGAAGCACCAGCTTATACTTGTAGGTCTGACCGTCAATCTCAATCGGATCTACCAGTCGGTCAAGTCCTGTATTGGGACCCGCGGTATCAACTATATCCACTTGCCTTATCAAGTCAAAATTCACGTTGTCCGCACTCAAGTAGACTCTAGTTCCCTCAAAGTCCTGGTCCTTTGTCACTGGGTCACGGGCAGTCTCAGGGGAATCATCCCAGCGAAGCGTTAGTTTTCCCCTACCAGGGATCACCTTGAGAACTGGTGAAGGAGGCGGGGTGGGCAAGACATAGTTAAAATCGTAAGCTTTTTGTGCCCACCCTGCATTCTTGATTAAGATGTTTTCATCTTCCCCTCCGATGAAGGCGAAAGAAACCCTCATTGAATCCCCGGGGTCGAGGAAGTCAAACGGACCCACTGAGATTAGCTCGACGGCGTCAAACTGAGGCGCTTCTGAACCTGAGGTCGAAAGGATTAGGCCGTTACTCATGATTAGATAGCGCTCGACATCCTCATCTCTCTCTGTTGCACCCGGGTCCCAACTCCACCAGTTGAACGACATCGTTTTTGTAGACAGATCCACCGGCAGAAGTGTATCGATCCCGCCCTCCGGCGGCATAACTCTCACGCCAAGTAGTTTTGCGGCTACCCAGGAAGGAGCGTTCCCATTGTCAAACGTGTAGTGATGTTCAGAGACCATTCTCAGACTGTCGTAGTAGGTTATGTCCTTCTTGTAGAACCATCCAGAAGGTGGCCAATCCGGGTACGAACCCTTTCTTCCGGTGGCGAATTCGGAGTGCATCCCTAGGTGTACGGCACCGAGTGTGGCTGTGCCTATGTTTTTGATCGTGAAGTCTATGAGCACAAAAGCATCGGCAAGCTCATAACTCCACACCATGCTCCGTTGCTTGACGAGAAGACCTTGCGTAACGTGTTTCAGCGGTTTGGCAGCAGGTGGAAAGGAATCGCTATAGAAAGCTATGAAATCCTGCTCTGAATAGGCACCCGGGTGATAGTACTTGTTGTTAGGCAGAGCTGAGATTTCTTCCATTCCCAGAGTCGCGGGGGCAAACTCGACGCCGCCTGTGCTGGGCGAGTTCCATTGGCCATCAATAGTACCAGTCGTGACCAACGTATCTCCATAAGTGTTTATGGCACCGATATGAATGCCCGCTCTGATGAGATGGTCAATCGTCGAACCAAGAGGAAACTCAAGTGAAGGGCTCCTGTTAACGAAGTTATTTCCCAGAAAGCCATAGTTGGTGATAGTCATTCCTATCCTACTCACGTCGTGGATACGTACGTCGTATCTCACAGAATCAGAAAGACCCGTAGTGGGGTACGTGGCCTGCTCAAACCAATAAGGGGCATCGTGCGGGGAAGCCGCGACCGCCGAACCCGTCAAACCCGCAATACTCAAAGCAAGGGCGGCAAAGCTCAACGCCAATACGGATTTCCTGCAACCAGCGGCCAGATTCGTCGCCGGCATAAACTCGGACTTCCAGCTATTCATATTCCCTACTTCCTCAATTCGTAGATGAGTATCCTGCTGTGCTCCGGGTCTGCAACGTAGACCCACTTGTCCCTGGCAGCCACTGCCGTGGGCGGGCCGATTACCACAGCCGGGTCCCATGTAACAGTTGTCAGTAGAGTTCCCGAACTGTCATATTTGAGCACCCTGTTATTGTCGGTATCAGCAACGTAGATGTTTCCATCAGCGTCCGTGCCAGAGTCAAGAGGTGACTTGAATGGGTCTGTGGGTGATGGTCCGATAACGTTGAGCACCCCCAGAGCGAATTCATCCCCGACAAGTTTCTGAACCCTATTCTTACCGGTGTCGGTTACCTGGAGATAGACTCCGTCAAAGCACATGCCTCCAGGTCGACGCACGTAGCCGGCCCCCTCACCCCCCTCGGTGAGGAGTCCAGGGATCTCTAGGATAGGATGTCGCAAAGAGGAGTCTCTTTCTCCCGAAGGTCTGTATTTCCAGATGAGCTCTCTTTGCTTATCTGCAACGTAAAGGAAACCTCCGTTGTCCACGGCAATCCCGCCGAACTGTGTCCAGGCGGCGTCTCTGACCACTTGAACGGGGGCACCGCCTGTGCGCGCAAATCTCTTGACGGTCGTGTCCGCAGCATCTGCAACGTATATTTCCTGATTCACACCCTCGGCGATGTAGACAGGCCCCGAAAGGCCCGCGAGATCAGCAATAAGAGGGTGCCTCTGGGGCGAGAACGTCTTGTACGCTGCTACCTTCACGCTTTCCTGCACGACGTAAACGAATCCTCCTGTAGTCACGACGATGTCCGTTGTTCCAGGAAAATCCTTCCACTCATACGTCAGAACGTACGTGTTGGGGGGAGGAGCAATCCCGCCGGGTGTCTCCTGGGGTTTACTGATTTTCTGACCGCATCCCCAAAATAAGAAAGAGGGGAAAAGTGTGAGGAAAATTAGAAAAGGGCACATTCTATATCTGGCCATAGCTCTTCTGGTTTGCCCCATTCCCGCTTGACTCCTCTTAGAAAGAAAAATCCATGCTGAAGACGTTCACGTCTCCCAAGTATTCGGTTTTCGACTAAGAGTAATCAACCGTGCCACCCACGCCTGCAAACTTGACTCTTAGCCCGGCTCCGAGAGAAACCCCCATTTCTTGCGAATTGAAGTCGTACCCCTCCTCAAAGCAGCCACGTCAGCCAGCGCGTACTCGAGGCCTGCCTTGATGGTTTCTTCGTTGTCAGCGTAGTGATTCATCTCGAGTGTTGCCTTAACTTGTGAGGATCCTCTTCCACGGGGTCGCAGGCGATGCCAAATTTGAAAGTCGTGGGAGGCGCGAAACCCTCGTAGTCCTGCGTAATCACACTACCATTCAATGTCCGGACAAAAGTACCGCAAGGTCTGAGCTCTGGGCCGAAGTCGCGAAGCAACATGGCCATTCGCACGGTGCTCAAGCCCACGTAGTACTTGGTTCCCACGTCGAGCAACCATGAGCTGGTGACCGCACCGCCAACGTCTGTGCCCAATTCCTCTCTGACGTACTTGGCGTTTGCCCCTACGAGGAGCTTGTCAGTTAGCCTTCTTGCGATGGAAACACCGGCCACCCAGTCATTGAAAGCGAATTTCCTTCCCGTGCCGTAGGGTATGTACTCGGAGGTCTCCTTCATCATGGCACTGAGAGAACCAAAGAAAACGCCTACCAAGCCGCTGAACCGGGGCCACGGTTGAGGACATATAGCAAAAATGTAGCTAATATCAGCAAACCACTGTGTGTGTGAAATGAAGAAGCCTTTCTGAGACAGTGCACCCAACCGTGCGGGGTTCCACCCAACAGAAGAGGCGTCGTCCATCAGAGCCGCGTAAGCTCCTCCGAGCGCCATTCCACGTGCAGAGGTGGGCAGCTTGAGGAAAGTTCCGGAAGCGGTCGCCACTCTCTGCCTTCCGAGACTCACGTGTGCGAAAGCAACATTCGGAAACATGAGAGCAATCGTCGTTGAAAAGACAGCTACGGGGAAAGTGGCGATGTTGATCGCGCTACGAATACGAGTTTTCACGGGAGGCTCCGTCGTTTGCAGAAATTTGTTGCTACAAGGCTAAACGAACCGGGGAGAATATGTGATCTGGACAGTAAAGAGGCGAGCCTCTGAAGCGAGGAACGCTCTCCGGTCCCACATCTGCAAACTTGAGCTCAATAGCCAAGCATATTAGAGATCTCAAGTCTGGTCAACAGGATTTGGCGTGTGACTGTGCTCATCGATTTCACTAGACGTGAAGTTGGTGCGGGCATGGTTCCTGGGCCGTCTCCAACGGGATAATGGCTCTGATGTGGGGGATTTTGGAGCAGAAGCGGGTAGCGAGAAAGCAGGGTTGACTCTGGCTGCGTTTTGTGATATATTGTTTCCGGTGGATTCTGTGGGTTTTAGGTGCCCGAAATCACCCAAACCTTGAACGGAGTGCACTTATCCCACCTTTAGTTGGCGTGCTGTTCAAGATACAACGACAGAAGACTTGTGCTTTTGGGTGATCGTAGTTGTTGCCGAACGGGGTAGTTTCCCCCGGCCTTTGGCCTAAGGCTTATAGCTACCACTATTTTGTGATTGGCTGGAGGTGATGCCTGGCTCGAATTTGATCTTGCCCGTGTTTTTGGATTGGCATGTGTGTTGGAAGGGAGGAAATAATGAAGAGAATTGTTATCATTGCCATGCTTTCCAGCCTAGCCGCGTGGTGTCTGGCTGAGGCCGCCGACCCGCCCATAGATTGCACGGTCTACCAGATTCAGCGCGCGGCAGACTACGGGATAGCAGTCGGTGACTCCGTCAGAATCACAGACGTGGTAGTCACTGCCCTTGACATAAGGCCGAATACTCACGGATTCTGGGTTCAGGAACAGCCCGGAAGCGATCCCCTCTATCCCTACTATTCCGGTATTGCAATCTATACCCAATCCACATTTCCAACTGGCGTGCAGCTTGGCGACATAATGACGGTGAAGGGTGTATATGCTGAGTACGGACCTGGTTCCCCTGACACCTGCCGTGCCCTTTCGGAAATCGACACTGTCAACCCTTTGACCTGGGAAAAAACAGGTAGCACCACAGTCCCCGAGCCGATTTTGCTTTCGGCCTACGACGTTGGTGACACTTGTACAACCTGTTGGAAAGCCGAAAAGTGGGAGGGCGTTCTGGTTACACTCGACACTCTAGTCTGTACATCGTACGATGCTGCTTATCCCCTGACGAGTTGGTGGTGCAAAGAAGCCCACAATCATCCACCTTCAACCAGCGCTGATTCGTTTTCTGTCCAAACCAACAAGCTAATCGATCCCTATCCTGGAAGACCCAATATCGGGGACACTCTGGTTTCAGTAACTGGGATTCACCAGTATGCGGGTCCCGCGCTGACCTCGCCTGCTGCATATCGGATAATCACGAGGAACGCAGCCGATATCGTCTATAAGGGCTCGGGTCCTGCACCAAACTTGATACTGGCTTATTCCACGTCGAACACTGAAATAGTTGCTGCGTTCGATTCGAAGCTTGATCAGACCACTGCCGAGAACACGCTTAACTACTCGCTCGGTACTGGTACGCTGATATTGGGGGCGGTTCTCGATCCTGTCGAGCGCATGTCTGTAACTCTTACGACTGGCACTCAGGTACCCGGGACTTGGGAAACGCTGACTGTTTGCTGCATAAAAAGCGAGGGTGGTGCTTCTATGATTGCGGCTCAGGACCAGTCTTTCAGGGCAGGCCTGACTCCTATTTCGCTGGTGCAGACTCCAAAATCGGCTGAGAACGACAGCTCCCAGTTCGCAAATGAGCAAGTCACAATTGCGGGTATAGTGACTGGCGACAAGAATGCCTACGTCGAGCATTTCTTCATGGAGCAGACTCCGGGCGGACCCTGGAGCGGCATCATGATTTATGGTGGTATTCCGATAATCCCGGCCGAGGGCGACAGTGTCATAGTGGCCGGTCTCGTCAGCGAGTATTACAACAGGACTGAACTGTTGTCTGTGGATTACATAGAGGTTGTGAGCAGCGGTAATCCGATTCCGGGACCTGATCTTGTTGATCCTGACCAGATCAACACGGGCTCGCCGACCGGGGAAAGCTACGAAGGTGTGTTTGTTCGTTGCGACCCGGTGTTCGTATCCGACACAACTGGCTATGAGGCATTCGGCCAGTGGACGGTTAGCAACATTGCGGCTCACACCGCGACGGTCGGCCATAGCGCTAGTTACACTTACGATCCGACGATCGGTGAGTGGATGAATATCCGCGGCCCAATGGACTACTACTTTGGGATCCGCAGGATCGAGCCCAGAAGAGACGCCGACATTGATCTCGTCAACGTGACCGGCGTGGACCCTGGGACTCAGCCAAAGCCACAGGTGTTTGCCCTTGAGCAGAATTCCCCGAACCCATTTAACCCTGTGACCAACATCTTCTTCAGCATTCCCGCCAAGGCAAAGGTAGAGCTTTACGTCTACGATGTCTCCGGCAGGGTGGTAAAGAAGCTGGTTGACGGAGTGCCTATGGAGCCTGGTAGGCACAAGGCCACGTGGGACGGTAGGAACGATGCCGGTCGTGCAGTTTCGTCAGGAGTTTACTTCTGCAAGCTCTCGGCGGCCGACAAGGTTGCCCAGATGAAGATGGTGGTTTTGAAATAGTCGATACAAGTAATGCTGGAGCCGACCTCGAGTCGGGTCGGCCGGCTCCGGCATCTACCCCGTATGAAGGAGGTGACGTGTTGGCGAAAGAGGTGAAATACACTAGAAAGGAGGTGGATGCCTGGAATTAGGTCTAGCTAAAAGCTCTCTGTCTGATCTCATAGGTCTTTGCATCCTCTTGGTTTTTACTCCTTTGAGCTACGGAGGATTTCAAAATGAGTAAGTTTGTCAAATTCCTGATGTTTGCGCTGGTGCTTGGTTTTGCCGTGACGGTGCCGGCTCAAGCCTTGAACTTCGGGGGGCACGACGAGACCAGCGAGGTGAACTTCCCGCTCTGGGCCCAAGGTGTACCCAGTCCCGGCGTCACACCGGCTATAACTGCGATTCACGTGCTCATAACCGAGTTTGCCGTCACTCCCACTGGACAGGAGTTCATAGAGATCTACAACCCGACCGCAGAGCCAGTTGACTTGTCCGAGTATTACCTTTCGGACAATTGGTACGAGCCTTCTGGTCTACCGGTCCAGGGTTATTTCCGCTTCCCCGAGGCTGGGTACCAAATCACGACCAGCAGCGACTACACCGTGCAGTTTCCCCAGGGCACGACCATCATGCCGGGTGCCGCTATGGTGATTGCCCCGGACGGGGCGGTATTAGACGCGACGTACGGCGCGGGAACAACTGACTTCGAGATCACTGGGACGGACCCGACGATTCCGGACATGATCAATGTTGGCAACAACAATCCGCCGATCCCTCCTGGCGGGGCGTTGCTCTCGAACTCGGCCGAGTTCATCATGATATTCTCTTGGGATGGTATGTCGGACAACGTCTGTGACGTAGATTATGTCACGTGGGGCGCTGCAGCTACTACCTCGCGGGTCGACAAGACGCCGTTCGCGATCGATGGCCCGGATGCTGATGCCATCGCCACGCCTTACAAGAGCGACACTCCGGACGCCATGCAGAGCGCTGTCCCGGCACCGATAGCTGCCGCGAGCACGGCCAGGCTCGCCGGGTCCGAGGGCTTTGAGAGCCCGGGCGGCAACGGCTGCTGTTTCGAGCCTCCCACTACCGTCGAATACGGTACCTGGGGCAGGATCAAGGCACTTTATCGCTAGTGATTGCTGGCTCATGTAGAGCGACTGATCGACAAAAGCGACCACTCCGGTTCACGGGGTGGTCGCTTTTTTATGATGTAATCCAGTTTCGTTCACGCGCCGAGGCGGACGGTTTCCTGGAGTCACTCGGAGCGAACCACCTACCGAAGAGTGTCGACCACGATACGTCGGCCATCATAGACAGGAGTGATCGTCCGTGCCTTGCGCATCGCGTCCATCACCACGTCGGACCAGAGTCTTTTCGTGTCCTTTTTCTCGAGTATCTCGAAGCGGTCCAGCCTGTCGGCCAGGAAAGAATTTGCCGCGCACGAGTACACGCGCGCATCGTCCAGAGGCGCACCGCCGACCGTGATATCCTCTAGCTTGTCGCAGAACATCCGGTAGCGGAGGCCTGAGCCGACTGGCCTAGACTGCTCGACGAATCGACGAATCTCGCTCCCTCTCATGCGAAAGGTCACGACCGTGTACTGGTGCCGATCGAGATCGACAAGCATCGCCCGCGTGACCGGCCCTGCGACGATCGGCCAGTGCACGCCTCCCGTACCTTCGAATCCCACCTCGACACCGAATTCGGCCCGCACCGCGTCCACAAAGTAACTGTTCTGAGAGATATCGTCTCCTCGACTCGCGAAGTCGGCGGTTGCAGTTGCGAGCACCTCGTCGTACTTCTGAGCGTACGGCGCCCAGAGGCTGTCGAGCACAGCAGCCACGGCCGGATCATCTGGCGTCTCGCTCGTGACCGGGATCAAGTGCGCTTGATAGCGGTTGACCCGCCACTTCCCCGCCGTGTTCTTCTCCAGCAGGAGGTCCAACCGGCCCAGCTCCACGCCCCACTCGCCCGTTTGCACGATGACCGTTCCGTTGACCTCGTCCGGCTTCAGTTCGTCGGACCACCAGACCATCTCGCCTTGCGGTAGGCGCGTGTGCGAATGGGCGCCGACAATCACGTCGATTCCCGGCACCTTGCCGGCGAGCTCCTTGTCCACAGAGTGACCGCAGTGCGAGATCAGGATGACAACCTCCGCCTTCTCGGGACCGCGAAGCTGCGCGACCACGTCTGGCGCGACGGTGAAGACATCTTCAACCGCGACACCTTCCTCCGCCGCGGGATAATTGGCGGCCGAATTCGTGACGAGCCCGAAAATCCCGATGCGCGTATCTCCAATCTGCCTCACGACATAGCGCTTCGTGAGCGGTCGGCCGGTTGCGCTGTCCGCGACGTTCGCGCAAAGGAAATCGAAACGTGCCTCCGCAATCAGTTTCTTGAGCTGTGCCAACGTATTGTTGAACTCGTGATTGCCTAACGTTGCGAAGTCGTAGCCGGCGCGGTTCATCGCGATCACGTCCGCAACTCCGTGGTACTCGTTCGAGAAGGCGCTGTAGTAGTAGATGTCCCCCGCATCGATCAGCCACACGGGCGTCCCCTGCTTCGCCAGATCCGCGCGGATGCGGGCGGCGAGTGTGGCGCGCCGCGCGATCCCGCCGATGTCGCGTCGTGCGGGCAGATCAGCGAACATACTCCCCCCCATCATGCTCCCGGCGATCATGCTCCCGCTCCCCAGCGATGAGATCGCGGGATAACTGCAAGGCCGCAGATGACCGTGTACGTCGTTCGTGTGAAGGATCGTGAGCCGTTGCGCCGCATCGCTGGATAGGAATGCGAGGCATAAGAGGATGATCGTCAGAAAGATGGACTTGGCCTTCATGCGCAACCTCCTTCGGTTTGCTCGGAGACCCGAGCAGTTACTCAGCAAGATAGGGACATACGCGTCCCTCCCGCCCTAGAACTCAAACTCGATCGTCAGGCCAGCAATATCCCCGGACGTACGCTTCTGCGTGAGACCGAGGGGCACCGCGATTCCGTATTCCATCTCAAGCCTCGAGCGGCGGAACAGAGCCGACCCGGGTCAGGCCCGAGGCGCATCACTTCCCGGGGGGCGATGCCAGCTGTCGCTCGAGGAAGTCCTCGACGGTGACGTAGTCCGGGGCGCCGTCTGGACGCGTGGTGCCGGCTAGCCAGAGGCGCACGCGGGTCGTGGGACCAACCGTGACCGTGAACTTCTGCGGGTTCTCAGCGACCCTCGAGCCGATCCAAGCTAGGAATCCCGCCAGCTGGGTCGAGTCGGCTACCGTCGGCGGGGCGCGTCTCGCCTCCGCGAGCGTGATGTGCGGGCGGAAGTTCGCATCGTAGGACCCCGGCTTCTTGAGCCCTAGCCGGTTGAGCGCCTTCTTGGCGGCAATCACCGAATCGGCCCAGGCCGTGGACTTGCCGTGCAGCTCCACGGCCACGACCTGGCTGCTGCGGCCCATCCGGACAACTTCGGGGGTGAGCTGCACTGGGGCCGCGGGTACGACCAGCGCGTGCGCGCGGATCCCGTCCAGGTCCTCCGGCTTCCAGTCACCGCCGATGTAAGCGACCGTGATGTGCAGGTCTTCCACCTTCGTCATCTTGAGATCCGGGTATCGTGCCTGCGCCCTGGCACGGAGCCCCGACCACTCCAACCCTAAGGCGGAGTCCGCCAATGAGACCGCCGAGAACAGATAGCCCTTCTCCACGCTCTTCTCCGCGAGGACGCTCTCGCCGGAACGGACCGCGGCCTTCGTCGAGTCCGGTTGAGCATGCACGGTGCCTGCAACGAGTGCCGCCGCGATCGCCGCTGTCGGGAGCGTGGATATGAAGATTTTGCAGAATTGGCTTGCTCTTCTTTCAACAAGTGTTTTTATTAGCACTGGTGACGGCATTTCAAACCTCCCGATTTCTACTTAACTCCATAATAAGTTTCATAATCTTAGGATTCTTCCCCACACCGCTGCAATAGTCTATCTCTGCAGAGTCTTTTTTCATATTATTACCTTCTTTATGAGGATAGAACGAGGAATCCCTACGATCTTCTCCAGCGAAACCATCTCCGAGCCATACCAAGTCCTTCCCTGGCCCAGAAACTACCCCCAGGACCAGACTGAAATCGACGAGAAAGGCCATAGCATTGGGCCATCAATATTTTAATCAAGATTGACATAAATAGAAAACTTCGCTGCTTGAAATTTGACAAAGGGGTTGAGCGCAGATATAATATCAAAAATTAGGTCACAAAACTAAACTATACTGAGGGAGACATGGAATATTTTGCACCCCTTACGCTTAGAGAGGCGGAAAATTTAAAAAACAAGGCAGGAGGGAGCAATGTTTACCTTGCCGGAGGGACAATACTGAACTGGAAGAAAAGCCCGAAGGCAGACTGCGTTATAGATTTGAAAAATCTCAAGCTGGATTACATGAAAATATCAGATTCCAGAATAACCTTGGGGGCCATGACTGCAATTCAGGATATTGCGGAAAGCAAAAAACTCCCCGGAGCTCTCGTTACGGCAGCCCGGAATTTTTCCAGCAAGAACATAAGAAATATGGCTACTATCGGCGGCTCGGCGGCCGGGAAATTCTTCGTCTCGGATATGTTACCCGTCCTTCTCTCATTTAAGGCAAGAACCGAGTTCTTCATAAACGGGAGGAAGAGAAGACTGCTTCTGGAGGAATGGCTTAAGTCCGGCCAAGGCCTCATATGTTCACTAATAATCGACCGGCCCGGAAGGCTGGTGAAAGTGCGGCAGGAAAGAATATCCGCAATTGATTTTCCGATGATAGTCACGGCCATAGGTTTCGAAATAATAAACGCACGGATAAAAGATCCGGTGATCGCGGTAAGCGGCGCGTCGGCAAAGACGGAAATCCTTCGTTCTGCCGCCAAATATCTGGAAAATAGCAGCATAGAAAATGTGAGTCATGGGAAACTCAACAGACTGGTTCAAAAAGAGATCGAGCCGGTGGACAACATAAAGGCGCCCGCTGGAGTGAAAAGGAGATTCATTGAAAGCCACATAAAGGCCATGATAGACGAATACAAGGAAGTCGAAAAATGAATATAAAATTCAAACTCAACGGAAAACAGACTTCAGTAGATGCTCCACCTCAAAAAAAGGCGCTTGAGATTCTGAAAGAGCTCAACATCAATTCTGTAAGAAAAGGCTGCGATGAAGAGGGCAAGTGCGGCAACTGTACCATACTCCTTGACGGCAGAACCGTGAACTCATGCATGCTGACGGCGCCCCAGATGGACGGCAGGGAAATCCTGACCGTGGAAGGCCTCTCGAAGGGCAGACAGCTGCATCCCATACAAAAAGCGTTCATAGATGTCGGAGTGGTGCAGTGCGGCTACTGCACTCCCGCACAGATCCTTGCAGTCAAATCGCTGCTGGATAAAACAAAATCTCCTACAACAGAGGAGATAACAGACGCTTTGAGCGGCATATTATGCAGATGCACGGGCTACAAACAGTTGTTCAATGTATTCGACATCCTGAACAAAGGAAAACGCCCGAAGGACTTTACGCCCGAGTACAAAAAATCATACCGGGTAGTAGGGAAAATAACCCCTAAAATAGACGCGGAGCAGCTGGTCCGCGCGGAAGACTCATTTGTGGAGGACCTGATAACAGAGGACACTCTTTATGTATATGTTCTGACCAGCCCGCACCCGCACGCTGAGATAATCTCAATAGATGCCGCTGAAGCGGAAAAGATCCCGGGTGTAGAATACATTCTGACCCATAAAAATTCGCCGAAGACCTTTTACACGGCGGCCGGTCAGAGCTATCCAGAACCATCTCCCTATGACAGGCAGGTCATCTGCAAGAAAATGAGGTTCATCGGCGACCGTGTTGCGGCAGTTGCGGCGACATCGATGGAAACCGCAAGAAAAGCCGCGGAAAAGATTGAAGTCAGATACAAAATACTGAAACCTGTTCTTACGATTGAAGAGGCCAAAAGAAAAGGCGCTCCTATCATCCATGACCGCGAAACATCGCTGGACCCTCTCAATATCGGCGGCGACCCGAGAAGGAACCTGGCCTGTTCAACCAGGGGCGGCATAGGCGATGTGAAAAAAGGATTCAAAGAGGCCCATATAGTCCTTGAAAGAACATACAAGACTCCGCATGTCCAGCATACTCCGCTGGAACCGCACACGTGCCTCTCCCACATGAAAAACGGCAGGCTCATCATACATACATCCATACAGACCCCCTTCCACGCGCAGAGGATCATCGCAAACATACTAGATATACCGGAAAACAAAGTAAGGGTGATAAAAGAAAAAGTGGGCGGCGGATTCGGCGCCAAACAGGATGTTGGCGTTGAAGATATAGCTGCGGCTATCACATACCAGACGGGAAAACCTGTATACATAAGACTTACTAGGCGCGAGGAATTTGTTCTCACCAGGACCCGGCGGCCTATGACTATAAAGATCAAAGCCGGCGCCGATAAAAAAGGGGGGCTGACAGCGCTTTCAATAAATATTGTGGCTGACGCGGGAGCCTACGGGCCCCATTGCCTTACAGTGCCTATGAACGGGTGTTCAAAAACACTGCCGCTGTTCACCTGCGACAATATGTCATATGAGGTGAGTTCGTATTACACGAATAATATAATACCCGGCGCATATCAGGGCTACGGCGTGCCTCAGGCAAATTACGCAATCCATATGACGCTGGCGGAAATAGCGGAGAAACTGAATATGGATTTCAGTGAACTGATTACAAGAAACATAGTTGAGAAAGATTACCGGCTGGAAATACTCAAACAGCTCGGCGAAGGGAAGGAAGGGCTCGCGCAGAAAATATCCAGCTGCGGGCTAATGGAATGCATCAAAAAGGGCAAAGCAAGATTGAAACAGTGGGAAAAAACAAAACCTTCAGCCGGTGAAGATATCGCAACAGGCACAGGGATGGCCATTATGATGCAGGGCTCAGGGCTCCCGGGAATAGACGGGGCCAACGCGGAAATTAGAATGCTGGGCGACGGCACCTTCATGCTTTCTATAGGCGGAGCGGACCTTGGCACGGGCGAGGATACGGTAGCGGCGAAAATCGCCGCTGAGGAACTTTGCGTGGATGCGGACAGGATAGCAGTAACTTCTGCTGATACAGACACTACTCCTTTTGACAAAGGCTCCTACGCGTCAAGCGGCACATTTTTCACGGGGAGCGCCGCTTACAAAGCGGCCCTGAAGATGAAACAGCTGATAATGCAGGCTGCGGCCGGAATCCTAGGCGAAAAACCTTCGAGCCTGAAAATTAGATATCCTGGAATGGTCTCGGGAAAATCCAGGGCGCTCACATATAAGGAAATAGCAGTAATAACCCAGTCCGGCACAGGGGTAGGGCAGCTGATAAGCCCCGGCGCTTTCACGACAGACAAATCCCCTATCCCCTACGCAGCTCATTTTGCGCAGGTTTCGCTGAACAAACTCACAGGAATCGTCAAAGTTGACAAATATTACGCAGTCCACGACTGCGGAATACCGATAAACCCGGACCTGGCCCAGGGACAGGTTTACGGCGCGGTCCTGAAGACCATAGGGCACACTTTCTACGAAGCACTGATATTTGATAATAAAGCGCATTGTCTCAATCCTAACTTTACAGGTTATCCTATCCCAGGCATAGCGGATCTGCCCGAAGAATTCGACGTAGATTTAATAGAAGTGGCGGACCCTATCACCCCTTATGTCGGCAAATCAATATCCGAGATAGCGTGCAACGGTGCTTCGGCGGCAATCGGGATCGCGCTCCACAACGCCGCGGGAATCTGGATGAGGGCCTGGCCGTTCACTCCCGAAAAAATACTCAAAGAGCTGAAAAGAATTGGGTGAGAAAACATATTTCGACCATCTGACAAACGCCCTCAAACTGCACCCGAACAGGGGGGTCGTCTTCATTGTCGGCGCGGGAGGCAGGCCTCCACGCTGCCGCGCCTGACGCAGGAACTGTGGGGGGTAATTATGAGAGAGTCATCGTCTCAACGACAACACACATGGAAAATCTCCCCTTCAATCTGATCAGGCTTTCGGGCGATTCAACCCACAAACTCATAGAAGAATAGAGACCGAAACCCTGGAAGCTCACCTACGAGCTACCCAACCTGCTTTCCCTTCCGGAAACAGCTGTCAAAGGACATACACCGTGGCTTACCGCGCCCTTCGTTTTGGAGTTGATTCCCTCTACAAGATTCTCAGCGACCACTCGCAGAATTTCCTCGGTGTGTCTATGAAGAACGCTTCCAGCACCCATGCGGCGCACTGCGGGGTGTCACAGGGAGTATTTTCGAGCAGTTCCTTGCTTGCGAACGGTTTCGCCCTTATCAAGTGCACGAGCTCTAAAATCGAATTTCCTATCCTGATGTTGTCTGTGCCCTCTGTGGCGATGTATCACCGGCGCGCAGCTTTCAGTTTCGCATCAATTTCGCCGACTAGCTGTTGGTGTTTGATCCACCACTCCTGGCTCTTCTGCGCGTCGAGTTCTTCGACCGTCTTGCCCTGCTGTTCCACCCAGGTATAGTACTTCAGGTTGTGCCACTGACGGCGCATCTCGGTCGTGCCTTCATGAATCCAATCGGTTGCCTTGTCATGAAAGATCTGGACGCGCGCGGTCGCTTCGGCTTCGTCCATCTTGCCGAAGATCCTGGTCATCTCGCCCATCACCGAGTGATAGCGATCAATCGCGTCGGTGCAGATCGTCACGATGACATCGTTCTTGCCATAACCGTAGAATTTCGCTGTCTTGATTGCGCCGAAGACGTTGCACACGCTACTGATACCGAAGATATCCGCCATCTTTTCGACCGATGCGCGCGGCACGCCGAATCGCTTGGTGAGCGTGTTCCATCCGGCTTCTTCCGTGAGCAATTGCAGTCCCTTCTTAGATTCGATGTCATCGAGGCACATGATCGCGTCCATGTTCATGACGTTGTGAATCCACGTCACGTGCTTGTCGCCGATGCCTTGAATATCGTGCGTGCCGTAACCGTTGCTATAGAGCGTGGGGCACTGGATCGGTTCAAGCCCGACGACTTTGTGGTCGTGCCACACTTGCTTC